>Ga0114963_10002099_pt1 | contig 13568 bp, 14 predicted proteins | sample C_131016_EF_Meta_FD_87019 | JGI IMG/M metagenome (GOLD analysis project Ga0114963, IMG submission 87019) | Freshwater microbial communities from Lake Croche, Canada to study carbon cycling - C_131016_EF_MetaG | ecosystem: Environmental > Aquatic > Freshwater > Lake | place: Lake Croche, Canada...
CCCCGATTGCGCTCGCGAGGAATGGGAGCACATCGCTGCGCAGGACCCCCAAGGCCTGTTTGCAGACCTGCGCTTCCCGTGGCCACCCGCCACCGCAGCGACCGGGGCGTCCACTGCCAACGCAGCCAACATAGCGCCCACTGCGCCCACCGCGACCACAGCCTCCGTTGCTGCCCACACCGCCAATTCAGCTGCCATTCTGGTTTCGCGCGCCCCGCGCGTGGCGATTTTGCGAGAGCAGGGGGTCAATGGGCAGTCCGAGATGGCGGCCGCCTTCGATCGAGCGGGTTTCGAGGCAGTCGACGTGCACATGACCGATCTGCTTTCCGGGCGCAGCGACTTGCAAGATTTCCAGGTGCTGGCCGCCTGCGGGGGGTTTTCCTACGGCGACGTACTTGGCGCGGGAACGGGCTGGGCGCGCACCATCCTGCACCATGCGCAGCTGTCCGCAAGCTTCGCAGCGTTTTTTGCCCGTCCCGACACCTTATCCCTTGGGGTCTGCAACGGCTGCCAGATGATGTCGCAGCTACGGGATCTGATCCCGGGTGCACAAAGCTGGCCGCGCTTTGTGCGCAACCGCTCGGAGCAGTTCGAGGCGCGGTTGACGATGGTCGAGATCCTTGCCAGTCCGTCGATTCTGTTCGCTGGGATGGCCGGGAGCCGTTTGCCGATCGTCGTTTCACATGGCGAGGGAAGGGTCCATGAAGAGGCTCGGTTTGAGCCTGCTCGTGCCCATGCGATGCTGCGCTTCATCGACGAGCAGGGCGCGCCGGCGCAGCGCTATCCCGCCAATCCGAATGGTTCGCTCGGCGGCCTCACGGGTTTCACGTCGGCCGATGGACGCGCGACGATTCTAATGCCCCACCCCGAACGCGTCTTTCGGACGGTGCAGTTCAGCTGGGCACCCGAAGCTTGGCGCGAGCCGACTTTCGGCGATGATTCGCCCTGGTTGAATTTGTTTTTAAATGCCCGTCGCCAGTTCGACTGACGTCTGAGCAAACGCTCACCTTCCTAGATCCCATGCTCTCTACCGCCGGTATCACGATGCAATTCGGGGCGAAGCCCCTGTTTGAGAACGTCAGCGTCAAGTTCGGTGACCATCACCGGTACGGACTCATTGGCGCGAACGGGTCGGGCAAGTCGACGTTCATGAAAATTTTGGGGGGCGACCTCGACCCCAGTGCGGGACAAGTGATCCTCGACCCCGGCATTCGCTTGGGCAAGTTGCTGCAGGACCAGTTTGCCTTCGAGGAGCATCGCGTATTAGACGTTGTCCTCATGGGGCACGCCGAAATGTGGGCCGCGATGACCGAACGCGACGCCATCTATGCCAACCCGGAGGCGTCTGAGGACGACTACATGCGCGCAGCCGAACTCGAAGTTCGGTTCGCTGAGTTCGATGGTTACACCGCTGAGGCGCGTGCCGGCGAGCTGCTGCTCGGCGCGGGGGTTGAAACGGCCCTGCACGAAGGTCCGATGCGGGAGATCGCGCCAGGGTGGAAGCTCCGTGTCTTGTTGGCGCAGGCGCTGTTCGCCAATCCGGATGTACTGCTGCTGGATGAGCCGACCAACAACCTCGATATCGACACGATCCGCTGGCTCGAGGGCGTGCTCGACGAGCGCGATTCAACCATGATCATCATCTCGCATGATCGGCATTTCTTGAACTCGGTCTGTACGCATATTGCCGACGTCGATTATCGTGAAGTTAGGATCTATCCTGGAAATTATGACGATTACATGCTTGCCAGTACGCAAGCTCGGGCCCGTCTAACCGCGGCCAATGCCCGCGCCAAGGAACGCATCCAGGAACTGCAGGAGTTTGTCCAGCGTTTTGCCGCCAACAAGGCGAAGGCCCGCCAAGCGACTTCGCGCGCCAAGCAGATCGAAAAAATCAAGGCCGACGCGGTCGAGGTCAAACCCAGTAGCCGACAAAATCCGTACATTCGATTTGAGCAAGCCAAGCAGTTGCACCGCAACGCACTCGAGGTCGAAAACCTGGGGCATCAGTACTCTGGCGCCGAGGAGTCCGTGTTTTCAGGCCTGAGCACGATTATTGAAGCCGGCGAACGGATTGCGATCGTTGGCGCCAACGGCGTCGGCAAGTCGACCTTATTGCGGGCGCTCGCAGGCGTGGAGATCAGCGGCCTGGCGGCGTCGATGGGCCGGATTCGATGGGCCGACAATGCCGATGTCGGCTATATGGCACAAGACGTCTATCCAGACTTTGAAACCGATAAAAACCTCACTGATTGGATCGGACGCTACACGCAGGAAGGGGACGATGAGCAGGCCGTGCGTTCGATCCTCGGCCGCATGCTGTTCTCGGGTGATGATGTTCGGAAGTCCGTGCGGGTGCTGTCCGGGGGCGAAAAGCACCGCATGAGTTTCGGTCGCCTGATGCTCGGGCGCCACAACGTGATGCTGATGGACGAGCCGACCAATCACCTCGACATGGAATCGATCGAATCCCTGCAGATGGCGCTCGAAAAATACGAGGGAACCATCATCGTGGTGTCACATGACCGTCAGTTTGTGGATGCGATCGCACAGCGCGTATTTGTCGTCAAACCCGGAGGGAAAATCGTCGATTGGCGTGGGAACTATGAAGATTATTTGGCAAGCCAGGGCCTGGCCTGAGGGGCGCTCGTTTGGCGATGACGGTTTTGTCATGAGGGCTCTGCGATGAGTGCGCTGTTTACCGAACAAGTGGTTCAGGTGCACCACTGGAACGACACCCTGTTCAGTTTTCGCACCACCCGCGACCCGTCATTGCGTTTTCGTAATGGGCACTTTGTGATGATTGGTCTGCCGCTGGAGGGCAAACCGTTGCTGCGTGCGTACAGCATCGCCAGCCCCAATTACGAAGAGCACCTAGAATTCCTCAGCATCAAGGTACCGGATGGTCCTTTGACCTCGCGCCTCCAGCATATCGCCGTCGGGGACTCCTTGCTGGTCGGGAAAAAACCAGTGGGGACGCTGGTGATCGACGACCTCAAGCCCGGAAGACGCCTCATCCTGCTGGCCACCGGTACCGGGCTCGCACCGTTCATGAGCATCGTGCAGGATCCACAGACCTACGAGCTTTTTGAGGAAGTTGTCCTACTGCATGGCGTCAGGCTTGTGAGTGAGCTCGCGTATCGAGAGTGGCTCACCGAGACGCTGCCCGCCCACGAATATCTGGGTGAGCTCGTGAACGGAAAGTTCCGCTATGTGCCGACGGTGACACGAGAGGACTTTATGCGACAAGGCCGAGTCACCGAGTTGCTGGAGGACCGCCACGCAGACGACGTTTTTGGTGGGCGCCCCCTCGACGCTCGAGAAGACCGTGTGATGATTTGCGGCAGCCCCGCCATGTTGGCTGACTTGCGGGCCATCCTGGATGCCCGGGGTTTTGTCGTCTCGCCGCAGACGGGCGTCGTCGGCGACTATGTGTTCGAGAGAGCGTTCGTCGAGCGATGATCAACAAAATTGTCCCGAACCTTGAAACTGCGCTTGCCGGGGTACCGCACGGCGCAACGGTACTGATCGGCGGATTTGGCGGTGCTGGGCAACCCACCGCCCTCATTGATGCGCTGATTCTCCAAGGCGCGCGGGATCTGGTCATCGTCAATAACAACGCCGGCAACGGGGAACTTGGGTTGGCCGCGCTGCTCAAAGCGAAGCGGGTGCGCAAACTGATTTGTTCCTACCCGAGGCTCGCAGACTCCCACGTATTCGACGGACTGTATCGGCGCGGCGAAATCGAATTGGAGCTGGTCCCGCAGGGCAACCTCGCCGAACGGATCCGCGCCGCAGGGGCTGGAATCGGCGGGTTCTATACCCCGACCGGATTTGGCACGGACCTCGCCCAGGGAAAAGAGACCCGCCAAATTGGCGGACGCGACTACGTGCTGGAGTACCCGATCGCGGCGGATTTTGCGCTCATCCAAGCCGAACGTGCCGACCGATGGGGCAATCTTGTCTACCGCAAAGCAGCCCGAAACTTTGGCCCCATCATGGCAATGGCGGCGCGCATTACCGTTGCTCAGGTGCGCACCATCGTCGCGCTCGGTGACCTTGACCCAGAACATGTCGTGACCCCTGGACTCTATGTCGATCGTGTCGTCGAAGTCGACCCCACCAAACCACCCCTGAGCGCCGAGGAGCTTCGCTAGGATGTCGAGCCAAGAACCCTCCCGCTGGAGCCGCGATCAGATCGCCGCTCGCATTGCACGCGACATTCCTGAAGGCGCTGTTGTCAACCTTGGCATCGGAATGCCAACCCTCGTTGCAAACCACTTGCCACCCGAGCGCGAGATTCTGTTGCACAGCGAAAACGGGATTTTAGGCATGGGGCCAGCGCCTGCGCCGGGCAAGGAAGACTGGGACTTGATCAACGCGGGCAAGCAACCGGTTACCTTGCTCACAGGGGGGAGCTATTTTCACCATGCTGATAGCTTTGCCTTAATGCGAGGAGGGCACCTCGACATCTGTGTGCTGGGTGCGTTCCAAGTCTCGCGTTTTGGCGATCTCGCCAATTGGCATACCGGCGCGGCCGACGCGATCCCAGCCGTCGGCGGCGCGATGGACCTAGCGGTCGGCGCCAAGCAAACCTTCGTTATGATGGAGCACCAAACGAAGCAGGGCGAAAGCAAACTCGTCGAGCGCTGCACCTACCCACTGACTGGAGTGCGCTGCGTGCGCCGGGTCTATACCGATCTCGCGGTCATCGAACTCGACGGCTTGGGTGGCGCCCGGATCGTCGATCAGTTCCCAGGCCTGAGCGTTGCCGATATCCAGCAACGCACCGCGTTCATCCTAAGCTAGATCAGGGCGCCGTGGCAGCCGTGCGGCTCGACCACGATCAGCTCGATCCCATTGCGCGGGATCGTGATGTGCGAATCCGGGTGGTAAATCCGTAACGCGACTTTCCAGTCCACCTCGGGGTGACAAAAAACCATCACCAGCCCGGTAAAGTCGGAACCACGACGCGAAACCGTACCTTGCCGAATCCGTTCTAAATCGGGACCGATACCGTGGATCTCGCCTGGCGACCACAGCTTGGTCACGATTCCAATGCGCACCGGCGGACTCGCTTGGTTGGCCCAGTCTTCCTCTTTCGCGTCCGCAATCGCCACATCAAACCGCCGCTGGACCGAGCCTGGCCAATCCACGTGAACCTGACCGTGGCGACCAGTATTGGCGGTGGTGACCCCGAACGGGCCGTCGATCCGCAAGGAAAGCTCACTGTAGACGAGCGCTTTGAGGTCGCCTTCACAGAGAAACCGAAGCGGGTGGGCGCGAAAATGCAATGCTGCGCCGGCAAGGGATTCACGCAATTGGGGGAACAGTTCAGGCGACATGCGGTCGTTGGCTCAAAGTGGTTAGAACACAGCAGATTGTAGTGGCGAAGCTTCGGACGCCGATGCAAATTATGACCGAAGCACCGCAGGTGGCAAATCCACTGATCCGTACGTGAGTTTACATAATATACATTATACGCACTCAAGGAGTGGGGTAGCCTCATTGATCGAATCACTAAGCGAATCACTAAGCGAATCACCAAGCATCCCAACCATGGCAACGATCCTGATCCTGAATGGCCCCAATCTGAACCTTCTTGGCGTGCGCGAACCCGAAACGTACGGCTCAAAAACTCTGGCCGATCTCCAGGCGTTTTGTGCCGAATCCGCCGCGCAATGGGGTCTAAGATCGATTTTTCACCAAAGCAACCATGAGGGTTTTTTACTCGATCGGTTGCATGAAGCCAGGTTGTCGACTGGCGACGAACCCTGTGTCGGCGTCGTCATCAATGCGGGCGCGCTCACCCACAGTTCAATCGCGCTGCACGATGCGATCAAGGGCGTCCGCCCCTTACCCGTGATTGAGGTACACCTGTCCAACGTGTTTGCCCGCGAGTCGTTTCGTGAGCATTCCTGGATCGCCCCGGCAGCGTTAGGGTCGATCTGCGGCTTTGGCTTTGAAGGCTACCGGCTCGCGATTTCGGTACTCGCCGGACAGCACAAAACGCCCGCATCCTGAACGGATACGGGCGCAGGCCCAACGCTGTTTTGCGTAAGCTGCAACGCTCGGGCGACCGCCAGAGCGCTGAAATCGGGTGCCGGGTTCGCCCTAAGGCCCGAACCCGAAGCGCTACCCCGTTGTAACCCGGGACTGCGCCTCGCGATTTTTAGTAGCGCGAACCGCCACCGCCACCGTAGCCGCCACCACCACCGCCGCCGCCGCCGTAGCCGCCACCGCCGCCACCACCACCGTAGCCGCCGCCACCACCGCCACCGGGACGGCGTCCGCCGCCCGCTCCGCCGCCACCGCCGTAGCCCCCACCGCCACCACCACCGAAACCGCCGCTACGCGGGGCTTGTGGGATCGACTCGTTTACGCGCAGATTACGCCCGCCAACGCTACGACCGTTCAGGGCGCTGATCGCGGCCTGAGCCTCATCATCCGTTCCCATTTCGACAAAGCCGAAACCTTTCGACCGACCGCTCTCGCGATCCATGATGACTTGTGCGGACACGACGGTGCCGTGCTCCGAACACATTTGTTGCAGATCCTCGCTGGTCGTACTGTAGCTAAGGTTGCCGACGTAAAGCTTCTTGCCCAAGTGGGACGCTCCGATGCATGGGCCTTTCGACCCTTTGGTAAGTAAAAAACGGACTTTGCCAGTTTTTTGCACGGTCAAATGCTTGACCGCGAGCAAATGCAATTCCGCAACGTATTCTGAAGGGATTTCGTGCGAGCAGTCAATCCCTCGCCCCGGAGCACGCAAGACCGTTGTGCGTACGCGACCGACCATCGGTCCTGCTGCGCGTAGCGCGCTGCCAGGCAGTGGCCGAAGCTTCGCCGATGCACTCGCACCGATGGATCTCAATTGCGGCGGCCGCCGTTCTCATCGTAGGACTCTTGATGAGTCCGGCACGCGGACCAGCGGGCTCCGGTCCGGTCGCGGTTGCGGTCGCAGCGGATGCGGAGCCCGGGGTTCATTCGGCCCTAGCGCTCGCCCTCTTCGCGGGCATTGCGGCGGTTTTTATCCACACGCGGCGCCGCACAGTGCATAACAGGCGCAAAAGGGAAAGCATCCCGCGGTTTTACCCGGAGCGCCCTACCCCGGAACGCCCAGGAATTGGTTTTGGCGACGTCGCGGGGTGTAGCGAGGCAAAAGCCGAGTTAAGCCAGATTGCCGATTATTTGCGTACCCCCGAGCGCTTCCAACGCCTAGGCGCGCGAGCCCCAAGAGGCGTCCTTCTCTGCGGCCCACCTGGAACAGGGAAGACGCTCATGGCGCGCGCGATTGCGGGAGAAGCAGGCGTGCCTTTTTTCGCCGCCAGCGGGGCCGAGTTTGTTGAAATGTACGTCGGCGTTGGCGCAGCACGCGTTCGCGAACTTTTCACCGAAGCGCGTAATTGTGGCCCCTGTCTTGTGTTTATCGATGAAATCGACGCACTTGGCCGGGCCCGCAGCGGACAGGCTGGTGGATCCGAAGAACGCGAAGCAACCCTGAATCAGTTGTTGATCGCGATGGATGGTTTTGCCCCCTCAAGCCAGGCAATTGTCATTGCCGCGACGAACCGCCCGGAGTTGCTCGATTCAGCCTTACTTCGACCGGGCCGATTTGATCGCCAGGTCCACCTTGGGCTCCCCGATCTTCAGGGCCGAGCCGAAATCTTGCGGATTTACTTGAACCGCCTTTGCGTCGGAAGCGATGTGGATGTCGAGACACTGGCGCGCTCGACAAGTGGTTATGCCGGTGCAGACCTGGAGGCCCTTTGCAATGACGCTGCCTTACAGGCCGCGCAATGGCGCCAGGAAGTCGTCTCGATGGCGGCGTTCGACTCCGCGTGTGATCGCCGCTTGCTCGGACTGGCCCGACCAAGCCTCGCCGTTTCGCCCGCCGATCGCGAGCTCATCGCCTACCACGAAGCAGGGCACGCCATCGTGGCTCACGCGCTGTCGCCCGACTCTGATCCGGTCCACCGCATCACGATTACGCCCACCGGGCAAGCCCTCGGCGCAACCGTGCAACTTCCGCTCGGCGAGCGCTTTTGCATCGGACGCGCACGGCTCGATGCGACGATGACGATGTTGTGCGCTGGACGTGCCGCCGAAGAACTGTTCCTAAACCAAAGTACAACCGGGGCGATGCAGGACTTTCAGCGCGCGACTGCGATTGCGCAGGACATTGTGTTCCGCTACGGGATGGGAGAAACGCTCGGCCCCATGGTCGCTGACGCCCCCGGCGCTGGGAAGCCGCGGGGGCTCAGCGCAGGTGATTGGCGGGCTGAGGCGAACCAGGGCTCGCTGTGGGCGCGCGCGGACGAGGAGGTGAAGGCGCTCGTCGATCGTGCGATGGCGAGAGCGCGCGGTTTGTTGGAACAACGGCCCGCACAGGTACACGGGCTCGCTCAGGCACTGTTGCAGCAGGAAACCTTGAACGCCGCAGAGTTTCTATCCCTGATGCGAGCGCTTGGGCCACAAGGCGACACCGAGCCAAGCCCAACCGGTCAATAACAGGGAACCTCCCAGCGGGGCAAGCATGCCGAGGAAGCGCGGCGCCCCGAGCGCGATGGCACAGAGGCTGCCACAAAAAACGAGTACCCCGACGACGAGGCACAACAAGGCAGGCCTCAGGCGCTGGCGCAAGGAGCTGGGCATAAAACCTGCTGCAATACCAATCGTGAGAATGGCCAAGGCGTGGCTCATCTGATAATCCACCGCCGTTTTCCAGAGCGCCAGTGCCGTTGAATCAAGCCGTGCGCGCAGCGCATGGGTGCCGAACGCGCCAAGGGCAACGGCGAGACCCGCGAGCAAGGCGCCGATCGACGCCATTCTGCTCGTCGGCATGACCGCAGCAAGAGTCTGAGTATCACGAGTGGCCGTCTTGGGGCCGTCCGGGGAGGCCTCCAACGCGCTGCCGAGGGGCTCGGCCTGATGTCCTGATTGATCATGGGTCTGCATTTCAACCTCGAGCAAGTTAGATAAAAAGGAGTCTCAAATGATGAACAGCGCGGAACAGGTCATTGACTTGCACAAATCGTCACTGGCGGCATGGACGGACCTTTCGGTTGCCGCGATGACCGGGCTCGAGCGCTGGGTTTCGCTGCATATTGACGTCGTACGATCGATTCTTGACGGTAGCGTCGAGCAGTCCCGACGCCTTGGTCATTTGGGTGAACCGCAAGACCTGCTCGCGTTCATGACTACGATGGGCCAGCCCGCGATGGCGGCCGGCCTTACGTATGCCCAAGAAAGCTTCCAAATCGCGCAGGCAACGGTCGCCGAACTCACCACGATTTTCGATCAGCGATGGAAAGGGTTTCCAATGGCGTCGCCCTTTCAAGGCGCATTTAACGGTTCATTTGCCCCGCCCGCCGCGTCGGAAAATGGGCCAAAGGGCGCTCGTCCGCCAGCACGCGCCCACGCTTGATCAGCGTCAGCCGTCAGGGGACGGTCTTGCCGTCTGGCTCCAACCCGTAGCGCTTGCGAAATGCCCGAGCCGCGGCATCGACACGGCGCGACGCATCGGTCAGGCCATGGTGTTCCAGGTAGTCCGCTAGGCTGAGCCCAGACTGATTGCGCACACTCGGATCGGCACCCTCCTCGAGCAGGAGCGTCACCATGTTCAAGCGGCGGTGCCGACCCGCCATCATCAAGGGGGTGGTCTGATTCGGAGATTCGGCGTCGATGTAAGCCGATTCTTCGATCAACCAGCGCGCAAGATCCAGGTGCCCACCGGTCGCCGCGTAGTGTAATGGTGTCCAACCCTCCCGGTTGACTTGAGCGCCCGACCTCACGAGCGCCTTCGCCGTGGGCAAGTCGCCGATCAGGGCGGCAATCATCAGCGGGGTCTCCCCGACCCGGTTGGGCAAGTCAACGCGCAGACCCGGAGTGCTCAGCAAGTAGGCCGTCGAGCGGTAAGCGCGATGGCGCACGGCCACAACCAACAGAGGATCGCCATTACCGTCGACCGCATTCGGCGTCATGCCACGGTCCAGCCAATACTGCAACTCGTTCACGCGGTCGGCCTGCGCCGCGCTGAACAAACTCGCCAGGGTTTTATCCACAGGCACCACCGGATCGGCCAGAGTTGGCGCGAAGCTGCCCGAGAGCAGGAACAAGTAGGCGCATGTGAGCCCGCTCCAGCAAAGCTGGAGGATTCGCTTCGCCAAGGGACGATCACACCCGACCGCGTGCGAACCGCCGCCGAACCACCTTTGCCGCTTAAGCCGCATGCTTGAACAGCTGAAAAAAGTTTTCGGAGGTTTGCTGTGCGATCTGCTCGACCGACTCGCCTCGAACTTCTGCCAAACATGCCGCGACCAAGGGAACAAAGCTCGGCTCGTTGGTTTTCCCGCGCATCGGCACTGGGGCCAAGTAGGGCGAGTCCGTTTCAATCAGAATCGACGACGCGGGTAGCTTGGCCGCAGTCTCGCGTAATTCCTGGGCATTCTTGAAAGTCAAAATCCCAGATAAAGAGATGGCAAATCCCAAATCGAGCGCATCACGCGCCACCTGCCAGGATTCTGTAAAACAGTGCATCACCCCGCCGACGTCCTGAGCACCCTCCTCCCGCAAGATTCGGATGGTGTCATCGGCAGCAGCGCGCGTGTGTACGATCAGGGGCTTCGCGCAGGCTCGGGCGGCTCGGATGTGGGTGCGAAAGCGCTCGCGCTGCCATTCGGCATCCCCTTTGATCCGAAAGTAATCAAGCCCCGTTTCGCCGATCGCGACCACTCCAGGCGCCATCGCCAGCTCGCACAAGCCCTGCACCGTGGGCTCTTCCACCCCCTCGTAATCGGGGTGCACTCCCACGGAGCTCAGCAAACGCGAGTGGCCCGCAATGGTCGTGCGCAAACGCGGCAGGTCCTCGAGCGTTACGGACACGCACAGCGCATGACTGACGCGAGCGGCGTCCATGCGCTCGAGCACGCCCGCCAAGTCAGCGGCCAGGTCCGGAAAATCAAGATGACAATGGGAGTCGACGAACACCTTAAACCCCGCGGTTGGTTTGCGGACAAACCGGTTGGTTCACCGAGCGCGCGGCTCAAATGCCTTCGCGTAAACCCGAAGTGTAGCCTCGGCGAAGAGCCGGGGATTGAGGGGGTGGTCGACCTGACGACGCAACGGGATCAAGTCGGCCGCACACTGCGTGAGCGCGCTGCCCGAACTGGCGCGCGCCAGGGCTTCGAGATGGCGGTAGTCGTGACTGCGAAAACGCGGCGAAACTCCGCTCGCAACGCGCGCCAGGTCACTGACCCAGCGCTGCAGAACGGCCATCCAGACTTGCGGTTCGATGCCCTCGAGCCGTTGAGCGACCTCGAGTAATGGGGCCTGAGGCAGACTCCCAATCGCGGCCTGAGCAGCGCGAATTGCCTCACCGCGATGCGGTTGCGCTTCCTCAAGCGCGCGCAGGGGAGCCCCCCCGCCTGCGTCGAGCACCCGCTGTGCAGCCTCAGTGGGCAACTGCGTGACGGATTCAAGCCAGTTCAGCGCAAGCGTCGAACTGGGAGCCTGCAGCAACACGGGTACACAGCGCGAACGCACGGTCGCGAGGATTTGTCCCGGATGTTCGGTTGCGAGGAGCCAGATCAAGCCGGGTGTCGGTTCTTCCAGCGTTTTCAAGGTCGCATTCGCGGCACTCAGATTAAGGCTTTCAGCAGGCCCCAAAACAATGATGCGCCGCCCGCCGCGGCGCGAACCCGTGGCTGCGAATGTGCTCAGAGCGCGCACGGCGTCGATGCGGATTTCAGGCTTGAGGCGCTGCGGTTTTCCGCGCTCGGCGTCTTCAACGGGCGCTTCTGCCTCGACACCCACAAACCGCAGGTCGGGATGGTTGCCGGCCAAAATCCATCCGCAGGCCGCGCAAACGCCGCAAGCGTGTGCCGGGTTCGAATCGGCCGACGCCGCAAGGCTTGGCGCTACTCGGGCCTCACAGAGCAACGCAGCCGCCAAGCTGTGGGCAAACTCGAGCGCACCGGTACCCACCGGTGCGCTCACCAACACCGCGTGGGCAAGCCGATTGGACTCGCGCAGCACGGCGTCCAGTGCATCCACGTGCCATGGCAAAGGAGCGAGCGAACTCGTCATGCGGTTTGGTTTGATTTTGCGTTTCCGGGTAGATCGTCGAGCAAGTGCTCGAGATCCGCGCGCAGCCGCTCACGGATCTGTTCGAGCGATTGGCTCGAATCGACGATCAGAAACCGCTTTGGATCGCTCTGAACCCGCGCCCGGTACTGCGCTCGAACACGTTGATGAAAGTCTTGCGCCTCGGCTTCAAAGCGATCGAGAGGATTGCCGTTGCCCCGCTGAGCTCGGCGCTCTTGAGCAAGCTCCACCGGAACGTCGAAAAGCCAAGTTCGGTTGGGGTTCAGCCCCTGTTGGGTCCAGTTTTCGAGCTCACCGATCCGCGCAGCCGGGACCCCTCGTCCGCCACACTGATAAGCATAGGTTGCATCGGTAAAGCGGTCGCTAATGACCCATTCGCCACGTGCCAACGCGGGCCGAATGACAGCCGACAAATGCTCCGCCCGCGCAGCAAAGACCAACAAACATTCCGTATCCGCCGCCATCGATTGACCGAGCAACAAATCTCGAACGCGCTCGCCCAGGGGCGTCCCACCCGGTTCGCGGGTCGTGATAACCCGTACCCCCTGAGCGCGCAGATGCTCGGCCGCCCACTCCAGGTGACTACTCTTGCCGGCGCCATCGATACCTTCGAGGCTTAAAAAAAATCCTTGCATTCGAGTTTTTAAAAAACGGTTGGTTAAGTTGGCTAAGGCTGGGCGCAGGGTACGTTAGCGCTCACTGACGGAAGCCGAAGCGCGGCGCTGCCAACGCTGGACGGCCCGATTATGTGCCGCTAAGGTCTCGCTGAATTCGCTACTGCCATCACCGCGCGCAACGAAGTACAGGGCCTGCGAAGGGGCTGGATCGATTGTGGCAGCCAGGGCTGCGCGCCCGGGCATCGCAATTGGGGTCGCGGGCAGTCCGGCTCGCGTATAGGTATTCCAGGGCGTATCGGCGCGTAAATCATCGCGCCGAAGGTCACCGGAAAATCGCTCACCAAGGCCGTAAATCGTCGTCGGGTCGCTCTGCAAGCGCATCCCGTTGCGCAAGCGGTTGACAAACACGGCAGCAATTTGGGGACGGTCGGCTTCGCGCGCCGTTTCTTTTTCAACGATCGACGCCAACGTCAACAACTGGGCGGGCGAACTCAGCGGAAACGCTTGCGGGCGCCGCGCCCACGCAGCCTGCAGCAAGCGCTCTTGCTGGCGGAGTGCACGCTGCAGAATGCTTAAATCGGAAGCACCAGGTGTGAACAAATAGCTGTCGGGGGCAAACCAACCCTCGGGGTGGTCATGCTGGCTCCCCAACTGGCGCAGCAGATCAAGGTCGCTAAGCCCGAGGGTCTGGTGATTCAGATCCGGGTGGCGTTCCAGAGCCAGGCGAAGCTGACGAAACGTCCACCCTTCCACAATGCGAAGCTCACGTTGCTGGAGATCGCTTCGCACAAGTTTGTCGAGCAGCGCCGCAAGACTGATCGGAGCGGTCAACTCATAGGAACCGGA
>Ga0114963_10002102_pt1 | contig 13547 bp, 10 predicted proteins | sample C_131016_EF_Meta_FD_87019 | JGI IMG/M metagenome (GOLD analysis project Ga0114963, IMG submission 87019) | Freshwater microbial communities from Lake Croche, Canada to study carbon cycling - C_131016_EF_MetaG | ecosystem: Environmental > Aquatic > Freshwater > Lake | place: Lake Croche, Canada...
CCCAGAATATCCTGTTCGGATATCACCACCAGCCCGTCTGTCTCGAAGCCGCTTTCAAGCCCCCAGACCACGGTTGCGGTTTCACCTGCCTTCAATCCGGCGATCTCGGAGAACCGCGACACGGATTTGAGCGACGGGACGCCATGATCATGCAGCACGCCGGAAATGCGCTCGCGCGCCCCTTCCGACCATGCCGCCACCAGCACCCGCCGCTTCGGACCGATCTCGCGGATATGGCCGGCCACCACATCGAAAATATTGATTTCCTCGCCTGCTTCGGCGCGTTTGCGCTCGGGCGCGAAGGAGCGGCTCAACTGTCCGTCCGCATCCACCACCAGCCGCTCGCTGCTGTCGGGATGGGCAAAGGGCTCCAGACGGATGATCGACACATCCGATTGCGCCCCGAGCCTTTCGGTCCATTGGGCCTTGTCGAGATAGAGGCTGAGCGGCGGCATCGCCTTATAGGGCGTCGCTCCCGCTTGCGGGGTCGTCATCGCGGCAAAGCGGGCATCGTAATGGTCATTGATGGAGGTGATGCGTTCGAGCCCCGCCTCCTGCACCAGCGGATCAAGCACCAACGGGCTGTCGGCGATATAATCGAACAGCGTATCCAGTCCGTCATGGAACAAAGGCAACCAATGTTCCAACCCCGCATAGCGGCGGCCCTCGCTGATCGCCTCATACAGCGTATCGGCGGGGGTGGCGGCGCCGAACTGGGCGACATAGGCCTGACGGAACCGCTTGATGGTTTCGCTGGTCAGTTGCACTTCGCTCATCGGCACCAGATCAAGCGCACGCAGCTGCCCGACCGAGCGTTGCGTTTCGGGATCGAACGAGCGGATGGATTCCAGCGTGTCGCCGAAAAAATCGAGACGGATCGGATTGGGCAGGCCGGGTGGAAACAGATCAACAATGCCGCCGCGCACCGCATATTCACCGGTTTCACGCACGGTGGGCCCGCGCAGATAGCCGTGGTGTTCGAGCCAGACCGCCAGAGCCTGGATATCGATCATATTGCCCGGCGCACAGGAAAAGGTCTCGGCAGCCATTTTATCGCGGCGCGGCACCAGCTGCACCAGTCCGTTGGCTGTCACGATCAGCAGTCGCGGCTTGTCGGCCCCCGCTTTGGAGCGGGCCAGCCGCGACAGGACTGTCATCCGACGCGCGACAATCGCTGAATTGGGGGATACGCGGTCATAGGGCTGGCAATCCCAATTCGGAAATGTCAGCACCTCCAGTTCGGGCGCGACAAAGGCCATGCCTGCTTCAAGCTGGGCCTGCCGCTGGGCATCGCGCGCCACCATCACCAGCGTGGCGGCACGCTCGGGCGCCTTGCGGGCGAGAGCGCGGGTCAGATCGGCCAGGATTAGTGCATCGAAGCCATCGGGCACGCGTGACAAAGTCAGCTTTTGCCCGCCCTCAATATGGCCCAGCAGACGGTCGAGAAGCGGCTTCATCAGATCAGTTTCTGTCTTGAGGAATATCGGCACCCGCACCGCTGTCAGCGGTTGATCGGCACCAGATGGGAATGGAAGGATTTGATCCGGTGGAACATCGGCGTGTCGTATTCGGCCGAGACCGGGACCGCGCCGACAATCCATGTCATCAGATCCTGATCGGAAGCCTCACAGACATGCTCGAAGGCGGCCAGCTCCTCGTCCGAGAAATCGATGATATGGGCATCGGCAAAGCCGCCGATGATCAGATCCATCTCGCGCGTGCCCCTGTGCCAGGCCCGAAACAGCAATTTGCGGCGGTGAGGATCAAGTTCTGAGGTGGTGCGGACTGTTCCGGTCATGGCATAGCTCTTCAATCAGGTCGGTAAAGCGTTATATAGCGCAGCCTGGCCCAAGGCCCAGTGTTTTATCAGCCCTGATAGGGGTCGACATCGCCCCTGGCCCAGGCCTCTTTGGTCTCGCTGATGAAATCATCGAGACGGTCGGCGGCAATGGCCTCGCGCAGGCCGGCCATCAGATCCTGATAATAAGCCAGATTGACCCAGGTTAGCAGCATCATGCCCAGAATTTCTCCGGCCTTGACCAGATGGTGCAGATAGGCGCGCGAATAGTCACGCGCCGCCGCGCAGGAGGAATGCGGATCCAGCGGACGCGGATCATCGGCATGGCGGGCATTGCGCAAATTGATCTTGCCAAAGCGGCTGAACACCAGCCCGTGGCGTCCGGCACGGGTCGGCATCACGCAATCGAACATATCTATGCCACGCCGCACGGCCTCGACAATATCGTCGGGCGTTCCGACCCCCATCAGATAGCGTGGCTTGTGGTCCGGCAGATGCGGTTCGACCACCTCGATCATCCGCATCATGACCTCTTGCGGCTCGCCGACGGCCAAGCCGCCCACCGCATAGCCTTTGAGGTCCATCGCCGCCAGAGCCTGTGCGCTACGCTCGCGCAGATGGGGTACGGCGCCGCCCTGCACGATGCCGAACATCGCCTTGCCCTCCTGCACGCCGAAGGCTGTCCGGCAGCGCTCGGCCCAGCGCAAGGACAATTCCATTGCCTTTTCAGCCACCTGATCCGTGCAAGGCAGTTTGACACATTCATCCAGCTGCATCTGGATGTCGGAGCCGAGCAGCCCCTGGATTTCGATCGAACGCTCCGGTGTCAATTCATGCTTGGACCCATCGATATGGGAGTTAAACACCACGCCCTTCTCGTTGAGCTTGCGCAATTTGGCCAGCGACATCACCTGGAAACCGCCGGAATCCGTCAGAATCGGATGAGGCCAACGCATCATGTGATGCAGGCCACCAAGGCGGGCGACCCGCTCTGCCCCCGGCCGCAGCATCAGATGATAGACATTGCCCAGCACGACATCGGCACCTGTGGCACGCACCTGATCGGTATACATGGCCTTGACGGTAGCTGCGGTGCCCACGGGCATGAATGCCGGCGTCCGGATTTCGCCGCGTGGCATGGTGATGCTGCCACGACGCGCCTTGCCGGAACGCGCCAGCACGGAAAACCTGAAATCGGGCGTGGAATGGTCTGTGTCGGCTGTTTGCGCGGTCATGAAGGCTTTTCCGAAATGGTGTCCCCTCCTCTGGCATCATGCGCCGCACGATACAAGAGGCAGGCATCACCATAGGAATAAAAACGGTAATTCTGCTCGATCGCATAGCAATAGACCGCCTGCATCCGCTCCAACCCGCAAAAAGCCGAGACCAGCATGAACAGGGTCGAGCGTGGCAGATGGAAATTGGTGAACAGCAGATCAACTGCCTTGAACCGGTAACCCGGCGTAATAAAAATCGCCGTATCCCCCTGCCAGGCCTCGAAAGACCCATCGGGATTGGCGGCGGTTTCCAGTACCCTCAGTGAAGTCGTGCCCACCGCCACGATCCGGCCGCCGCGTGTGCGGCAGTCGTTGAGGATGTCAGCAGCCTCGGAGGTCAGAGATCCCCATTCCGAATGCATGCGGTGATCGGCCGTATCGCCGGCCTTGACCGGCAGAAAGGTTCCCGCCCCGACATGGAGGGTCACGGTGATCACTTTGGCCCCGCACTGCTCGATCGCCGCCTTGACCTCGGGCGTGAAATGCAGACCCGCCGTGGGGGCCGCCACCGCGCCCTCATGGGTGGCAAAAAGGGTTTGGTAATCGTGCCGGTCGGCATCGTCCTCGGCCCGATGGGTCGCGATATAGGGCGGCAAGGGCATGCTGCCCCATTCGGCAATCGCGCTGTCGAGCGCTGCGCCGGAGCGGTTGAACACAAACACCACCTCGCCACCATCGGCCTTTTCCACCACACGGGCCGAGAGGCCATCGGCCTTCTGACCGGGATCGAAGAGGACGCTCTCGTCCAGATGCAGCTTTTTGGCCGGTTTGACAAAAGCCCGCCAGCGATCCAGCCCCTCGCGTTTGTGGAGAGTGACAGTCATCCGGGCCTGATGCCCGTCCCTGATCCGCACCCCGACCAGACGGGCGGGGATCACCTTGGTGTCATTGGCCACCACCACATCACCAGCGCGCAAAAAGCCGGCCAGATCGGCAATCTGCCGATCAAGCAACTGGCGCGGCTCGACCACCAGCATGCGGGCCGAATCGCGCGGGCTCGCCGGACGCAGGGCAATCCGGCTGTCGGGCAGTTCAAAATCGAACAAATCGACATTCATGAGCGGAATTTGTCCTCAAAACCAACCTGGAAACACGTCCGATCGGCAGAAAATCGCATTAAAATCACCAATTTTACAACTCTGGATTTCAAATCCAGACGTCGCATCCTGTGATTTGTTTACGCGCACAAACAAATGCCTAATTTACGCAAATCGCCATTCAAAGCTGTAAGAATGGGTCGGATGCTCTTTTTACGTCACGCATTTAAAAATCGCATCGGAGCCGGTTCCCTCACAGGAACCGGCTTCTTTTTATCACTCAGCCTTTTTGGCTGCTTTTTTGGCAGGAGCCTTTTTGGCCGCTGGCTTTTTGGCCGCAGGTTTTTTGGCTTTAGGCGCTTCGGCGTCTTCATTTGCCGCAGGAGCTTCGGTGTGTTCACTTGCTGCAGGGGCTTCTGCCATTGTCGCGCGAATGATCTTGTCAGGATTGTGCACAGGCTCGCCGCGCTTGATCGCGTCGACATGCTCCATACCGCTGATCACTTTGCCCCACACCGTATATTGGCGGTCAAGGAAGCGGGCATCGTCAAAGCAGATAAAGAACTGGCTGTCGCCGGAATCGGGGTTTTGCGCACGTGCCATCGAGCAGGTGCCGCGCACATGCGGTTCGGCGTTAAATTCTGCTTTCAGCTTGTGGCCGGAACCACCGGTGCCGGTGCCATGCGGGCAACCGGTCTGGGCCATAAAGCCCTCGATGACGCGGTGGAACACAATCCCGTCATAAAAACCGGACCGGACCAGTTCCTTGATACGGTCGACATGGCCGGGCGCCAGATCAGGGCGCATCCCGATGGTCACTGTGCCCTGGGTGGTCTCGAGGATCATGGTATCTTCAATTGCTGCGCTCATCGGGAATTCTTCTCTATCTTGAGGGTGAGGGACAATAGGCCCATCGCTTAGGGGCTGGGCATCAAAAGATCAACAAGCAACCACCGTCCCGGGAGAGACGACGGCTGGACGATAGGTCGGTCTTATTTGGCGTCGGATGCCATGCGCATGCTGATGATGCTGTCGGGCTGGTAGACTTTCCCGTTATTGGTCGGGTCGCCGCGCTTGATTTTATCAACCGCTGCCATGCCATCGATGACCTCGCCAAACACCGTATACTGGTTGTTGAGCGAAGGAGTTTCACCGAACATGATGAAGAATTGTGAATTGGCCGAATTCGGGGCCTGCGCGCGCGCCATACCGAGCACACCACGCTTGAAAGGGGTCGGCGTGAATTCGGGCGGCAGGTTGGGCAGATCGGACCCGCCCATGCCGGTGCCGGTGGGGTCACCCGTCTGCGCCATGAAGCCCTCGATCACGCGGTGGAACACCACGCCATCATAGAATTTGCGCTTGGTCAGTTCCTTGATCCGCTCCACATGTTTGGGGGCCAGATCGGGACGAAGCTGGATGGTGATGCGACCGGCTTTGGTCTCGAGATAGACAATATTGGCGAGATCGGCTTTGGGGGCCGGAGCCTGGGCTTGCGCCTGCCCCAGATTGACAGACACCAAACCGGCCACAAACAGCAGGGCCATGGAAAATGCGCGGATCATCTTTCAACTCCGATTATTGGAAGGGTTAGGGATGGGTTTTAACGCCAACAGGCTCAATCAGGATCAGTCCAAAGAGTTGGATGCAAGAGCGGGATCATTGCGCCTCACCCTTTGGCGGAAGAGACCTTTTGGGCCAATCGTTGGGCGACAATCTCGGGCACAAAAGAGGTCACATCGCCGCCCATCAGAGCGATTTGACGCACCAATGTGGCGGTAATGGGACGCACCATCGGCGAGGCAGGCAAAAAAACCGTCTGGATATCGGGCGCAATAGCCGTATTCATACCGGCCATCTGCATTTCATAATCAAGGTCGGTGCCGTCGCGCAAGCCACGGATCAGCATGCTGGCCCCCTCGCGCCGCGCGGCATGGACCACCAGATCGGCAAAGGTGACGATGCTGATTTCGGTTCCTGCGGTTTTGGCGGCCTCACTGATCGAAGCGGTGATCATCTCGGCCCGTTCCTGCGCCGTAAACAGCGGTGTCTTGCCGGGATGGATGCCGATACCGACAACGAGCCGATCAGCCAGACCGCATGCCCGCACCAGCACATCGACATGACCGTTGGTCACGGGGTCGAACGAGCCCGCATAATAAGCTGTGCGGAGGGTTATCTGGCTCATCAATGCTCCCTTGATCACATGATGCGGCATTTAACCCGCGTCAGGCACATCTGTTGATGGCTGGCCATGATCGAGGGTCTCCTCGGATCCCTCGTCATCCTCGCCGGTATCGGACACGCGTTCCACCGAAACGACCTTTTCGTCGGCGGCGGTGTTGAACACGGTCACCCCTTGCGTATTGCGGCCTGCAATGCGGATGCCCTCGACCGGACAACGGATCAGCTGGCCACCATCGGTCACCAGCATGATCTGGTCACTCGTCTCGACAGGGAAAGAGCCGACCAGCGGCCCGTTTCTGTCATTGACGATCATGGTGACAATGCCCTTGCCGCCGCGACCCGTGGTACGGATTTCATAGGCGACCGTGCGCTTGCCATAGCCGTTCTGGGAAATGGTCAGCACCACCTGTTCCAGCGCTGACAATTCTACATACCGCTCCTGCGACAGGCTGGTTTCGGGCAGGCCTGTGTCCTCGACCTCGGTTTCAACCTCGTCCGCCGTGGTTTCACCCGTCACCGCACGGCGCATCTTGATATAGGCCGCGCGCTCTTCAGCCGTCGCATCGACATGGCGCAGGATCGCCATCGAGATGACGTGATCCTCTTTGGCGAGTGAAATACCGCGCACACCGGTGGAATCACGCCCTTTGAACACCCGGACATCATCCACCGAGAAGCGGATGCCCTGCCCCTTGGACGTGGTCAGCAGCACATCGTCGCGATCGGTACACATCTGCACATCGACAATGGCATCGCCGTCATCCAGTTTCATGGCAATCTTGCCGGAGCGGTTGACCTTGACGAAATCCGACAGTTTGTTGCGTCGTACATTGCCGTCACGCGTGGCAAACATCACGTCCAGATTGTCCCAATCGGCCTCGTTTTCAGGCAAGGGCATGATGGTGTTAATGCGTTCATCGCCCGCGAGCGGCAGCATATTGACCAGAGCCTTGCCGCGCGCCTGCGGGGCAGACAGCGGCAGACGCCAGACTTTTTCCTTGTAGACCTGGCCACGCGAGGAGAAGAACAGCACCGGCGCGTGGGTCGAGGCCACAAACAGGCGGGCCACGAAATCCTCGTCACGGGTAGCCATGCCCGAACGGCCCTTGCCGCCGCGACGCTGCGCCCGATAGGTTGAAAGCGGCACACGCTTGATGTAGCCGGCATGGGACACGGTCACCACCATGTCCTCGCGGGCAATCAGATCCTCGTCATCGACATCGGAATCATAATCGACGATGATCGTCCGGCGCGGGGTCGCATGCGCGGATTTGATGGTCGCCAATTCATGGCCGACGATGTCCATGATGCGGATGCGCGAGCGCAGAATTTCAAGATAATCGGCGATTTCAACCGCCAAAGCATTCAATTCCTCGGCAATTTCATCACGTCCCAAGGCCGTCAGGCGCTGCAGACGCAGATCGAGAATGGCGCGGGCCTGGGTTTCCGACAGGCGGACAATACCCGCATCCGACACCGGATGGCGAGGATCGTCGATCAGGGCCACCAGCGGGGCCATGTCATAGGCAGGCCAATCACGCCCCATCAGGGCATCGCGCGCCGATTGCGGATCGGGCGCGGAACGGATGATCCGGATCATCTCGTCGATATTGGCCACGGCAATGGCCAATCCGACCAGGACATGGGCGCGGTCACGCGCCTTGCCGAGCAGGAATTTGGTGCGGCGGGACACAACCTCTTCGCGGAAATCGACGAAGGCCGAGATCATGTCCTTGATGTTCATCAATTCGGGACGGCCGCCATTGAGCGCGACCATATTGCAACCGAAGGTCGACTGCATCGGCGTGAAACGCCACAACTGGTTGAGGACAACCTCGCCCACCGCATCGCGCTTCAACTCGATCACGATGCGCATGCCGTCACGATCGGACTCGTCGCGCAGATCGGAAATGCCCTCGATCCGCTTTTCGCGCACCAGATCGGCGATCTTTTCGATCAGCGACGACTTGTTCACCTGATAGGGGATTTCGGTGACAATGATGGCCTGGCGATCCTTGCGGATTTCCTCGACAATGGCCTTGGCCCGCATGATCACCGAACCGCGACCGGTGGCATAGGCGTTGCGGATGCCACCGCGACCCAAAATGGTACCGCCGGTCGGGAAATCGGGCCCCGGCACGATCACTGTCAGATCTTCGATCGAAATCTCGGGATCGGCCATATAGGCCGTGCAGGCATCGATGATTTCGCCCAGATTATGGGGCGGAATATTGGTCGCCATGCCGACGGCGATCCCGCCCGCGCCATTGACCAGCAGGTTGGGATAGCGGGCCGGCAGAACCACCGGTTCATGCTCCGAGCCGTCATAATTGGGCTGGAAATTGACGGTTTCCTTGTCCAGATCCTCCAAAAGGCCCATGGCAGGGCGGGCCAGACGGACTTCGGTATAACGCATCGCCGCGGCGGGATCGCCGTCCACCGAGCCGAAATTGCCCTGACCGTCCACCAGCGGCAGGCGCATCGAGAAGCTCTGCGCCATACGGACCAGCGCGTCATAGATCGATTGGTCACCATGCGGGTGGTATTTACCGATCACGTCACCGACGATACGCGCCGACTTGCGATAGGGCTTATCCGGCGTATAGCCGTTTTCATTCATCGAATAGAGGATGCGCCGATGCACGGGCTTCAAGCCGTCGCGCACATCGGGGAGCGCACGTGCCACGATCACGCTCATCGCGTAATCGAGGTAGCTGCGCTTCATCTCGTCCGTGATGGACACAGGACGAATGTCCTGCTGATCGCCACCGCTGAGCGGTTTCTTGTCGTCGTCGGCCAAAACTTACCATCCGCAGAATCATTAATGACCCCTTCTTCTAGCCGATTCCCCGCGCCAGAGCCAATCAAAACACCGGCCATCAACCGGCAAATCCGCAATAGTTTTCAAACTGTTAGTAAGAAATAGGGATCGCGGGGCGTAATCGGGGATTTACGGCCTTCCGGACAGCCAGAAGCGGGCTTGGCACGCAGACCCGTGCCGGCATGGCAAAACGCCCACGGATGGGCACACAAGAGATTGGCGGAGGAAGAGAGCCGTCTTTACAGCGTCTCGAGCAGCTTTTGCATCAGTTTGGCGCGCGGGACGATGGAGGAGACCAGCGCATATTCGTGCAAAGTATGGGCGCCGTCGCCGTCAATGCCGAGGCCGTCGAGCGTGGGGATGCCCAGCGCCGCGGTGAAATTGCCGTCCGCGCCGCCGCCTGTCATCGGCACATCGAGCAAGTCCTGCCCCAATTCATGCGCCAGCGCACGGGCTTGCTCGTAAAGGCCGGTCATTGCCTCGTTTTTCTCGTAAGGCGGGCGGTTCATGCCACCCGTCACCCGCACCATGACATCGGGGTCGAACGGCTTGAGTGCCAGAATGGTTTTGCAGATCGCCTCGCCGTCCGCGGCATTGGTGACGCGCAGATCGATGCAGAAACGGGCAAATTGCGGGATCGTATTGGCCGCCGTGCCGCCCTGCATCATGCCGACCGAGGTGGTGACCCCGCGGGCATAATCGGTCATCGCCTCGACGGCGACAATCTGTTTGGCAGCCTCGCGAATGGCGGACCGGCCCTTCTGGTGGCTGGTGCCGGAATGGGCCGGACGGCCCTCCACTTCGACATCAAAACGGCCGACACCTTTGCGGGCCGTGACCACCTTGCCGCCGTCCCTGCCCGGTTCGGTCACCAGCACGGCCACCGATTTCAGCCCCTCGGCCTCGATCAACGCGCGGGTGGTCGGCGAACCGATTTCTTCGTCGGGGGTGAAAATGAAACACATTGGCCGTTTGGCCGTATTGGCCAGCGCCACCTGTGTAAAAGCCTGGAACGCCAGATAGGCGCCGCCTTTCATGTCATAGATGCCGGGGCCATACAACTTGTCGCCCTCGCGCCGGATCGGCAGATCATGGGCCAGCGTGCCTTTGGGATGCACGGTATCGACATGGCTGAGGACAAGGATCTGCTTCTCGTTGCTTGGCGGGCCCGCCCGAAAGATCAGCACATCGCCCAAGCCGTCCTGTCCGGCCAGCCGCTCCTGCTGCAGGCAAGGATGCGCCGTGGCCGCGATATGATCGAGCATGGCATTGACGCCGTCGCGATCCGCCGTGTGGCTTTCAATGCCCACCCAGTCACCAATGGCCTGCGCCATCTGTTCGGCATCATAACGCTCGCTCATCGGCTCAATCCAACTGGTCCTGTGGCACATCAAGCTATTTTGGGCTTTATCCCTCCACCAAGAGCGCGACCACTGGACGTTTTCCTGATGAAAGGACTTTGCTGGGCTGGCATATCGGGGACCTATAAATCCTGGCCCCGAAAAGGCCTGTCCTAGAAAGGAATATCGTCATCGAGATGGCCGCCGCCTGCCGGAGCCCGACCACCACTGCTGGAGGGCGCACCGCCAGACATACCACCGCCAGACATGCCGCCACTATAACCGACCGAGCCGCCGCCACGCTCCTCGGCACCGAAATCGCCACCGCCCGAACCACCGCCACCGCGTGAATCCAGAAGGGTCAATTCACCGCGGTAACGCTGCAGCACCACTTCCGTGGTCTGGCGTTCAGCGCCGTTTTTGTCCGTGAATTTGCGGGTCTGCAACTGGCCTTCGAGATAGACCTTGGAACCCTTTTTCAGATATTGTTCGGCAATCTTGGCAAGATTTTCATTGAAAATCACCACATTGTGCCATTCGGTCCGCTCTTTGCGCTCGCCCGACGCCTTGTCACGCCATGTCTCGGAGGTCGCGACCGAAAAGCTCGCCACCGGCTCGCCCGAATTGAGGCGGCGCACTTCCGGATCCCGTCCGACATTGCCCACCAGAATGACTTTGTTCACGCTTCCCGACATCTCGTTTCCTCTTGTCCCGCTCAAACCCGCATCTGAATCATGTGCGGACCATAACTGATCCCGCCGCCGCATCGCGCACCCGAAAGCCTATCAAACCGACTTATCAACAATCACTTGTCGACCCAGCCTTCCCGCCTGCGCCGAACAGGCTGGGATAAAAGTGGTAACGGGCACCCTTACAGCAACAATAATGTTCTTATTTTGTTCTTATTTGTCAAGTCCGGATTGTCAGAAAATCCAATAAAAAAGGCGGGATTGCTCCCGCCTTTTGCTTGTCATTGAAACGCAGCGATGCTCAGCCGGTGGTTACCGCGGTTTCGACATCGGAAGGATCGATCAGGCGGTCGAGCCCCTTGTTGAGGTTGTCCCGATCCAGCTCGCCTTCCCACCACGACACCACCACGCAGGCGATGCCGTTGCCGGTCAGGTTGGTGAGGGCGCGGCACTCGCTCATGAACTTGTCAATCGAGAACACAATGGCCATGCCCGGCACCAGAGCGGGGTTGACCACCGCCAGCGTCGCCGCCAGCGTGATGAAGCCTGCACCGGTAATGCCGCTCGCGCCTTTGGAGGTCAGCATCGCGACACCGAGGATCACCAGCTGGTCCGAGAAACTCAGATCGATGCCCATCGCCTGCGCGATGAACAACGTGGCCAGCGTCATATAGATATTGGTGCCGTCGAGGTTGAAGGAATAACCGGTCGGCACGACAAGGCCCACCACGGATTTGGAGCAACCGAGCCGCTCCAGCTTTTCCATGAGCTGTGGCAGGGCGCTTTCGGACGAGCTGGTACCCAGCACGATCAGCAATTCATCGCGGATATAGCGGATGAATTTGAAAATGCTGAAACCGACCATTTTGGCAATCAGGCCCAACACCACCACCACAAACAGAATGGCGGTCAGATAGAACAGGCCAATCAGGCCGGCCAGATTGGTCAAGGCACTCGGACCGAACTTGCCGATCGTATAGGCCATTGCCCCGAAAGCCCCGATCGGTGCGGCTTTCATGATAATGGCGATCACGCCGAACACGCCATGGGCGGCGTCATCGATGAAGCTGCGCATGGTCTTGCCGCGCTCGCCCATCGCCATCAGCGCGAAGCCGAACAGGATGGAGAACAGCAGAACCTGCAAGATGTCGCCGCGTGCGAAGGCCCCGACAACGCTGTCGGGAATGATGTTGAGGACGAAATCGACCGATTTCTGGGCCTGCGCCTGTTTGACAAAGCCTGCCACGGCATCGGCATTGCCCTTGGCATTCAAACCGTTTCCGACCGGAAACAGATTGCCGACAATCAGGCCGATCACGAGGGCAAAGGTCGAGACGATCTCGAAATAGATCAACGCCTTGATGCCGACACGCCCGACTTTTTTGGCATCCTGGATATGGGCGATGCCCGAGACCACGGTGAAGAAGATGATCGGCGCGATCACCATCTTGATCAATTTGACGAAGCCGTCGCCCATCGCCTTGATCCAGTCATTGGTGGCGAAAGCAGGGAAAAAGGTTCCGACCAGGCCGCCGAGCAGAATGGCGAACAACACTTGAACGTAAAGCAACTTGTAAAACGGCTTTTTGGCATCATCCGATGCGCCACTCTGATGCGTGGTCATTGCAGGTCCCCCCATGGAGTCAGGATTAACCGAATGGTCTCCTGCTTCGCTCATTGATGTTAGAACAATCGATATCACCTGAATACAGCGAAAAATCAACCATAGCCGAGGGCTCGACAGCTCGCATCCGGTCCTATTGGCACAGGCCTGTTATCCACAGGGACGGCGGATTTCGGGCGTGTTTGCCTCCGACATCATGCCTCAGGGCGACAAATCCTGCTAAAGAGCAGGCTTGGGGCTGTTTATCTGCGGATTTCGCTCTATCTAGAGGGGGACAGTCGCTTGGGCTGTTTCACCCCGATCACCGGAATTTCACAAAAAGGGATGCGCTATGGCGTCCGTTGACGAGCTGTTTGACCGTTCCCGCAAAGCCGCTGCCGACCAGCGAGTGATTGCCATCCGTGGCGCGCGAGAGCACAACCTCAAAAATGTCGATCTGGTGATTCCTCGAGACAAGCTGGTGGTGTTTACCGGCCTGTCGGGCTCGGGCAAATCCTCGCTGGCTTTCGATACGATCTATGCCGAAGGCCAACGCCGCTATGTCGAAAGCCTGTCGGCCTATGCCCGCCAATTCCTTGAAATGATGCAGAAGCCCGATGTCGACCAGATTGACGGGCTGTCGCCTGCCATTTCCATCGAGCAGAAAACCACCTCCAAAAATCCGCGCTCCACTGTCGGCACGGTCACCGAAATCCATGATTACATGCGCCTGTTGTGGGCGCGCGCCGGTGTGCCCTATTCTCCCGCCACCGGCCTGCCGATCGAAAGCCAGAC
>Ga0114963_10002104_pt1 | contig 13541 bp, 9 predicted proteins | sample C_131016_EF_Meta_FD_87019 | JGI IMG/M metagenome (GOLD analysis project Ga0114963, IMG submission 87019) | Freshwater microbial communities from Lake Croche, Canada to study carbon cycling - C_131016_EF_MetaG | ecosystem: Environmental > Aquatic > Freshwater > Lake | place: Lake Croche, Canada...
TTATCAATGGACAAGACATGGTTTTTGTCTTGTTTATTTTCAATATTAATTTTGATTTTTATTGGTTCTATATCCATTTTATATTTTGTTCTTAATATTTCCAAGAAAAGTAATCTACCATTTTAAACTATATTTTATTTTCAAAAATTTTAAAAAATGTAAAAATTCTAAAAATATAATTATTATACAAGAATAACAAGTTAAAAAAATTTCATTATTTTTATTTAAATACATTATATATGCCTAGTTTTAAACCAAAAACCACCAAAAAAATCAAGGTGAATAAAAAAAGCAATGTTACTTTGGATGGAAAACATAATGAATTTATCAATGAATTCACTAAAGATGAACAAAATAATTTGCCCAAATTAAAAAATGAAAAAAGAGAAATCATTTCTAAAATCGGAGAAAATGATAAATCCCAGTCAATGAATATTGAAGAATTGATGGATTACAAAGATCGCCTTAATGAAATCAATAATGAAATCAAAAACATTAAAACCAAAAAAAAAGAATATTTCCTAGATAATTCTAAATATATTTTTGATTATTTTGAAAACAAGAAAAACATTTCCAATGGCGTTGAAAATTCTTCTAAATCAAAAAATAAAATACTTAATTCATTCTTTAAAATAGATTCAAACGCAAATAATGTCATTACGAATCAAAACAACAATATATTTCAAAAATATTTGGCAAATATTGATGATTCTTTTTTGGACATTAATTCATTTTTGAAACCGTCTGATGTTTGTAACTCGTGTTATAAAGGTGAATTAATACCATTAGAAGATGAAGGCATATTGATATGTAATCATTGTTCTAAAAATGTACAGTTTTTAATTGAAAATGAAAAGCCGTCTTATAAAGAGCCGCCAAAAGAAGTATGTTTTTATGCTTATAAAAAAATAAATCATTTCAAAGAAATATTAGCGCAATTTCAAGGTAAAGAAACAACACAAATACCGGATGATGTTTTGGAGAATTTAAAATTACAGATAAAAAAGGAACGTATTGATATAAAAAACATGACCTATAACAAGACCAAAGAAATATTGAAAAAACTGGGATATAACAAGTATTACGAACATATTAATTTTATCAAAGACAAGTTGGGATTAAATCCACCCATTATTGCTCAGGAATTGGAAGAAATATTGTGTAATTTGTTTATGGAAATACAATATCCTTACGCAAAACACTGTCCGGATTACCGCGTGAATTTTTTACATTATTATTATGTTTTGTTTAAATTGTTTGAATTGCTGGGTGAACATTCGTATTTACCCGAAATACCGATGTTGAAAGACCGTGAAAAATTGATCGAACAGGATACAATATGGAAAAAGATATGTGAAGAATTGGATTGGGAATTTATCGCGACAATTTAAGATTTGATTGATACAAATATAATTATGGTATAGAATACTAGTGCTTTACTAGTATTTTATTTATTATTTATGACCGACACATTTATAGACCTCCTGGGAAACCTACTAGATTCGCGCCAATACCGAAACCGGCACCAGATCGTGCGGTGACACCAATACTTGGAATGTACGAATCCAAAATACTAAATGTTGCGGCAGCAGTTAAAGCAAGTAACATGATTTCATCTAACTTAAGGGATTGCTTTGGAATTGCGTAGGCGGCAATGGCAACCATTAAACCTTCTACTAAATACTTGATTATTCTTTTTACTAGTTCGTAAACGTCAAACATATTTATATTAATTGAAAAGAAAAAATTATTTATTTTTGAAAATATTTAATTTTTAATTTTTAACTATTCAATTATTCTAAATTGTTTGAATTATTTGAAATTTATTAATTTTGTTAATTATAATAAATTATAAAATAAATACTTAAACGAATTATATTACATTATTTATAAATATGAAAGCTGGAGTAGAACCAAAAATGGATCAAAATGGAAAACCAAATCCTAGATACGTAGATTTACTTGAAGAGGATAAACCGATTGCTGGTCAAAAATTTGTGTGTGTATCTTTTGTATCGCCAGATAAGATTTTAAAACAGAAAGAAATATTTTTATTTGAGGAATTCCTAAAGAAGTGGGAATTTAACAAATCTATGGAAAAATTCCATCAATTTTTGAATTTTGTATCTTATAAATACAAATTAACGTTTGATGATGTGATGAAGGATTTTCAAGATTTTATCAAAGAGGAACAGGAAAATTTGACCAAGACTAGTTTAGAGGACGATTATAAAACATTTTTGGATAAAAATGAAGAAGAATTGGAAAACGCATTTAATGTAAAGCATAGTTTTCAAACATGCACACGTGGTTTAAAAATCCGAGGTGTATATCCAACTATGGAAGAAGCCGAATTGCGCTGTAAAATGTTGCGCGAATTAGATCCAAACCATGATGTATTTGTTGGTCCTGTTGGACTATGGATGCCTTGGGACCCAGAGGCTTACAAGACAGGTCGTGTTGAATATATGGAAGAAGAATTAAATCAATTAATGCAAGAAAAGGTGAAGAATGAGGATTTCGCCAAATCCGCCTTTGAACAAAGAGTTAAGGAAACGAAAAAGAAGGCAATTGAGGAAAATATCAAGAATGCTGAAAAGACTGGATCGTCATTAACTCAGACGATTGATGAGAATGGAAATTTAATTGGTGTTCAAAATATGAATACACAAGAAAGTTTTTTGAAGGATCAAGATGTTATTTCTGCTGCGGACATTAGAAAAGAGTTATTCGAAGGTGAAAATATAATCACTGGTAAGACGGATAATGGACAGAGTGAATTGATTAGTGGACCATTTGCTACAAAGAAGAATGATTAAATCATATTTAGAAATTACATTGTTTTGATTATTTGATTATTCAAAAAGAAAAATTATATATATGTATAATATATATAAATTTATAATTCATGAGTATGATAATAACAGATCCACCAGTAAAAACAGAAACAATAAAAGAAGTAGTTACAAAAAATGATATAAAATCTGAGAAAGAAACGAATATGAAAGAAACTATAACTAAGAAAAAACAAATAACAAAAAGAGTTGTTTCTTTAATCGTTACTCATCAAGCCCGAATACGTTGTTTTTTGGATATGATTATAAAAGGGAAAAGAATTGAAAAAAAAGAAGATATTTTTGATAAAATCGCTAATAATCGGTCATTCATTAATTCAACTAGGTCTTTTAAAAATGGCGTTAATATGTTAGTTACTAATATTACGAATAAAATTAATAGTACAGATGAAAGCCCTCGTAAATATGATCTTATAGAAAAGGAAGAAAAGGAAGAAGAAATACGATTTAAAAATTGTTCAATTCTTCGTCTATGTATCAATAAAGAAAATGGTGTATGTCTTCAACTTGTTCATGAAGGTGAATTAGACCCTGGTGAAGGTAAAGGTGGACGTTCTTATTATATTACAAATCACAATCATGAAACATTTAAAAAAACTTTTGATGTAACTGATAAGGACGATGTAAACGAAATTATTTTTGAAAATATAAATACAGGTTTAAATAGATTAGGGTTGAAAAGTAATGATTTTTTAAAGGATATAGATGAATATGTTTTTTATATAGGAAGACATGGACAAGCTGATCATAATTTAAAACGCTCGACACATTTAATAACTGACACGAATGTAACGAATCTTGGTAAAGAACAAGCCTTTCGTGCTGGTAAAAAATTAATAACAGTTTTGAAAAATAATAATGAATACATAAATTATGTATTTGCGTCAGATTTGATGAGAACCAGACAAACTATTGAAAATATATTAAAAGGAATGAATGAAAATCAAAATAAAATATATTTTCCAAAAGAAATTATCATATTACCGTGCTCGCATGAGTTAAAATATAATTCAAAAGGATGTGACAAAAAACAATTCATAAAAATTGGTACAAAAGAAAATGACCCAAAATGTTCAAAAACAACTTATTGTACAGGAAATAATATTGAAAATTTAAAAAGTGATTGTAGTCAAATAACAATTGTTATTGTAAATTCCGGTAATAAAGTGATTAAAAAAATTCCTTTAAACTGGGATTTTTATTTTAAAAAAAATGAAAATAAAGTGAGAAACATGGATTGTTCTAAAACAAATATGATTAAGTTAGCAGTTGAATATATAAATACATCTATACCTATAAATATTAATGAAAATGTGTTAACTACTACAAAAATTATAACAGAACCAGTATCTTTAGTAAATGATGATTGTTTAGCTGAATGTATGAATAATCTTTTTTTTGATAATTCTACAATAAATATAGATCCAATTAAAGAAAGTGTATATTTTAAAATTTTTAAAGAATTTTTTAAAGACGTTTATGAAATGAAAGATTTTGATAAAAAAAATTTTGATGAATTTCATAAATTTATAGGAAAAAATACAAGTGATTATGATAATAAGGACCATGATAATGATATTTTTAATAAATTTATAGAATGTTTAAAAAATAAATGTGGTAAAAAAATAGGACCCCCATCTCCATCTCAAAAACTAGGTGAAAAATCTGATCCTCTATCTGAGGAACGAAGTGATCAACATGAGCCTTTACCTGAGGAAACACGTGAAAAACCGCCACCTCCACTTCCAAAAAAAACAAAAACATCAACAAATGGTAGTGATAAAAATGTGAATAATAATATAAAATCGGCATTATTTTGGTATCAAAGTTTTAATAATAATCCAGAGATTTTTTACAATAAAATTAAAAATATTGCAAGAAAAGATGATACTAGAGACTTATTTGATGAAATTATGGACAGAATTATTGAATCTTCAGAGAATTTTTATAAAATGATACAAGAATATAAAATTAATAAAGACAATGACATTGGTTTTATTATTGATTATTTGGATGATAGATTATACGTAAATGATAAAAATGCGATTAATTTTATGAAGTATATAAAGTCAAGAGACATTGATTTGTATAATGAAATTCATACAAAAAAAGAAACAGGTGGTAAAAAAACAAGAAAAAACAGAAAAGCCAAAAAACGATTTGTAAAAAGAACCAAGCGCAATCATAAAAAAAACAAAACTCGTCGTGGTCGTCGTAAAACAATGTAACAAGAATATAATGACTACTCGAACAAGAAATAAATTCGTTTTGATGACTGTGTTTATTTGTATAATTTTGGTATCGTGTATAATTATTTTCGTATAATATTGTATAATATGCGAAAATACATGTATTTATTGTCAATCATTGTCTTTGCTGTGGTAAGTTTATTGATTTTTAAAGGAGCCGAAGGATTTCGTGGAGGCGGAGGTGGAGGTGGCGGAGGTCATGGAGGTGGTGGAGGTCGTGGTGGTGGCGGAGGTCACGGAGGTCATGGAGGTCATGGAGGTCATGGAGGTCATGGAGGTCATGGAGGTCATGGAGGATGGGGAGGACACCGTGGATGGGGATATTATGGCGGTGGAGGTGGCTCCAGAAGTTACGATGTAAATCCATTATTTTTAGACTATTATGGTGGATATAATCCAAATTATTATTATTTGTATGATGATGCGGATTATTTATTGGTAAAGAGGCCTCGTGGTGATTATATTCTTGATTTATAAAATTATATAATATGAATATATATAAATATACAATATGGCTACACATGGTGACATAGAACGAACCATTGAAATTATAAATACAAGAACACGTGATATTAACATTATTTTGAATCATTGGAATCAAAATCAAAACGATGATACATATAGACAAGATTTCAATACTATTACAGATGATATCTTAACTCTTTTTGAAGAAATTGTAGATATTATTGATCAAACTCCTGAGGATGTATATGTTACATTGGCAAGTGATTTATATCGTAATTTACAGTGGTTATTGAGTAACATAGATAATATGTTGGGAGATCCAAATGATGTGAATGACCCACGACATCAACTAAGATCGGAAATAGGTCTTTTAGATAAAACACAGAGAATGACAATTATGATGAATATTTTAGATGCGTATATAATTCGCCATTCCCCAAGAGAAGTAATACCGCCACCACCGCCACCATCAAGTGGTGGATTTAGAAGATATAAAAACATGAGGAAAATTATAAAAAATAGGAAAACTAGAAAATCCAAACGAAAAGGTAGAAAAACAAAAAGACTCCGTTAAATAATGATTTTGTAAAATAAAATCATTATTTTATTCATGTAAAATTTAATATATTGTCAAGTGTTTAACCCCTAGTATATCCCCATACATATTTACTTTTCTGTGATAAACTATATTCGGGAGCATATTGATGGTGTGACCCATGATCACTGTCCCAAAATTCAGGTATATCATTAATATAACCTTTCCATGCGCCTTTCATAAGAACACTGACGTTATATGTTGGCTCGTCATTTGGATTACCGTCGGTGATTGTATCAATATTATTTGGCGGACTACTTGTAACTGTATGTGCGTGATAATGGTATCCATAACTTCCATGTATGTGACCACCAAAACTATCAAGCGGAACACTATAACCGTCCATAGTGGAATAATTGGTTCGATAAATTCCATACAATGCAATACCGTCCAATCCAAAACCAATGAGCGGTGGATGTTTAGTGTTTGTCGTATAGTCAGCATCATTATACAAACAAAGATTATTCGTAGTATTAGTAGTTCCAGTAGATGAATTATATTTTGCTCCATAACCATCTGCGTGATAATGTAATCCCATACCTTGACCTACGTGAATACCTATATTCGTAACCTCCGCGCTTTTTTGTGCCGTTGTCAATGTATTATTTAATACAGGATACAAAGAAACACCATCAATGATAACACCAATACCCGAAATAGCGGTATAATTATAGTTATTGTAAGAAATGGTTCGTATAATTCTTTCGTCGGTGGAGTTAGACCAATTGCCGTTTTCTGTTGGATTAATTATAAAATCGTCTGCTAATGTAGCATTATGCATATCATTATTATTAATATTATCATAGGCAAGTATTTCAGTTGTAGATGATACATATCTTGAAACACCAATAGTTGACACATCAAATACACCCGCGGTTCCAGTAGTTGGTGTTGTTGACCCACCACTGTTGTGAGTATCATTTGGATAACCGGCATTAGTAACAGTTCTTGCTTGTTTACTATATTTTCCAATAATATATGGAAATACGGGGTCATCATTTTCATCGATTAACACAAAATAAGCATAGGTTCCGCTTGGATATTCGGGTGTTACACAATAACGTCCATTACAATCGTCTAACGTTCCTAATCCCGAAACATACTCGTAATCATCTAAAAATGCGCCGGCAGACATTTTATAACTATAAGTAGATCCTTCGACAACATCATTGTAATTGTACGGTCGACCTGTAAATTCGGTTGCCTTTGTTTGGTATGATGTGGTCATTAGAATAACACTACTGCTACTATCACTTGTGTTGGTATAACCATAAGGTCCATATATAGGATATCCATCAAAACAAAATCCAACAATTTTAGAATGACCGTCTTCGTGACGAATATAATCCACCTCACCATAATCATCCGTATAATAATCACTCGAAAAATAAGCGTTTGATGACGCAAATGTGGTATTATTCCACGATCTAGAGGTTAAAAACATAGGGTCGTGATAGTGATATTGACCTTGTTTGTCATTAATGATGTTACCCTCTGGACTAGGGTGACCTCCTCCTGCATCAATACCGTATTGTTTTTCAAAAAACACAGCATTCAAATTATAAGTATCATTTCCACTAATAGTTGTTCCTGGAACCGTACCACTTCCAGAACTAGGGTTATATAATGCTACACCATTTAAAAAAATCCCTTGGATACCAAAGGTTGTGAAAAATGCGGTTTTTGATTCTGTATTTGTTCCTCCTCGATATCTAAATTTATATTCAAAATCCTGCTCTGTTAATGGATTCGGTACATCTGGCCATGCGCGTTCAATAGATAAATCATTCGTAAAATTGTTAACACCTGCTTTTGCCGGATAAGGGTCTCCATCGCTAATTACCGCTAAATAATCATTACCTCCAGTAGTTACTTTTGTAAATATCGTTTTACTTCCATAATAAATTCCAGTAGTGGTTGCTTCTCCTAGTTTATAATATGTAGACGACTCTTGATAATTAATAGAACCAGTAATATTATTTACAACACCATAATCAAGCATAGGTATTTTGTGTAAATATAATTGAAGTGTAGCTTCACGTGTCACGGATTGTTCAGGATAACTTCCGACTCCATCTCCAGGTGGTTTACAAACATCTAACAAACGAGTTGGTTTATCCGCAATAGAATAACTTGCCATACACATAAAAGGGTGATATTGCCCATCATCATCTTGTTCACACGTAAAATAAACATATGGAGTAGTATACATTCCGAGGTCACCATTGGCAACACAATTACCCTTGAGGGTTCGCTGTAATGCGCCCTGACGAAATGTTTGGTATACACTAGTTGGATATCTTAATGTTTTATATACAGTATTTGAGGCAACATTATTTGATATTGTGGTAAGCATTGAATTCGCATAAGAATTCGTGCCGTTAGTCGATGTATCAAAACCCGCATTTTTAATTTGATATGCATAATAATATCCGGCAACACTTTGTCTAGGTGACGAACCACTATAAAAATTAACAACAAATTTACAATTAGGATCACCTGGTGTATTACCTTGCATATTTGTTATGGTATTCGAAACGTAATTTTTAATAGAAACACTCGGGTTAGATACATATGAAGTTGGAATAGGATTAAAATTCGCAGGTATAGAAACATCCATTTTTGAATTATAAAATGTAAAAGTAGAACCTGCTGTATCGGTAGATACCAAAGTAAGACCAGCCGTTGTATATTTTACATAATAATTCGCAAAGGCAAACGAGGTATCTAATGTATGTGTATATTGACTATCCCCACTTGTCGTTATATACGAATATCTTTTAATGACTTGTAACTTTTTTCCTGTAGTATAAGTAAAACATAAATATCCATTTGTGCTAGGGAATGACGCACTTGAACTGCCACCATTTCCCCAGTTGTTGGTGAATAAAAGTTTTCCAGTACTACTACTATAGTCCAATGAATACATACAATGTAATTCAGAATCAATTCTATACGAAGATAAATCTGTTGAGTCTTGAACTAATTGAAACACTTTTGTTAAAAAATCATTATATGTTTTAAGAGTAGTTGAAAAACTAATACCATACGTTGAATTTATATTTATATATGTGTTATTACCAGTATTACCGGTTTTTATCATATAGCGATTACGATTTACAATACTCGTTACACTCACACTAGGGGTTGATATACTCGTGGGAATATTTGACGATAAAATTGTGCTAAAACTATTTGGAGTTGTCACAGTCAAAGTGGTTGCTGTACTCGCGCTTGCGGTCGCGTTTGTATTTGCGTTTGTATTTGAGACTGTTAAAACCGGTTGACTGTTATAAAGGGTCATTTTTTTTGCGCGTTTTGAAACGAGCCCGTTATAAAAAACCGGAACTTTTGTCATTATACATTAGGTATATAAAATATAATTTCAATAATATTTCTTAGTATAAAGGTATAAAGCTATATAAGTAATACTTACACCTTTTTTATGTGGTGTCATTAGTGATGACACCACCTTTTCTATTTTTACTCACCTTTAAGGGTGAGCAATCATTGTTTTTGTTTATTAAAAGCAAAAACAAACATTTCATTTTGCTCCCGAATTTACGGGAGCAAAACTTGCTTTGCCAATAACAAAAGCAAGTTTATCACCATTTCGTCTTTTTGACATTGATTTTAGGACCTTGTCCGCGTTTTTTGACATTATTCGGGTCATATTTCTCGTCCTCGTCATCCGAAGGGATATTTTTCGATAAATCCCAGAATTCCTTGCTGCCTAATTTGAAATCGTTATGATTGTCCGCCTTGTACCACATGACTTGATCAAACAATTTGTTCGATTTTGCGTTATTATTTATCACCAAGCACTCGTAATTTTCCGTACATTGATCCATGACTTGACAAAAGGATTCAAAAGTTGGAAACATACCCGCGTAGTTTTCGTAGATTCTTTTACGATTTGCGATATATGGTTCTCGCAAGATAAAAACGTAATCTATATTGGTGCGGAGAGTTGGGGGTATTCCTAATGGATATTGCATTGTAATGATCAACATTATCTTCCAATGTCTCCCATTCATGAACAGCAATTTCATCATCTTGTCGCGCGCCCAGGTGCCATCGTATAAACAATCATCTAAAATAACAAATGCGCGGGGATCAATGGTAGTTCGCTTAAATGTTTCCATTTCTTTTTTGATTTGTTTCAAGACGGATTTTTGTCGTTTCAAAATGTTTTCAATGATGGCGGTGTTGTATTCATTGTGTATGAAAAGTTTTGGCACCAATTTTCCGTAAAAGCCGTTACCTTCTTCTGTACCAGCAATGACGACGCCAATAGGTATGTCCTGGTGATAAAAGAGTAAATCCCGCACTAAAAAACTTTTACCGGTATCTCTTCGTCCGATCAATACAACGACTGGACCTTTAGATTCATTGGGTTTGAAACTAATTGTTTTCATATCAAATTTTCTTAATTCAAGATTCATATTATACTAATTAAGAAAAATTAATAAAAATTATTTACGAAAATCATTATTAAATTTGAGGTAAAGAGAGAAACCACTAAAACGAATCAAAAGACTAAAATTACTAAATTAAAATAGAAATCATTACTAAATAAACAATTTTTAATGAGTTTGATTTAAAAAAAAATAGTTATTAAGTATAATTATTAATGAGCACTATGAATAAATCGTTAAAGATTCATTATGAAAAAAGAAAAAACGGAGAATTATTTAAAAGTTTTCAAAATGAGCAATTAACTAATCTCTCTGAAGTACAAAATTATGTTCCCATTTACAATAAATTTTTTGATTTAAATGAAACAAATTATAATTCGATTAATTTGAATCATGAATGGTATATTAGCAAAGTTGAAAAACAAACCGACTACAATTTGTACAAGTGTGAAATCAAAAATTCCCAAAAAGACAAAACCAAAAGCAAAACTTTATTTTTCAAAATGGCACCCTTAATCGACCCATTTAAATTAATTGTGGGTAAATATGAATTCACAGATCAATCTTTGTATAGTTTACCTAAATACAATTCAACCACAAGTGAGGTCAACGAAAAAATTTTGGATCAAAACAACACTGCTTATGTGGATGGATTGTTTTCATATTGTTCAAGTCTTTTGAATTTCAATCATCATTTTGTACACGGTATTGAATTTTATGGTTCTTTTTTAGCAATTAAAAAAGATTTTAAATTTAATATTATTGATGATTTGGATTTTGTGAATAGATCGGATTTTTTTAATAAAAATAAAAATATTTTATTCAAAGTACAGGATGAAAATAATCGTTTGAAAGACTTGTCTGATGCGAAAAAGTTGAAACCAATCAAAATACAGGAAGATACCGACAGCAAACCTTTAAATATATCTGCTAAATCAATCAATAATGAATTATTTGAAAATGTCTTTACTGAAGATGAGAATATTTTGGAGGAAGGTCAAATAATCGAGGATCAACATATATCACTGGATACATTAAAAGAGTTTTCAATTGATTTATCTCATTTGACAGATGATTATGGAAACAACAAGAGTGAAACAATTCATTCGGTATTATCCTGTTCATCATGCTCATCCAGGACCTCTTATACATCCGAAGACACAGAAAACAATGATGAAGATTTTGATGAAACCGTCGCAAAATCTGGATCAAATGGGTCATTCAATTCAGGAAAAAAAACATCGACATCTGGTTATAGTGAGGAATCAGATGAATATAGTGATGATTCAGATTACGACGATGATGAGCGTCTTGATGTAACTCTTGATAAATTTCCTGTTCAAATTATTTGTATGGAAAATTGCGAAAATACATTTGACAGTTTAATTGCCAACGAAGAATTGGAGGAAAAAGAATGGTTTTCCGCATTGATGCAAATCATCATGACTTTGGTAACTTATCAAAAGGTGTTTTTATTTACTCACAACGATTTACACACGAATAATATCATGTATAACAAGACGGACAAAAAATTCTTGTATTACAAGTTTAACAACAAGTATTATAAAGTGCCGACGTATGGCAGAATATACAAGATCATCGATTTCGGTAGAGGTGTTTATAAATTTAGTGGAAAACAGTTTTGTAGTGATTGTTTTAAAAATGGTGAGGATGCTGCGACTCAATATAATTTTGAGCCATATTTTAATGAGAAAAAACCTCGTTTAGATCCCAATTCTAGTTTTGACTTGTGCCGTTTAGCATGTTCTATATGGGATTATTTGATTGATGACATGGATGAAATCTCTAATTTAGAAGAATGTTCGCCGTTGGTTCAACTCATTGTTGATTGGTGTTTAGATGATAATGGTGTGAATATTTTGTATAAAAACAATGGTCAAGAGAGATATCCGGATTTTAAATTATACAAAATGATTGCGCGAAATGTTCATCATCATGTGCCATATTATCAATTGGAGAGAAAAGAATTTAAAAAATATGTTGTCACATCAGTACCAAACAATGAAAATATAATGGATATTGATGCCATGCCGGTTTTTATATAGCCTGGTTTCTCTTTTTCTCTCTATGAATGTAAAATGAAAAACAAAATAAAATAAATAAATTTAACATTATTATATGATTTTTTTATAACTATATAATAATAAATATAAGAATGACTTTCGGTTTCATCGTATTAAGACATGTGAATTCTGAATTGACGAATCGTTATTGGAATGAATGTGTACAATGTATTCGTCGTTTGTATCCTTTGAAAAAAATTGTCGTGATAGATGATAACAGTAAAAAAGAATTTGTCAAGGCTTATTACGAATACCAAAATATTGAATATATTCAATCAGAATTTCCACAACGAGGCGAACTATTGCCTTATTATTATTTTCATAAACACCGGTTTTTCGAGAATGCGATTATTTTACACGATAGTGTTTTCATACATAAAAGAATCAATTTTGATTTATTTAAAGGCGTTCCAGTATTACCATTATGGCATTTTAGAAATTCGCGTGATGAAAATTATGATAGACTTATTCAAATTTCAAAATATTTAAATTATAGCAACAAATTTCAAGAAGAATTTAAAAATGTAAAGGAAAATAAATATTTGAATATGAGCATTATTAATGGAATGAATAATAAATGGAATGGTTGTTTTGGAGTTCAAACATATATAAATTATGGGTTTTTAGATTATATACAAAATAAATATAATATATTCAACATGTTGAAAGTGGTGAAATGTCGTAAAGACCGTTGTTGTCTTGAGAGAATATTGGGATTAATCATTTCAATGGAAAATTCAACATTGAGAAATGTTCCTTCCTTGTTTGGAGATATATTAAAGTATACAAACGGCGAATACCATTGGGGATATACGTTTCAAAATTATAAGAAAAAATTAGAAAACGAAAGAAAAATAATGGTGCCCTATGTAAAA
>Ga0114963_10002108_pt1 | contig 13529 bp, 11 predicted proteins | sample C_131016_EF_Meta_FD_87019 | JGI IMG/M metagenome (GOLD analysis project Ga0114963, IMG submission 87019) | Freshwater microbial communities from Lake Croche, Canada to study carbon cycling - C_131016_EF_MetaG | ecosystem: Environmental > Aquatic > Freshwater > Lake | place: Lake Croche, Canada...
GATCCCAAAATTGGGACTCCGGCATCCGACAGCGGTCTTGCCAGATTGATCGCCGTTTGTCCGCCGAACTGGACGATAACTCCCTCATACGGTTCTTCCCTGTCCAGAACATTGAGTACATCTTCCGATGTCAAAGGATCGAAATAGAGGCGGTCAGAGGTATCAAAGTCAGTCGAAACCGTTTCCGGGTTATTATTGATAATGATGGCTTCATAGCCCGCTTCACGCAACGCCCATACGCAATGCACCGAGCAATAATCGAACTCGATTCCCTGCCCGATCCGAATTGGCCCACTGCCCAGCACGATGACTTTTTTCTTATTCATTACCGCCCGCCTTACGTCCAAATTTTCTGGTACAGCATATCACAGACCCCTCGTTCGACGATACAGAGTGAGTACACAAACGCTCCCAGGTCTTGTTGACGGTCTTACAGGACGCCGCGACGTTTCAGTTCACGGTAAGTCCCGTAAACGATTCGCAGGAAAGGCGCGGCGCGTCCGATGGAGTCCGCTACCGGAGGAATCAGTCCCAGTCTGCGAGCAAGAGACAGAGAAGCGGAGCGGGATTGAGGATCGTGTGAACCGGAAATAGCAACAGGCTTGAGCATACTCTTCCCTGCCGATACAAGCCCGGTCGCGGTTCGCACTGAGCCGACATGCCCTGCCAGAGATTGGTAGGTGATAGGCGCATCGATGAGAGTAACCGCTTTTCCGGTCAATTGAACCGTGTTAACCGATTTCTGGTAAAGCGCAACGACACGCGCTTCCTTACCAGAATAGTTCTTCTGGATAACACTCCCTGCGTTCACTATGGATACCGTCAGCGTCTTCGCAGCGACGATAGACTTACTGATGGGTTGCCGGTAAATCTGCAGACCGATATAGGCAATGGCTCCCAGTAAGCCGATCTGGGCAATAAACAATACGATGATGAAAATACTCCACCACATTCGCTGTATCTCTCTTTCTGCACCTCTACGTTTACCCTTATGACAAGGTTTCGCCTATCGCTGACCGCTCTCCGTCGGACGATTTCCGGGCAGTTCACTTCATAGTATACAGGCAGGAGAAAACGGGGCGAATGTCGCAACTGAAGAATGCGCCTCCGGGCGTTTAGATATTGCGCGAAAGTGAAAGAAATGTATCGAACGACGATTCGCAATGCGGCGCTCGGCGTCGCGCTTTGCCTCCTGTGCCTGATGAACACAACGAACAGGGTTGAGGCATCCGCCCCACCAAAAGCGCGAGTAGGCGCGACATCGAAGTCCTTTGGTAAGCAGAAGAACGGAAAACAAGTGGAATTAATTACGCTAACGAATAACAGAGGTATGGTCGCTAAAATCATGACCTACGGGGCAATCCTGACGGAACTGCATGTCCCCGATAAAAAGGGAACGTTGGGTGATGTCGTTCTGGGTTTCGATAATCTGGCGACCTATGAAAAAGGCCACCCCTATTTTGGCGCTACGGTAGGTCGCATCGCGAACCGTGTCGCGAAGGGCAAGTTCACGCTGGATGGCAGAGAATATACACTCGCGGTCAACAACGGCCCCAACCACCTTCATGGCGGTCTGGTCGGATTCGACAAGGTGATCTGGAATGCCAAACTGATGACGACAGCGGAAGGTTCTGCTGTGCAGTTCACCTATGTCAGCAAAGATGACGAAGAAGGCTATCCGGGTAATTTATCCGTCGCCGTGACCTATACCCTGACCAATGAGAACGCCCTTCGCATCGATTATGTCGCCACGACGGATAAAGCGACTCCCTGTAATCTGACCAATCACTCTTACTTCAATCTCGCCGGCAAGGGCGATATCACGAATCACATTGTGATGCTGGACGCGGATCGCTTCGTAGATGTGGACGATACCCTGATCCCGACCGGCAAACTGCCGACGGTGAAAGGACCCAAAATGGACTTCACGACGCCTCACGCAATCGGCGACCATATCGCTGAAGTCGGAGCGGAACCCACCGGCTATGATCATTGTTATGTGGCGAATCGGGCGGGCGGCGTAAAAAAGTTCGCCGAGGTGTATGAACCTTCTACCGGGCGTGTCATGACCATGTACACTGATCAGCCCGGAGTCCAGTTCTATACCGGCAATTTTCTGGATGGAACCCTGACCGGAAAAGACGGCATCGTTTACAAAAAGCACAGCGGATTCTGTCTGGAAGCGGGAACCTTCCCGGATGCCGTCAATCAACCCTCATTTCCCGACTCGATTCTGCGGCCGGGGGAAACCTACCGCCAAACGACTGAGTACCGGTTCTCTGTCCGATGACCTTTTGTACGAAACGCCGGAATTTAGTGTTGAGAGGAGCAAGCGCACCGCGCTTACTCCTCGTTCTTTTCACTTTGCGCGAAAATCGTAGTCCTTCACTGACCTTTCTGGCGCTGCTCATCTTCGCTTGTGTTGCGACCATGCCGGCGATGGCGCAGGACTACCTTCTCTTTTGCAACCAGCCTGAGCGCATGAAAATCCCCGGCGCATATGCAACGGCGAAGTTGGCTGCAGGGAAATCCTATACGATCTTTTACCATTACAACAATGTCAGCGGAGAATCCGGCCCCTTTGTTGTCGGACTGAGAAACGCACAGGGCGGCCCTCTAAGGTTGGTTGCGCGGCAGGGATTGGCGGATGCGCAACGCGATCCCGCTCGTGCTGGACGGCAGGCGATGGCACGATACCTGAGCGCTCCCGAAAACCAGCTTGTCGGAACAAAGGGATTTGCACAGTTCGCTTACCCTTTGCAACCCGGCCAGATCGCTTCCGGCATTCTTACTGTTGAATGTGAAAGCGACGCTCTCCTTCGCATTTATTTCCGCCATGACCGCTGGGATGTCGCCCATTCGGAAGTGAATCCGATGGAAAATCCACGGCGCGATGTCGATATCATTCTTGCGAACGAGGGAGACGAAGAATACTACCGAATCGGTCAGCCAGAGCCCGCGATCAAGCGGAATCTGGACGGAGCCTATGGCATGATGTATCGTTTCAAAATTGCCGCTCCAGAAGGGTGGAAAGTACGTGTCGCTTTTTCCCCACGCGGCGGACATGGCGCGTTGGTCGGTTCCGTCGATGGAAATCTGAAGCAGACTCCGATGATCGCCGCATCTCAATGGCGCGTCTTCTATGAAGGCGTGTCTGGCGCGAACGGAATTTCACTCACAACCGCGCCTTTCGGGGGGATCGCTTATCCGGTCGAGATGCATTTCCGTTTGACTCGTCCGTCTGCGAAAGAAGAAAAGGCTTACTGGGATCGGGTCGCGGCGCTGTCCAGGTTGTTACCAAGTCGCAAAATCTCGTCCGGTTCGACAGTTCCAGTAATTGTCAGATAACCATCTTTAACCGTCGCCGTCTCCACCTTTACCGGTACAGCCAGCCCGGATAACTCCACCAGAGGGTTCAAGCGAGCTTCCACGAAATCCAGTGCGAATCGGGGAATCGATAAGGCGGCGACCTTTGCCATATCTGGGCGGAAATCCAGGATCGGCACTCCGACAGGAATCAGTTTACCTTCCACCGCTACCGGGACAGCAACGAGTTTGAATGGATCCTGCGGCGCCGCGTCAATCCGGATAGCATCGCGTGTCAGAGACGCTCGTAAACCGTTGATGTCCGGACGTTGTGCAACGACATAACGATTCAGATTCTCACCGGACAAACTGCAGGAGAAAGTGGCGCTACCGATGCTCCGTAGCTTCTTCGCTTTCGTGTCCACTTCAACTTCAGCGAAGCGCAGTTGCAAACGATCGATGGTCATTTTGGGATTGACAATAACCCCCAGACCCTCGATACTGACTTGACGGAACCTCCCCCGAAGAATCGCCCCTGCGCTATCGGCATCAACATTGGTCGAATACTTCTGCGCCGGACCGAGTATTTCCGGTAACATCGCATTCAGCCGTTTACCCGCCTCATTTTCGACGGTCGATTTACAGCCAGTAAACAGCGGAGTCAGACCTAACAATCCCACTGCTAAGCTGACTACGAGAATACGACGCGCAACAAAACCAGTTCTCATGATGTTCCTTAGAGTTCTGGGACGGCAGGTTTGTTGCATCGGCGGATAAGTTTATCCCGCCATACCGGAGAGGGCGCCTTCCGTTCCGTCCTCGACAGCGGTTTGCATTTGTGGATTCGAAGCCATCGTTGCAGAAACGAGAAAGGTGACTCCTAACGCGACAGCAGTCAGGAAGGCGGAAAAGATATAAGGGGCGGTCACGCTGACGTTTTGAAAGAGAAAGCCAGCAGTTACCGGCCCAACTGTGCGGGCAAGCGCATCGAAACCCTGTGAGGAGGAAAGTATCAGACCCTGCCCTACCTTCGCCTTTTTGGAGATCAAAGAGGAGGCGGCAGGTCCGATCAGGGAGCGGCCTCCCGCCACCAGAAGAGTCGCGGCAAACGCCAGGACTCCGAAGGTTCGCGGAACCAGAAGTAAAAGATAGCCCCAGAAAAGGATAAACAGACCAGCCCGGATCAGGTTCCCTTCACCGAATCGCTTCGTCAACGGGCCGATAGCGACTCCCTGCAAAATAATGCCAACCACCCCTACCGCCCCCAGAAGATACGCCTGTCGTAAAGATTGATTCGAGGGATCGGCGATACCACGCGCCATCAGGAAATAGCCAAAAATCTGCTCAATCGCCGCAAAGCCGAATGTCATGATGAATGTCACGAGAAATAACGGCGCGGCGGGATCCTTGACCACCTGACGCATGAGATTGAAATAGGGTTGACGTTTCACCCCCGCAAGTTTCGCTCTCGCTTCCCGCGTCAGCGATTCCGGGAGCAGGAACCATGAGACAGCAAAGTTCGCCAGCGCCATCCCTGCCGCGACGAACGCCGGGAGGGGCAAATAGTAATGTCCAGGAATTCCGCCGATCACTGGACCAAACGCGAATCCGAGTCCGAAACAGGCTCCTAGAAGACCCATTCCCATCGCCCGGTTTTCCAGCGTGGTGACATCCGCTACATAAGCGAAGGCGACGCCGATACTTGCGGAGGACAGCACGCCTGCCAGTAATCGGGCGGCGAATAACATCCAAAGATGCTCTCCTGCCAGAGCAAACAATATATAGGAAAGTCCGACTCCGATCAGTGAAATCAGAATGACCGGACGTCGCCCGGCACGATCTGAAAAACCGCCCCACATCGGCGCGCAAAGAAACTGAGTCAGGGAGTAAGACGCCGCCAGAATTCCGCCAATGAACGCAGCATTCTGATGGTTCCTTCCGACTGCAGTTTCAATATACTGCGGTAAATTCGGCAAGATAATCCCGAAACCCAGCAGATCGATAAAGACGGTGATCGCAAGCAAAGCGAGAGATCGCAGTAAGGTAGGATCACTGGTTTTGCCTGGGGTGGCGTTTTTTTCAGGGTCAGAGGAGGATCGTCGTCTCATTTTTTGGATGGTTCATCATATCCTGCCCGGCACAGGAGGGGCAAGAAATGCTTTGTGTTAAGAGAGACGAAAATCAAAAACCGGGTTAATTTCGATCGTAATACATGATTGCAATTCAACCAAAGTTCCGTTATAGTGTTGGGAGACAACCGATAACGTTTCCACAAAAACGCCCGAAACGTTGGAAATCTTCTCTGAAACGATAGCATCGAAAGCGTTGTCTATTTATAGAATCGATTGTATTGATAAAATTGCCACGTCAATGAGACCGGCGTAGGCAGTGGAGGGACACGAAAGTCCCCTATAAAGGAGACGGGGGAAAATATGTCCAGGTGGAATCAGGAAACCATCGTCGGAGAGATTTTGCGGAGGCATGAAACCGCGCAAGACCTTTCGTATTCCGGCGTTACGAAAGATAACCTTCCGTTGTTACGGGCGGCGACTCGTTATTTTGGGTCATGGCAGGAAGCCGTCGAACATGCTGGCTTGAGCTACGATGAATATAGACGCTACAAAGCATGGACAAATGACCGGATCATTGATCGAATCAGGGAGCTCTATGCCCAGGGGAAAGACCTGTCCTGGCGTTATGTTTCGCTGACGCTTGATCCTTCGCTGGCGGCGGCGGCGACCAAGAAGAACCATTTTGGCTCATGGCGTGCGGCATTGGATGCCGCCGGGGTGGATTATGACGCGGTTCGACGCTACCGCGATTGGAGTGATGACGAAGTCTTGCAGCGTATCCGTGAACGCTATGCCGAAGGTCGGCCACTGAACGCGAAGACGCTGGAAAAAGAGAACATCGCTTTGATTACCGCAGCGAGAAGGCGCTTTCCCTCATGGGACAAAACCCTTGCTGCGGCGGGACTGGATTATAAGGGCATCGTCCTTCGCGCCCCCTTCAAGCGAAAACGTACCGCCGTTACGCGCACCTCAGTTCGAACAGCATAATTGAGATTGATGGTTTATTCCGGATAATTCAATCATTATCCGGACTACTTTCTTCGTCAGGTGTTTATCCGCTTTTCCGCAGGACGGATAGCGATGGTCACTAAGTCTCCGGTACAATACCGTCTATAATGCCCCCTGCCACTTCTTCGGATACGAAAAGCCTCGCCTCCTCACGTTTAGCGGGAACGCTTTTTCAGCCCCCTCATTTCCCCGGCGGACTTCTGCTACTCGGCGGTATTGCAGCATCTTACCTTCCTCGTTCGGATGGTCATGGAACGATCCGGATTGGGGCGGATTATTTAGGCGGCATTCTGAATACCCTTTTTCTGATTCTGGGAGCGATTGCGTTACTGGTTCCGGCTTACCAGTCTCGGGGTAAAGCCGGTCTGGGTAAAGAGTTTCTTCGGGTAGCAGCGTTGATGCTGGCGGAGACCATATTTGTCCATCTTCTCAAAGTGATTACTGGTCTTTGGCTCAAGATACTGTCTCGTCCCTCGGGCGGTTGGCAGGGATTCCCCTCCGGTCACACATCAGCGGCTCTGGTAATGTCCTATTTGCTCACCTGCCGATACCCCCGTCTGGCTATTGTCTGGTATGCCTTCGCCGGATTGATCGCATGGTCGCGAGTGGAATCCGGCGCACACTTCCCCTATCAGGTTGTCGGAGGGGCGATTGTCGGAATTTTCACGCTGTTTCTGCTGGAACGTCGATTCCCCTCGACCATCTCGCCACAAAAACTGTCCGAATGATGCAGTCTCCGGCGACCATTTGAAATCATGGAAGTTTCCATATCGATATTATTGGGGAACGTTCCTCGAACAGCGGGTATTAAGATGTAGTAGCCTCTGCAACCGGCATTAATTGACATGAAACTATCTCCCTCCCGATCTGATGAAGACTCGCCACGGTTTACCAATCGTCTCGCGAAGGAAAAATCGCCTTACCTGCTCCAGCATGCGCACAACCCGGTGGACTGGTATCCCTGGGGCGCGGAGGCGCTGGAAAAAGCCCGCACCGAAGATAAGCCAATCTTCCTCTCTGTGGGTTATTCAGCATGCCATTGGTGTCATGTGATGGAGCGAGAAAGTTTTGAGAATGAATCCGTCGCGGCGCTTCTGAACGAGCATTTCATTGCAGTGAAAGTAGACCGTGAGGAACGCCCGGACATCGATGACATTTATATGACCGCTGTGCAGATGATGACAGGTCATGGCGGCTGGCCAATGTCCGTATTTATGACTCCAGACGGGCGTCCTTTCTTTGGTGGAACCTATTTCCCGCCGGAGAATCGCGGTGGGCGTATCGGCTTTTCCTCGCTTCTGACACAGCTTTCGGAAGCGTATCGCAACCGACGTAGTGAGATTGAGGAGGTAGGCGATAATATTGCACAGCAGATTCGTCCTCTCGCCCGCCCCAAACCGCCAACCGCCGAGGAAGCGCTGGACGCTAACGCTCTTTTGCGCCTTGCGGTGGATGAACTGGCGGAGCGCTTTGACGCAAGGCGTGGCGGGTTCGGCGCCGCGCCGAAGTTCCCCCCGCATCATGCGCTCCGGTTGCTCTGTCACGCTGTTGAAGAAGGCGAGACGGAAGCGAAGCGATTACTGACGATTACGCTGGAAAAGATGGCTCTTGGCGGCATCTACGACCATATCGGCGGCGGATTCCATCGTTATTCCACCGACGCGGACTGGCTGTTACCCCACTTCGAGAAGATGCTATATGACAACGCGATGTTAGCGCGTATTTACGCGGACGCCTACCGGATCACCCATCGTCCGGCATTCGCTCGCATCGCACGGGAAACCTGCGAATGGGCTCTGAGGGATTTGCAGGATGCTGGCGGCGGGTTCTACTCCGCTCTGGATGCGGATTCCGAAGGCGAAGAAGGAAAGTTCTACGTCTGGACTCCTGAAGAAATCGATGCCGTTCTGGGCGAACTGGGTGCGCCGCGCTTCGCTTCGCGTTACCATATCATCCCTGGCGGCAACTTCCACGACGAGGCGACAGGCGAGGCATCCGGAACCAACATCCCCTATCTGGGTATCGGCGCATCTGGCGCGGAACTTCCGGATGATTTACCGCCGGACGCTATTCAGTCGCGAGAGAAACTGTTGCTGGCGCGGTCAGAGCGTGTATGGCCGGGTCTCGACGACAAAATCCTGACCTCGTGGAACGGCTTGATGATCGGAGCGCTCGCCTTCTGCGGTAAAACGCTGGAAGAGCCCCGGTTCATCGATGCCGCCCGCAACGCCGCGACGTTCCTCCTACAAGAGATGCGCACGCCGGACGGTCTCTACCATCGGTATGCCAAAGGCGAAGCGGGAATCGAAGGCTTTCTGGAAGATTACGCCTATCTCGCCGATGGCTTAATAGACCTTGCCGACGCCACGGACGAAGCGCACTGGCGAAGCGCTGCTCGTGAACTGATGGAAATTCTGCTGACGGACTTCTGGGACCCGGAAGATGGCGGATTCTTCTTTACCAGCAATCATCAGGAGAAGTTGATCGCTCGTGGAAAAGAAATGTTTGATGGTGCGATGCCTTCTCCGAACGGGGTCGCCGTCCGCTCTTTAGTCCGTCTTTCGAAATGGGAACACGGACAAAGATACGCAAACGCTGCCTATGCTCTGCTGAACGGTTACCGTGGCTTACTACAACGCGCCCCTAACGGAACGCATTCACTCATTCTTGCCGTTCAGGGAGCGTTTCCCAACGGCGATGCGAATCATGGGCCAGTGTCCCTTAAAGCGCACGAGGGATTACTTCATCTACGCCCCGGCGATTCGGCGATTACAACATTCATCTTGCATATTGCGCCTGGCTACCATATTAACTCGCAAAACCCATTATTGGATAATTTGATTCCGACCCTTGCCTCATTTTCATCCGATGCTCCCGCTGCCATTGGACCGGTCACATATCCTGAATCAACCCTCTGGTCAGGCGGCGGTGAAGAATTACACGTCTATCAGGGCGTCGTCCACTTTTCAATTCCTGTTATCCTTGCGCCGAACGCCTTGCCGGGAAGATACGAACTCACCTTGAAACTGCGGTACCAACCCTGTAGCGAAAGTTCCTGCCTGCCACACACGGAAGCGACTTCAACAATTCACGTTCAGGTGACACCTTGACCGTCATTATCGAATTATACGAATGCTGTCAGATCGCGGAGTGCGTGCAGGAGTAAGCGTCAGTCAATATCTGGTTGCTGAAGATACTGTGCGATTCGCCTAACATCTACGTTGTCAGGGTCAAACGCCAGATACCGGCGAATGGTATCGCCTCGAAACGAGCGGGAAAGTTCAATCGCGGTTCTCGTTTTTACTGCGTTGTTATTTGTTTTCGTAACCAACGCTTTTGCGCCGCCGCATTGTGCGCTTCCACTGCCAACTCGATTCGCACTTGCCACATCCAGTCCGCACGACACCTCGCCCCCGTCCGCCTCACCAACGCACCGCAGCGATGCCTCAGTGAGTTGTTCACTCCCTCCGCCCGCGCTGTCCCGCCGTCGAACTTCTGGCACAGGCGATGCTGCCAGTCATAAAAGAAGCCTGCATACGCCCCGTATCCGTCCGTGTACACCAAACGACGGCGGTACGCTTTAGGCAAATCACGCCACAGCAAGGCTAACTGATTCCACCGCCTATCGCCTAATCGCCAACACAGGATTTGCCGGGTCTGTCGTGAGGTAGCCACCCACAGCCACAGATTACGCCGTAGGCTGACGCACATTTCGTCAATCTCAACAGCGTCACGCGCCGGAAGAATCAACCGATTCTGCGCCGGAACTTTTTTTGAGCGTTTTGTAGATAGTGACCTTGCTGACGTGCAGCAAGCGGGCCGCCGCTTCCACCGAAAGCCGCTCACTCATCGCGGCAAGAATCTTTGCCTCGGTCTCTTGGGTGACGCGGCGCGGGTTGGGCTTGGGAGTGAACGTCTTGTCACAGGCGCGGCATCGGCATCGTGCGGTTCCTCCGCGATTGAATCCGAATCGGGTGACGGGTTCTGATTGCTGACAAAACGGGCAAAGCGTGACATCGGCTACCATGCAAACAATCTATCATGGCAACGCAATAAAAACGAGAACCTCAATCGCCATCAGATTGGGTAAGCCGGGATGCCGAACTATTCGTCTTTCCCATCTGCGTAGATTTTTCCACGGTATCAGTCCGGAATTACGCCCCCTCTTTCGTTCAACACCCCGTTCATCTATCCGGTAAGCGATACCAAGCCACCGGCTTTCGCGATACCCCAGAAATGGGGTGGCTGAAATTGCGGTTCCGATCGCGACGTAGAAAAGCAGGAAAAGTCCAAAAAATTCCACGTTAAGCCGTTCGGGCAAGACAAAGTAAAGGACAGTGGTGAGGAAAGCAAGCGTTGGCAGGAACAGGCGCAAAAATAAAACAGCAAACTGACGGATTTTCTCCCTGCCTTGCGTTGTATAATCCCAGTCCAACGCCGCTGATGGAACGCACCATTCCACAAAATCGTTTCCTGTCATATCTACTAATTCTGTTTTCACCTTGCGGGAGAAGTTGTGTAGTCTTGCTGAAAATGAAGGAGATAGGGAGAAAGGAACAAATGCACCCGCCGCGACTCGAACGCGGGACTTTCTGCTCCGGAGGCAGACGCTCTATCCACTGAGCTACGGGTGCGACAAATTAGAGTATATCGCTCCAGAGATGGGGCTGTCAATCGGGGAGTCCGGGGTCAACTGAACCGACACTGATTTTTCCGAACGAACCTTGCCGTTCTCGCCCAACCGGAAGGGATTACACAAACAAGACGCGAATCAGATGGTTATGAATCCGTCCACTCGGTCCCGTATTATTCACGCTCTCTCGACGCGCCCTAACGCGACCACCGCTCGCTGGCTTCGCCGCGCCGAATGTCAAATACAATTTGCCCTCGCTTTCGCAGGTGCGCTCCCAGATATCGCTCTTGCGGAAAGTTGGGAGTCGCGCATTACCGAGGCGCAGGCGCTTCTGGATCATTTCGATACAAATACCGGATTATATGGACTTTCCGCTACTGTTCAGGAAGCGGAAGCTCTGATGGAACCGATTGGTAAAGCTGCTCGAAAATATACGATTCACTGCGTCGGGCATGGGCATATCGATATGAACTGGATGTGGTCGTGGCCAGAAACCACCGCCACGACACACGACACCTTCGCTTCCGTCCTCGCGTTGATGGAACAATTCCCGGACGTCACCTACTCGCAATCGCAGGCATCGGTCTATGCCCTTACGGAAAAGTACCATCCCGCCCAGTTTGAGCAAATCCAGCGGCGCGTTCGTGAGGGACGCTGGGAAGTGGCAGCGGCGCACTGGGTAGAAGGCGAAAAGAATCTGGCATCGGCGGAATCCCTGTGCCGACATATCCTGTACACGCGCCAGTATTTCGCCGATAAATTCGGGCTTACCCCGGAAGATTGTCCGCTGGATTGGGAGCCTGATACCTTCGGACATGCCAATACGACCCCGACCATTCTGGCGCAGGCGGGCGTCAAGTATTACTACGCCTGCCGTCTCGGACGCGGGTTCGACCATACGGCTATCGGCGATTTTCCCCGCCCCAAACTGTTCTGGTGGCAAGGCCCGGATGGCAGCCGGGTCCTCGTGAACCGGGAATCGACCTGGTACAACTCTTATGTCAATATCGGCGAGAATATCGCCCTTCCCGCAGTTGAGTTCTGGAAAGAGACGCGGTTGACGGAATGGCTCAACGTCTTCGGAATTGGAAATCATGGCGGCGGACCTACGCGAACCGAAATCGAATACCTGATCGAGACGCGCGACTGGCCGATCTATCCTAATGTCATTTTCAATACCGCTAAAAACTGGTTCGACACGGTGTCCGCAACCATTCTTGACCACCTTCCAGTGTTGAACCACGAACTGAACTTCGAGTTTACAGGATGCTATACGTCCCAGAGCCTGATCAAGCAGGCGAACCGTTTCGGCGAAAATTACTGCGTCGAGGCGGAAACCATGGCGGCGCTGGGGAAATCCTCCGGCATCGCAGGCGATACATCGGCGGGCGTGCGAAAATCGTTAAGAGAGGCATGGATCAATGTTCTCTTCAACCAGTTTCATGACATCCTCCCCGGTTCGGGCGTCCGGCAGACACGCGATCATGCTCTGGGTCTCTTTCAGGAAACAGGAGCGATTACCGGGGCGATCAAGCGTTCCTTCGGTACGGCGCTGGCTGCGGGGATCGATACGCTCTGTCTTCTCCCCGATACGCATGCCGCGCAGGAGGAACGCGCATTGCTGACCTCTGGCGGCGCGAATACTCCCTTTGAAGCGGGTGCGGGAATCGCCGCTATGGATTCCGGCATGTCAATATCTGGCGGTGGGGGAAAGCGGTTCAAGCCCTTCGTCATCTATAATCCCTGCGCATGGGAACGAAGCGAAGCGGTGACAATCACCCTGTATGACACAGACCTCGAGCCATCCCGTATTATTGCCCGCGACGAGCAGGGCAATTCACACCCGACTCTATTTCTGGGACGAGGGAATGACTGGGGGCACTCGAAAATAATCGTAGGGCTTTTCGCACGGGATATCCCTGCCCTCGGTTACCGTACCTTCATCCTCTGTGAGGGAACGCCCGATGTGGAAACTCCCGCTGTCGTCGCTCATTCCGAGACTGAATTCGAGACGCCTTATCTGAAGATCAAAGCGGATCGTATCCGTAGCGGGTTCCTTGAAGTGATCGACAAAAAGAGCGGTGTCAATTACGCCTGGCCAACGGATTTCGGTGTGATCAAGCCCCTTGGTTCATGGGAATATGTAGTGGAGCGTCCGCGAGGCATGACAGCCTGGGTACTGGGCGACGAGGCGGGCATTCCCACACCGTTGACCGCAACCGGCTATCACGTGGAAGGTATCTCGCGAAATCAGGGCACTTCTGCGGTCTTAGGAAACGCTCACGCACTGATTCTCCGGCAAAACTTCGAGGTTCCCTTCACACAGAGTACGGTACGGTTGACAACGATCATTCATGCCCTGTCCCCACGTATCGATGTGACCGCAGAGGTAGACTGGCGTGAAATCGGCGATGCAAAGCGCGGGATACCCGGACTCGCCATTCGTTTCCCGGTCGATATCGATGAGCGAAGCGATCTTGCCCGTTATGAAACGCCCTTCGGATCGGTCA
>Ga0114963_10002109_pt1 | contig 13529 bp, 13 predicted proteins | sample C_131016_EF_Meta_FD_87019 | JGI IMG/M metagenome (GOLD analysis project Ga0114963, IMG submission 87019) | Freshwater microbial communities from Lake Croche, Canada to study carbon cycling - C_131016_EF_MetaG | ecosystem: Environmental > Aquatic > Freshwater > Lake | place: Lake Croche, Canada...
GTTGAAAAATTTGTTTTAGATGGCCAGCAGGCGAGATTAACTCAGGCTGCATTAGAAACTCTTTCTGTTATCGCATATAAACAACCCGTTTCTAGAGCCCGCGTATCGGCGATTAGAGGGGTTAATGTTGAAGCGGTTATGAAAACTTTGGTTACACGTGGATTAGTTGAAGAGGCTGGCGTAGAGGGTGAAAGCGGAGCAGTTCTATATAAAACAACCTCCTTTTTTCTTGAAAAGCTTGGTTTAAACAAGGTTGAGGATCTTCCAGCACTTGCTCCATTCTTGCCTGATATTGATGGTTTAGATGAGTTGCTCGCTAATTTAACTGAATAATCAAAGGTAAATTAGATTCAATAACAGCGTTAAACTTACCTAGTGAGTTTAATAAGATTAAATAAAATCATTGCAGATGCAGGCATCGCCAGTAGGCGAGGGGCGGACCAATTAATACTTGATGGTCGAGTTTCAGTAGATGGTGAAATCATTATTGAGCTAGGTAGCAAGTTCGATCCGCAAATCAATAAGATTGAAGTAGATGGCGAGACTTTAAATCGTAAAAAGTCTAATACTTACATTGCATTTAATAAGCCTGTAGGCGTAATTTCCACCATGTCAGACCCGGAAGGAAGATCCAATTTAGGGGATTACTTTAAGGACCGGTCGGATCGTTTGTTCCATGTAGGCAGGTTGGATAAGGATTCCGAAGGGTTAATTTTGTTAACCAATGATGGGGAGTTGGCTCATCGCGCTACTCATCCATCATATGGACTTGAAAAGAGATACCTGGTTGAGATTGAAGGCGAGTATTCAAAATCGACCACAGATCAGCTGCTTCAAGGGGTTCGCCTCGAGGATGGATTGGCTCGTGCTTTGAAGGTAGTCGTCATCCGATCGGTCTCCAAAAACCATCATTGGGTCGAAATAACTATCCATGAAGGCAGGTATCACATTATTCGCCGGTTGATTGAAGCCCTGGGCATGAAGGTGCTTCGCCTGGTACGAATTGATTTTGGGCCAATTAATCTTGGGGATTTAAAAGTTGGCCGCCATAGAGTGTTAAATGAACCAGAGGTAACAAATCTATTTAACCTTTTAAACATTAGTAAATAAATCGATACCAATAAAAACCTTTTATTGTTTTATCGATATTGACTGATATATATATTATCGACAAATATATATTTCTGACCTCACTTTTTGGTCAATAAATCGATAAATAGTTATTATTGGGGAAAAGCGGAAAAGGTTAGATTAATAAATCGACATTAATTAAAACCTTTAACCATTTTATCGACACATCTAGTTATTACTTAATCATTAATCATGAAATCTAACCTGCTCGCTACCATTACCTAATGGGTATCAGGGGAGTACGTGGCGCAACACAAGTCAAGGAGAACTCTGCTCCTGAAATTGGTCAATCTGTGGCAGAACTGCTCTCCAAAATGATTGAGGAAAATCAAGTTGATACCTCTGATTTAATTTCAATTGTTTTCACTGCTACAGCGGATTTAACAGCTGATTTCCCAGCGGTTGCTGCTCGTTCAATCGGCCTTGGGGAGGTGCCCCTGCTGTGCGCAGTTGAAATTGATGTTCCTGGTTCACTGCCCAAGGTTGTCCGTGTATTGATGCATTTAAACAGCGATAAATCACTCTCTGAAATTAAACATATTTACCTCAACGGCGCCTCGGTGCTTCGTAAAGATTTAGCGCAGTAAGAAATGGTGCAAAAACTGCACAAGGTAAAGATTGTTGGCTCAGGTTTAATCGGTACCTCCATTGCTTTAGCCTTAAAATCTAAAGGCATTGCCATTCAAATGGTAGATAAAGAGGCTCATTCCGAGCGTTTAGCCAACGATCTAGTTGATGGAGAAGTAATTTCCGACCCAGATTTAATAATTGTGAGTGCATCAATTAGTGCCAATTTGGATTTAATTCTTCAATATTTGAAATCACATCCAAGATCAATTGTTTTAGATATTGCAAGTGTTAAGTCTAATCTTTTAGATGAGGTTGTGAAATTATCAGATAATGCAGCGAATTTTATTTCTTCACATCCAATGGCGGGCCGAGAAGTATCCGGGGCTCAATCTGCAAGATCGGATCTCTTTGTCGGTAGAGCTTGGATTGGAATTACATCACCCAACACATCTGAATTGGCTAAAGAATTATTAGAGGAATTAGTTTCTACCTCCGGTTCTTCGCTCTATTGGCTTACCGCAAAAGAGCATGATCAAACTGTGGCAGCGATATCTCATTTGCCGCAAGTATTAAGTACTGCACTGGCATACACATTAGACAAAAAAAAGGTCAAATCGTTCAATTTATCTGGCCAAGGCTTACGAGATCTTTTAAGGCTATCTGGCTCAAATCCAAAATTATGGAGTGAGCTTCTGATGGCAAATAAAGAAGCTTTAGACTCCTATTTAACTGTTATGAGTGAAAGCATTGCTTCCATTCAAGAATCTTTAATAAAAAATGATCGTAAAACTTTAGAGGATATATTCGCTATTGGAAATAGAGTTTATGAAGGAATCCCAGGAAAGCATGGCGGACAGAGTAGAAATTATTCCTATTTGCCCATTGTTATTGAGGATCAACCAGGACAGTTAGCAAAAATTTTTGAGGAATGCGCGAAAATTGAAGTTAATATTGAAGATTTAAGTATCGAACATTCACCTGGACAGCAAACTGGATTAATAACCTTGGCTTTAAACGATATCGATGCTGAGAAATTATCCAATCATTTGCAATCTGCAGGCTGGAATGTGCACGCCATAAAAAGTCGATAAATAAATTAAACAGTATTAAAGATACACTTGCTTCATGAATACCTTGGTTTTAGCGATTGATGGACCAAGTGGATCAGGCAAATCATCAACCGCTAAATCTTTAGCCATTCGTGCTAACTGGTCATATTTAGATACAGGTGCACTTTATCGAGCGGCAACCTATCTAGCACTTCGCGATGTAACAATCGACGAAGCAAATATATATAAAAAAATTATAGAGAGTGAAATTGAATTTAATTGTTCTCCGAAAGATCCCAAGATTTATCTTGATGGCTTAGATATAACTGAGGAAATTAGATTTGAAAGAATTAATGAACAAGTAAGTGTTGTTAGCGCAATGCCTAGTATCAGGCAGCACCTACTAGATCTGCAACGTAAATACATTTCTGATGCTCCGGTTGGAATAGTTGTAGAGGGCAGAGATATCGGAACGGTGGTTGCGCCAGATGCGCCATTAAAAATCTACCTTCACGCTGATATAAATGAAAGAGCCAATAGAAGAGAGAGTGAAAGCAAGGAAAAATTAGCAAATGATCAAATCGCTCAATCTCTTCAAAATCGTGACAATATAGATTCAAATAGAAGTGTTTCGCCATTAACGAAAGCTGAAGATGCAGCAGAGATTGATTCCACCCGACTTTCCTTACCAGAGGTTGTAGATCAAATTTGGAAATGGATGCAACAGCGTAATTTGCTAGGTCTTCCAACGATTGCAGTTATCGGCAGGCCAAATGTTGGTAAATCCACACTCGTAAATCGCATGATTGGTAGAAGAGAAGCGATTGTAGAAGACACTCCGGGTGTAACTCGAGATCGAGTTAAATATGAAGCGGAGTGGAATGGTCGAAGATTTTTTTTGGTTGATACCGGCGGCTGGGAGGTAAAGCCTGAAGGTATTTCCGAAAAGATAACAGCAGGCGCAGAGGCTGCGATTGCCGAAGCAGATTTAATAATGTTTGTGATCGATGCCCAAATTGGTGCCTTAGATGAAGACCAATCACTTGTTACCTTACTCCGAAAGAGCAATAAAAAAGTTATTTTAGTTGCTAACAAAATTGATAATGCTGCAGATGAATCTGATGGGTACTCCTTATGGAATTTGGGCTTAGGTGAACCAAATTTTGTATCTGCTTTACACGGCAGAGGTAGTGGAGATTTACTTGATCTTTTAATCAAACAGTTACCAGAGGTTGGATCGCAACCCGCAGATGATGGTTACCGAAGAGTCGCATTAGTTGGCAGGCCAAATGTTGGAAAATCCAGTTTATTAAATGTATTAGCTGGGGCACCAAGAGTTTTAGTTGATGATGCAGAAGGTACCACTAGAGATGCAGTGGATGAGTTAATTGATTTTGGTGGATCAACTTGGCGTTTTATCGACACAGCTGGAATTAGAAAGAGAGCACATCAAGCAAGTGGTACCGATTATTACGCTTCGCTTCGTACCCAGATTGCACTGGAAAGAGCTGAGGTTGCCTTAGTTGTTTTAGATGCATCTCAAATCATGACCGAGCAAGATATTCGTATTGTTTCCATGACGGAAGAGGCGGGCAAGGCATTAGTGATAGTTATGAATAAATGGGATTTGGTGGATGAAGAAAGACAATTGGTGCTAGATAGAGAAATAGAACGCCAGTTAGAGCGTTATCCATGGGCGCAACGGGTTAATTTATCTGCCAAAACAGGTTGGCATCGGGATCGGTTAGCTCCTGCATTACGAACTGCATTAAACAATTGGGAGAAACGAATTCCAACTGCAAAGTTAAATGGATTCCTTGGCGAGTTAGTAGGAGGGAATCCACCTCCAGTTCGAAGCGGCAAACAACCAAAGATTAAATTTGCCACCCAAGCAGGAATTTGTCCACCAAAATTTGTTGTATTTGCAACGGGCTTCCTGGAGGATTCATACCGTAGATTTATCGAACGCAGACTTCGGGAGGAGTTTGGATTTGCCGGAACGCCAATTGAGGTTGCGGTAAAGATAAAGGAAAGAGACTGATGTTAAATATTCCTAACGCCCTAACTCTTCTGAGAGCACTGGGCGTACCTGCATTTCTTTATTTCTTTTTGATCGCCGATAAACCTTTAATTGCTTTTTTTGTAATTGCCTTTGGGGGAGTAACTGATTATCTAGATGGAAAGGTTGCCAGAGCCTTAAATCAAACATCGGATTTCGGTGCCAAATTCGATCCGACCGTAGATCGTCTTTATATCGGTGCTATCTTGATAGCTTTTGCCTCACAAGGTTTTCTCTCAAAAAGCTTAGTAGCTGCACTTTTGATCAGAGATCTACTTTTACTGTTAATGGTGGTTTATCAAAAGTATCGCAAAATCGCCTTCGTAGAGGTTTCTTATTTGGGCAAGGCAGCCACCTTTAATTTGCTTTACGCCTTCCCATTCTTACTCTTAAAGGATATCGATGTAATCGGAACTTTTGCCTATGAAATCGGTTGGGCATTTGCTATATGGGGCGTGGCATTGTATTTTTACACAGGTATCCAATATCTATACCGTGGTTTATTCACCACTTTGAAGGGCTAAAAATGTCAGCCACTCCGGGAAATCTTGCTTATACAAAAGAGCATGAATGGGTAGAGGATATTGGCAATAATAAATTTCGGATTGGCATCACCGATTACGCGCAATCAGCGCTTGGTGACATTGTCTATATCCAATTACCGAAGAAAGACCAACAAGTTTTAGCTGGCTCTGTTTGTGGTGAGGTTGAATCAACTAAATCAGTCTCTGAAATTTATGCGCCGATCACCGGAAAAGTCGTAGCAGTTAACTCCGAATTAGAAGCAACTCCAGAAAACATCAATAGTGATGCGTATGGAAAAGGGTGGATAGCTGAGATTGAAGTTGCCGCAGATTTTGATCTGAAGACACTGCTGTCGGCTGAGGATTATCAAAAACTTACCGCTTGACCAGTAGGCGAGAGCCTAATAGTGTCAGCCTCTACTTGAACCTGAAGGAGGCGTCAATGGCAGATAGAGCATTACCTCCCAAGGATTTAACCTCGACATTAAACCTTCGCCAATTACGTGCAATTCCTTCTGAATCAAAAGTCATTGATTTAAGAAATCAGCTTTCACCTCAGGATTTAGAGGTAGTAAATGGTTTGCCTAAAGATTCAGCAATTTTAATCGTTTTAAAAGGAGCTGGAGTTGGATCTAGATACTTAATTAATACTGCATCAACTAAAATTGGTAGAGAGCTAAATAATGATATTTCGTTAGATGACATTACGGTTTCTAGATCGCATGCAGTTATTTCAAAGGATGAGAATTTCACTATCAAGGATTTAGGTAGTTTAAACGGTACCTATATAAATGCAATTTCTATCCGCGAACAGGTTCTATCTGATGGCGATGAGATTCAAATTGGAAAATTCCATCTAACTCTTTTCATGGGAGATAAATAATGGCTGTACCAGTAAGGGCTTACTTAAGCATCGGTGAAGTTCTATCTAAATTAAGAACGGAATTTTCAGACATTACCATTTCAAAGATTCGATTCCTTGAATCTGAGGGTTTGATTGAACCGCAACGCACGCCTAGTGGATATCGCAAATTTACTAACACCGATTTGGAAAGATTGCGTTTTGTATTGCTGGCTCAACGGGATCAGTATTTGCCACTACGTGTTATCAAGGAGAATTTAGATGCACTAGATCGTGGTTTAACTCCGGCAGCAGCGGTCGGGGGAGTTGCCTCACCAAGATTAGTTTCTGAAGATGGCGCTCTTACCAGCGCTGCATTTGGTCAAGAGCAGGATTTGCGTCTTACTCGAACAGAATTAATTTCAGCCTCTGAAATCACCGATGAGCAATTAACTGAACTTGAATCTTATGGATTGATTTCAATCCGCGGACGCCACTACGACGCAGATGCTCTGGCAATTGCTAAAACAGTAGTTGCAATCTCCGCTTTTGGTATAGGGGCACGTCATCTACGTTCCTTTAAATCAGCAGCAGATCGTGAGATTGGTTTGGTTGAACAGGTTACTACTCCAATTCGCAGTCAAAAGGGAAGTGAAGCAAAAGCTAAGGCTGATGAAACTGAACGGGAACTTGCAGCATTATCAATCAGATTGCATGCCTCATTGGTACGCGCTGGCTTACACAGATCCAAGTAAATTAACCAATGAGTAATTATCACCCGGTTGAGGTAATGGGTGTTCGTGTTGAGATGCCATCCAACCAACCAATTGTTCTGTTAAAAGAATTGGATGGGGTTAGGTATTTGCCAATTTGGTTGGGCGCAGCAGAAGCAACTGCAATAGCTTTTGCTCAGCAGGAAGTTTTGCCGCCAAGACCTTTAACCCATGATCTTTTTAAAAATGTATTGGATTCTCTGAAGGTCAATTTGCAAACGGTTTATTTAACTGAGTTAAAAGATGGGGTTTTTTACGCACAATTGAATTTTGGCGAGGGGGAATCTATTTCTGCCAGACCGAGTGATGCTATTGCTTTAGCGCTTCGTACAGGTTCTCCAATTCTGGCAAGTGAGGCATTATTGGAAGAAGCGGGGATAGAGATCCCTGACCAATCCGAGGATGAGATTGAGAGATTTAAAGAGTTTCTTGATGAGATCAACCCTGAGGATTTTTTGGCCTGACATTTGCGGCTAAAAACCCTAAAGTTGAGGTATAACTTTCTGTGTCAATCCCGCAAATTTAAGCGTGAAACTCCTATAATTGAGACTTCCCCGTAGAATCGAGTCCCCATGAGTACAACCCCAGAAATCGGCTATCGCGGTGCGACCGCTTGTCTTGCTGCAGGTATTTCATATCGACAATTAGATTATTGGGCACGTACTGGATTAGTTGAACCAAGTATTCGTGGTGCAGCGGGTTCGGGATCACAAAGACTTTATGGTTTTAGAGATATCTTGGTTTTAAAAATTGTAAAGCGTTTGCTTGATACCGGCGTTTCATTGCAAAACATTCGCACAGCAGTTGAGCATCTTCGCAGTACTGGTAACTTAGATTTAGAACGCATAACTTTAATGAGTGATGGAGCTTCTATTTATGAATGCACCAGCGCTGATGACATTGTTGATCTTCTTCAAGGAGGTCAAGGAGTATTCGGAATTGCAATAGGTAAGGTTTGGACCGAGGTTGAAGGCTCACTTTCAACTCTTCAAGGTGAGAACACTGAGGATGGCTCATTAGTAAGTAGTGGCGAAAATAACGATGAGCTTGCTAAACGCAGAAAGCGCAGAGGCGCCTAAAAACTAATACTCTTCCCCTAAGAGAACAGATGGCTTTGTAGATCACAAAGTTATAAATGTAGTTGGGGGATAGGTTGGAAACCAGATCCAAATTTGTTGACCGACATATCGGTCCAAATGATTATCAAGTGCAATCTATGTTGCTTGATTTGGGCTATCCAGATTTAGATACATTTATCAAGGCGGTTGTCCCTGCCAATATTTTAATTAAAGATGAGATCGAGAAATCTTTACCAGCTGGAGTTTCTGAGGTTGAAGCAATTGCAGAAATTAAGAAAATTGCTCAATCCAACAAAGTCTTTAAATCTTTAATTGGCAGTGGTTATTACGGAACCATTATTCCACCAGTTGTTCTGAGAAATATTTTGGAAAATCCTGCTTGGTACACCGCATACACTCCTTACCAACCAGAGATTAGTCAAGGAAGATTAGAAGCAATCTTTGCTTTTCAAACAGCGGTCACTGATTTAACAGGTTTAGCTATTGCTAATGCATCTATGTTGGATGAGGCAACCGCTGCCGCGGAAAGCTTTACATTGGCCAGAAGAGTTTGGCAAGGTAATGATGATGCAATCTTCTTAGTCGATAAAGATTTACATGAACATGTAAAAGCGGTGATTGTTACCAGATCAATACCTTTAAAGATTAAAATCAAAGTGGTTGATTTTAGAGTTTACGATTATTCAGATGATTTTTATGGCGCTATTTTTGCTTATCCAGATTCCACCGGTGAAATCAAAAATTTAGAATCTGCAATTGCCAAAGTTAGAGAAGTGAACGCACTTGCAATTGTTGATTGCGATTTGCTAGCACTTACTTTATTGAAATCTCCGGGTGATCTCGGCGCGGACATCGCGGTTGGTAGTGCACAAAGATTTGGTGTGCCAATGGGCTTTGGTGGCCCACATGCTGGATTTATGTCTGTTAGATCTGGCCTTGAAAGATCCATTCCCGGAAGATTAGTTGGCCAATCCATTGATTCACATGGAAATGCTGCTTTTAGATTAGCTTTGCAAACTCGTGAGCAACATATCCGCAGAGATAAAGCCACCTCAAATATTTGTACAGCACAGGTTTTACTCGCTGTTATTTCCGCTTTTTACGTTATGTGGCACGGTCCATCTGGCTTAAAAGCAATTGCTGAAGAGATAAATCGAAAAGCGTTAACTTTGCGTGAATCTTTGAGGGGAGCGGGCTTTAATGTCGGTTCATACCCAATTTTTGATACCATCTTAATTAACGATGTTTCTGCAGATGAACTAATAAGATCCTTTGAAGCGCAAAATATAAATGTGCGCAAAGTTTCAAATAATCAAATATCGATATCTTTTGATGAAACTGTCTCTGAAGCAGATATTCAAGCTATCTACTCTGTGTTAAAGCTTTCAAAGCCAAATGTGGACGCTTCAATACATTCAAACCGTATTAGTGAATTCCTATCCCATCCGCTTTTCAATACTTATCACTCCGAAACCTCAATGCTTCGATACATAAGAAGTTTATCTGATCGAGATTTGGCCTTAGACAGGACAATGATTCCACTTGGCTCATGCACAATGAAATTAAATGCAACTTCGGAGATGATTCCAGTAACCTGGCCTGAGTTTTCTAATTTGCATCCATTTTCACCTTCAAATCAAAGCGCTGGATATAAATTATTAATTGATCAATTAAGCAATTGGCTAATTGAAGTTACCGGTTATGACGCAGTTTCGCTGCAACCAAATGCTGGCTCACAAGGCGAGTTTGCAGGCTTACTTGCTATTAGAAATTACTTAGATAGCAAAGGGGAGCAGCACCGTAATATTTGTTTAATCCCTTCAAGCGCTCATGGCACGAATGCGGCAAGCGCAGTTATGGCAGGCATGAAAGTGGTAGTTATTGCTTGCGATGATTTAGGAAATGTTTCGTTAGATGATTTAAAAGAGAAAATTGCAGCCCATTCAAATGAGTTAGCAGCGCTTATGGTCACCTATCCATCCACGCATGGAGTTTTCGAAGAGGCGATATCTGAAATCTGCGGATTGATTCATGAATCTGGTGGCCAAGTTTATGTTGATGGCGCTAATTTAAATGCTCTTGTTGGTCTAGCAAAGCCCGGTAAATTTGGCGCAGATGTTTCGCATTTAAACTTACATAAAACATTTTGTATTCCACATGGTGGAGGAGGACCTGGAGTTGGTCCAGTTATTGCCCGATCACATTTAGCACCATTTTTACCAAATCATCCATTTGATATATCGGCAGGACCTGCAACTGGTCCAGGCCCGGTATCTAGCGCTCCTTATGGTTCTGCATCAATTCTGCCAATCAGCTGGATGTATATCCGAATGATGGGTGGTGCTGGATTAACAAAAGCAACTCAGGTTGCTATTTTGTCTGCAAATTACTTAGCGAAAGCTTTGGATTCCAAATTCCCAGTACTTTATAAAGGTAAAAATGGATTGATTGCTCATGAATGTATTATTGATTTAAGAGATATCACCAAAAACACTGGCGTAACTGTTGACGACATTGCTAAGCGTTTAATGGACCATGGATTTCACGCACCAACTGTGAGTTTTCCAGTTGCCGGAACCATGATGATTGAACCAACTGAATCAGAAGATATCCGTGAATTGGATAGATTCCTTGCTGCTATGAACAGCATATTTGAGGAGATCACAGCTATTGCTGAAGGTAGATTGATCGTTGAAGAGTCACCACTACGTTTTGCTCCACACACAATAGGAGATTTGACCCGAGATGATTGGGATCGTAAATATTCTCGTAAAGAAGCTGCGTTTCCTCGTGGTGAAGAGTTTGGCATTGCAAAATCTGGAAAGTATTTACCAACAGTTGGCAGAATTGATGGAGTTCACGGGGATCGTAATTTGATTTGCAGTTGCTTACCGATCGAGGAGTTGGCCTCCAATTAATCTCGGTTTTACTTTACATAATGTAGATTATCGGCGTTTATATACACGCTGTAAGCCCCACAAAGTAACCATCGCCCAAGCCTCCCAAACAATTGCCAGGCTCATCTTTGAATGGCCATTCTCTCTCTCAACAAACTTGATTGGTACTTCAGTAATCTGAAATCCATTTCGATTAGCTTTGATCGCCATCTCAACTTGAAAACCATAACCACGAGTTTCAATCTCACTGAAATTCAATCCTTCAAGAAATGCCCTAGGAATGACACGATAACCAGAGGTCAAATCTCTAAAGGGAAGATCCAATGCAAATGCCGCGTATCTGGTGCCCATTTTTGATATGAATTGACGCTTTTTCGGCCAATTAACAACACTCCCACCTGGCATCCATCTGGTTCCAATAACAAATTTATCCTCGCCAGCTCTATTTAGAAGCAGCGGTAACTCTTCAGGTTGATGGCTGAGGTCGGCATCCATCTCAACAAAATACTGATAATCAGATTTTAGACCTTCTGTGAAACCCGCCAAATATGCAGGACCAAGACCATTTTTTGAACTCCGCTGCAAGATTTTTAACTTAACAAGATCTAGTGATTTAATAATTCCAACAGTTTTGTCAGGAGATCCATCATCAATTACTAAAATATCTATATCAAATTTAGTCGCATTATCTAATCTAACCTTCTGTAAACGATTAAGCAGATTAGCGATACTTTCCGCCTCATTATAGGTTGGGATCAATACCAATACCTTGATCACACAAATCTCCTATTCCTATACAGTAATAAAAATACCATGAATATCGAAAAAATTTCTGGGATGATTGATAATTTTTGATTCAAATTTTGACCACTTTTGGTTTCAACACTTCCAATCAAAACATCAGGTTGGAATTTTGGTAGTGAGGCTTTGACTGCGCCATCACTAGCAATAAAGGAGGTGATACCAGTTGTCGATACATAAGCCACTTCCCTTCCAGTTTCAATCGCTCTAACTTTGGCTATCTGCAACTCTTGATCCAATTGTGCAGTATCCCCAAAAGTTGCGTTATTTGTCTGAACTACTAGGAAATCGGTATTTACCTCATTTTTAAATGAATCATTTAACAATTCATAACATATAAAAACTTGCGCAGGAACCCCATCTATCAATACTGAATTGCGTTGCTTACCAGCTTTGAAATCCTCAACCTCTTGAGTTAATTCGGTAAAATTTTCAACAAATGATCTCATCGGGATGTACTCGCCAAAGGGTGTTAAATATCTTTTTGTGTAGACATTTGCAACTTGTGGATTAAATAAAACAGATATATTTCTTAAATCATCATTTGAATGAGTAATTCCACCAACCAGAATAGGCGTATTAAGATTTTTCGATAATTCAATTATTGAATCTCGAATATCAGCGAATTTGAAAAGATCAACATCTACTGAATTTTCTGGCCAAATGATTAAATCAACCTGATTAGCGCTTAATTTTTGAGTTGTTACATCTAAATGAGATTTAAAGACCTCTCTTGGAGTTGCATTGAAATCTAATCCAAGATTTTTTACGCCTCCTTGAACAAGTGCTATCTTGATTGAGCCCGTAGGATTTAAAGTTGAGGGTAGAAAATTTGCAATCAATATAATGATAAACAAAAACAATAATGTTAGTAATTTCCGATTTGCGGCAATTAATGCAACTAGGAAAATAACGCCCACGCTACCCAAGATTGGATAGATTGCAGAAAGGGGTGAATTAACCTGAGTAAAACTCAATCTGCTCCAACCAAAACCAGTGAATGGAATGGTTCGGAGTAATAATTCAACAATTACCGCTACGAATGCGAATAACCAAACATTCACTATTGATTTGCCAGGTATACGGATAGCAAATGGCAAAAAAAGAAATGATTGCATGACCGCAAGTGTTATCCATGGCAAACTCCCGACATATGTGCCGGTCCAGATCTGAGTAGGCAGCAATAAACCGAGACCAAAAAATTGGCTAATAATTAATCTACCAAGAAGCTTGCGATCTTCGATGATTCTGTTAAGGATTAAGAGTGCGATAAATGGTGCAGGCCAAAAAGAAATTGGAGCAAAACCTAGGAAAGCAATACATCCTGAAAGAAAGGATAAAACAATGATCATTTAATCTCTAATGCAGCTAATAATCTATCTACGCTTGCTCCTAAACCAAAACGTTCTTGCAATTTCTTCACTTCATTCAAATCAACATTATCAAAATCTAATTTTGTCTCTAATTTTGGTAAAGGAACATCAAGGGCGCAATGAACCAGTGTGGGTGCTATTTTTGCGTAATCTTCACTTTCTAAAATTTTCTTAATTAAAGCGGGCTTCAATTTTTCATCACCCTTTTTTGCTGCTGACAAAACAGATGGTAAATCTGGATAAATATTGGCTATTTGTGCAGCTCCCTTTTCACCAATACCTTTTAACCCAGGCAAACCATCAGATGCCTCTCCTCTGATCATGGCAAATAATGCATATCTATCTCCCGGTATTTGATACTTATCGCCAATCCAAGCTTTGTCTACCAAATCATGATTTGTTAAACCTTTGGCTAGGTAAACAACCTTGACA
>Ga0114963_10002110_pt1 | contig 13528 bp, 13 predicted proteins | sample C_131016_EF_Meta_FD_87019 | JGI IMG/M metagenome (GOLD analysis project Ga0114963, IMG submission 87019) | Freshwater microbial communities from Lake Croche, Canada to study carbon cycling - C_131016_EF_MetaG | ecosystem: Environmental > Aquatic > Freshwater > Lake | place: Lake Croche, Canada...
GCCATGCCATTGTTGCGGCAGCGGACCTGCCAGGCTGCGCATTTCATAGCGAGAAAACCACTCCACCATGCGCGGCATCTGCACCACCGGCACATCTTGGGGCGCGCTCACCGATGGCACGGGGATATCGTTGGCGCCCCAGGTGCTGCGGCGTGCCGCGGTCAACGCAGTCCCGGTCAAGACCCAGGCCTGGCTGCCATCGGCCTGGTCTTGCTGGATTTCAAAAGTCCAGTGCTGCGTGGAGCGATTGGTCCGCGCCACCTGCAGATGCAAGTGGTAGGGGCCGAGGGCAATCCCCGCTACGAAATTTACCGTGAGGGACAGCGGCGTCCCAAGGCACTGGGAATGGTCCATGATGGCACGCACCACGGTGGCCGCAGTGATGCCACCAAACGGGCCGACCATATTCGCCCAAGCCGGTGTTGCGTGACCTAGGAGGATGCCGTCGCCCTGGGGCTCGAGCACCAGGGCTTGGTCAAATGGATGCAGGTGCGCCAATTTATTCGACACGCACCCAAGTTTGGGTGCGCCCTAGCATTGGTGTACCTATGTAACCGCGTACTTCCAGCTTTTTTCCGCCTTCGATCGGTGTCAGTTTGAGGCGGTAGTCAGTACCGTTGTTGGGATCCAAAATCTTGCCACCTTCCCAGACATCTTTGGCTTCGACTTTTTTACCGCCACGAATAATTTCAAGGCCAATTTTCGGTTTGCCCTTGCGGTCATCGCTGCATTTATCGCAATTGGGTTCGGGATCAGGGTTAGCCTCCAAACCGCGCACTACGACACCCGAAAGCTCGCCTGCGGCGTTGTTGGCAATACGCACCTCCGCCTTGGGTTTGCCCGTCTTGTCATCAATAGTGTTCCACAAGCCTAGGGGGCTCATTTGGGCAAGGGCCAGGCTGCTAAAGGCTGCAAGCAGTGCAAGTACGCTGAGTTTTTTCATCGTGTTTTCTCCTAGGTTTGGATTGAAGGTGACCGACTGTAACGCGCTTCAAACCAGCGCCGCGTCCGTGTCCATAAGCACCGCACTGCCCTGACGGGCCGTCTGCATCAGGCTGCTGGTTTCAGGAAAGAGTTTGGCAAAGTAAAAACGCGCGGTTTGTAGCTTACCTACGTAAAAAGGATCCGCATTTCCCGCTGCGATTTCGCGCAATGCCACCTGGGCGGTGCGGGCCCAGAAATAGCCAAAAGTCCAATGGCCGGCAACGCGCAAATAGTCCACTGCCGCTGCGCCCACTTCATCGGGGTTTTGCATACCTTTCATGGCGATATCCATGGTGAATTGGGTCATTTGCTGGCCCAGATCCGCTACGGGTTTGATGAACTCGGCCATTTTTTCATTGGCGGCCTCTTGCTGCGCCAGTTCCATCACCAGTTTGCCGAATTTGCGTAGCGTTGCACCGTTATTGCCCAAGATTTTGCGACCCAGCAAGTCCAGCGACTGGATGGTGTTGGTGCCTTCATAAATCATGTTGATGCGCGCATCACGCACATACTGCTCCATGCCCCATTCTTTGATGTAACCGTGGCCGCCAAATACCTGCAGGCAGGTAGAAGTGGCAATCCATCCGTTATCGGTGATAAAGGCTTTCACAATCGGTGTCAGCAGTGCCAGCATTTCGCCGGCGTCTTTGCGCACCTGCTCATCCGGGTGGCTGTGCTCCTGTTGCTAGAGCATGGTGCAAAAGCCTTGCATCGCGCGACCGCCCTCGGCGTAGGCTTTGGCAGTAAGCAGCATTTTGCGCACATCCGGGTGCACGATGATGGGATCGGCCGCTTTATCCTTGGCTTTGGTGCCCGACAGCGAGCGCATTTGGATACGGTCCTTGGCATAGACCAGCGCATTTTGGTAGGCCACTTCCGTAAGCGCTAGCGACTGGTTGCCCACGCCCAGGCGGGCCGCGTTCATCATCACAAACATGCCGTTCATGCCTTTGTTGGGTGCGCCCACCAGCGTGCCCACGGCACCGTCCAGTACCATTTGACAGGTGGCGCTGCCTTTGATGCCCATTTTGTGCTCTAGGCCGCCGCAGTAGATGCCATTGCGCGCGCCCAGGCTACCGTCTTCATTGACCAAAAACTTGGGCACGATGAACAGGCTCACGCCCTTTATGCCGGGAGGCGCATCGCTCAAGCGCGCCAGCACCAGATGCACAATGTTCTCGCTCATATCGTGCTCGCCAGCACTGATAAATATTTTGTTACCCGTGATGCGGTAGGTGCCATCGGGCTGCGCTTCGGCGCGGGTGCGCATCAGCCCCAAATCGGTACCGCAATGGGGTTCTGTCAGGCACATAGTCCCAGTCCACTCACCACTAACCATCTTGCCCAGGTAGGTGGCTTTTTGGGCATCAGTGCCATGCGTAGCCAGCGAGGCATAGGCACCATGCGTCAGCCCGGGGTACATGGTCCAGGCCTGGTTGGCGCTGTTGAGCATTTCATAGAAAAACTGGTTCACGATCAAGGGCAGGCCTTGTCCACCATAGGCAGGGTCGCTCGATAGCGCAGGCCAGCCACCGGCCACGTACTGGGCATAGGCCTCTTTGAAGCCCTTGGGTGTAGTCACCTGGTGCGTGCTCTGGTCTAACTGGCATCCTTCGGCGTCACCGCTTAGATTGAGCGGAAACAGGATGTCGGAGGCAAATTTTCCACCCTCCTCCAGAACAGCGTTCATGGTGTCCGCGTCCATATCGGCATGGGCTGGCATGGCTTTGAGGTCGTCCACCACGTGCAATAGCTCGTGCATGACAAACTGCATATCGCGCAGGGGCGGGGTGTAGCTGGGCATAAAGAAAACTCCTAAGTTTCAATGTATTGAGGGAAGTATGTGGGGGGCCTGCTTCAGACCAAGCTTGGCGCAGCGACTTGGCTTTGGGCATTTCTTTGCAATATATTTTCAAAGCCCTGGTTCGCCTGCGCCAGCGAGCCAGGTTTTCGCAAAAACCGAGCCTCATAGTGCAAAGCCAAAATCAATCCGTGTATCTCAAAGGCAATTTGTGCCGCGTCTGCGTACTGCGCCAAGTGACCGCACTCTTTGGCTTGCACGACGGCACGAAATAGTGCGTCCTGCCATTGGCGTACGGCATGGGCCAATGCGTCGCGCACCGGCCCCGGTCGATCGTCAAACTCCACTGCACCGCTGATAAATATGCAACCGGACTGGATTTCTACGGCAACGCGCTTCATCCAGTTGTCAAACAAGGCACGCAATCGCGGCAAGCCACGTGGCTGCTGCAAAGCAGGGAAAAAGATTTCCTGCTTGAAACAGTTGAAATACTCATCAATGACCGAGATTTGCAGTTCTTCGCGTGAACCGAAGTGCGCGAACACCCCCGATTTACTCATATGCATGACCTCAGCGAGCAAACCTATGCTCAAGCCTTCTAGACCCAGCCGTGTGCTGAGGGTGACCGCAGCTTGAACTATCGCCTGTTTGGTTTGCTGCCCTTTTAATAAGGCGCGACCGGAGCCCTTGGGTTCCGAGGCCTCCGATGGGGCGTTAAGCGTGGTGGCAGAGGACATGGGCCGTCGAGGAGATACAAAATAGAACGATCGTGCTATTTTGCACCAGATATCCTGTGGCACCGCTTATCCCCGGAGAATTCGGGGTATTTTTTGCTCAGGAGGAGCGAATCATGGTCCCAAAGCACTGGTCGCTAAGGATTTCGAGCAGCAACACATGGGCTATGCGGCCATCGATGATGTGAACTGCCTTGACGCCGCTTTTGGCAGCATCGAGCGCACCGCTGATTTTGGGCAACATCCCGCCGGAAATGCTGCCGTCTGCCACCATGGCGTCGATTTGACGAGCGCTCAAATCCGTGAGCAGCTCACCCGATTGATTCAGCACACCGCTTATATTGGTGAGCATTAACAGTTTTTCGGCTTGCAGCACGGTGGCGAGTTTGGCAGCCACTACATCGGCATTAATGTTGTAGCTCTCATTGCTTTCACCAAAGCCAATGGGGCTAATCACAGGTATAAATGCATCGTCCTGCAAGGCGCGTACCACCGAGGGGTCCACGCTGACGATATCGCCTACCTGACCGATATCGTGCTCCATGGAAGGATCCGCCTGGTCCCGCATTGTGAGTTTTTTCGCGCGGATCATGCCTCCATCGCGCCCAGTTAAGCCCACTGCCTTGCCGCCTGCCTGGTTAATCAAGCCCACGATTTCCTGCTGCACTTGGCCGGCCAACACCCATTCCACCACGCCCATGGTTTCTGCATCAGTAACCCGCATGCCTTGGATGAAGGAACCGGTTTTTCCTAAACGATGTAGCGCGTTCTCAATTTGGGGGCCGCCACCATGTACGACCACCGGATTGATTCCTACCAATTTGAGCAAGACCACGTCTTGCGCAAATGCAGCCTGCAAGGCCGGATCGGTCATGGCATTGCCGCCGTATTTAATCACCATGGTTTTACCGTGGTACTTACGGATGTAGGGCAGGGCGCGCGCCAAGGTTTCGGCCTTGGCATGGGTGCTAGTAGATGTCATGGCGGTGTCAGTGCGTCAAATGACGGGGATTATCTCCCCGCCACGCTGGTTAGCACCTATTTGTAAGATCAGATTGGTGCAATACCCAGCTCACCGCTGATGCCGGCATCTCGCCTGAGCGTATAAATGCGCCTCGTACTAAAGAGAGGATGCGGCAATGAAACGGAAAGCGAATACTCAATCAGCGCCTCGCTCCATTTCAGGCTACGGCCAAGGCACTCACCGCGCACTCGGCCTATGTAATGCCCAGGCGCTTAGTGCGCTGCGGGGCTTGCGACCGAAAATGACTCTTTGGTATGTCCTTGAGCGACCAGGGAAGCGAGCCACTTGGGTGTTAGGCCACGGCCTGACCAGGACTCGCCGTTGGGGCCGCGGTATTTGGCAGCAACTGGCTGGCCTGCTTTACGCGCCGCTTTGGGCGCCTTAGCCACTTTCACTTTTGCAGGACGACCCGCTTTAGCAGCACCCTTGGCGCTTTTACGCGTTTGCAAGTCTTTCATAGTAATGCCAAAGGCCTGCATTTTTGCCTGAATATCGCGTACGGTGGCAGAGAATTCCTTCGACTTAATATCAGCTGCCTGTTTTTGTAGTTTTTCGATTTGACCTTGGATATCAATCAAATTAGTCATTAGTAACTCCAGGAAAGAAATGTATAGGGGGAACGATTATATGATAGTTTTTTTGGATAAAACACCCAATTCCCGCCATTTTGTTGGGATAACTGTAAAGTTAATAATATTTATATCTCAAAAATAGATTTTTTGCATCTCTAGCGGGGAAATTGCCACCCACATAGATACTTATTCTTGATGTATGTCAAATCATTGGCTTATGCGCGGTCGGCCCTTAAGGCGATTCTGCGCAGTCTGCGAATCTGTGCCTTGCTGGGCCAACACCCAGATGGGTACCCCCGAGTCGGCACCCACGCGCCCATGGTACTGGCGCAGTACAAAGCTTTTGCTATGGGAACGCAAACCAAAAGCGCTATGCTGACGGCATCATGCTCTATAAGTTCAAATCCAAAGCGGCGGGCGACCTCATCCTGCTGGAAGACAACGGGCGTGCTATCTTGACCATTATTGGCAAAGGTGATCCGCAGGCCTTGAAACAAGGCATTGTGCAGCCACCAGAAATGCCCGCGGCTATTGCCGCCCTCCAACAAGCCGTCCTCGAAGAAGAAGCCCGCTTGCAGCTGGAAGCCGATGCTGCGCGCGATGCCGGAAGAGCCTTAGCTTCGGGCGGGCAAGGAATCAGCCTGCGCCAGCGCAGCCTGACATTTATCCGCATGCTAGAGCGTTGCCACGCCCAAAACAAAGAAATCGTCTGGGGCGTGTAGCCGCAGACGATTTCAGGTATCGCGCTTCAAAGTGGTAATAACCAGACCCGCAGTTGCGGGCTTGGCAGCCCTTAGTCGATATATTCCTTGGCAGCTGCGATAACCGGGCCCCATTTAGCTATCTCAGCAATGACAAACTTTTTGTGTTCGCCAGGCTCGTTGCGTTTGTCATTGATGATGACCGCGCCCAGCGCTTCTTGCTTTTTGACAAATTCAGGGTCTTTCAGCGCCGCTTTGAGCGCCGCATTAATTTTGCTCACTACGTCCGCGGGCGTACCCTTGGGTGCGTACAGACCATGCCAGATCGTGACTTCAAAGCCTTTTAGTCCATCCTCCTGCAAGGTTGGAATGTCTCTCAGGCCTGGTGTCGTCAGCCGCTTAGACGTGGTAACACCATAAACATTTATTTTCTTAGCCTCAATCATGGGCGTGGTATTCGTGGTTTGATCGCACATCACGTCAATTTGCCCACCCATTAAGTCACTCATGGCCGGCGCTGTGCCCTTGTAAGGAATCGACATCATATCGATTTGCAAAGCGTTCTGAAACATTAATCCGCACAAATGAGATGCAGAACCCACACCCGCATTTCCCAGATTAATTTTATTTTTATTGGCTGTAAACCAATCCCGCAACTCTTTGAAATTCTTGGCAGGCAAACTAGGACGCGATACCACTGTCATCGGCACTTCATTAATCATGCCCAGGTATTCAAAATCGGTTTCTACCTTGAATGGCATGTTGCGAAGCAGGTTCGGCATACTGGCCATCGCAATATGATTGAGCAAAAGGGTATAACCATCGGGCGAAGACCTAGCGACCTTACCAGCTCCGACAGAGCTGCCAGCACCCAATATATTGTCGATGACAATCGTTGCATCGCCGAGCGGTTTTCGCATCGCTTCAGCCAAATCTCGCGCCACACGGTCAGTCGGTCCCCCAGCCGCAAAAGGTACCACGATGGTGATTTGTTTCGACGGATAGGTATCGGCGCTGACGTTCAAACAAACCAAAGCCAAGGCTGCAAGGATTAATTTTTTCATGGGTATCTCCGACGTAAATAATGACAGTCTATCGCGATTCCAGACTACAGTGCGATTGCCCAGTGATGACCGTAATGTTCGCCACTGAGGGATAGGGATCTCGGCTTCTCTGCCCTACTCATAACTGCGGGCGTCTTCAATAACTTTCCCGTCATTGGGTAGCGTACCGGGGGCAGCCAACTCGACCGTGCCGCGCAGCTTGGTCACATCCCGTATGGCTTCGCTAATGCGGGCCGACAGGCCCTCGCTGGCACTGGTGCTCTCGACCCTGAGGGTCATTTCGTCCTGGGCCATCGCCCCGCTAACTACCAAGCGCGCGCGCAAAACCTCAGGAAAGCGGCGCACGATGTCGGCCACCTGCTTGGGATGGACAAACATACCCCGAATTTTGGTGGTCTGGTCAGCGCGTCCCATCCAGCCGCGGATACGGGTATTGGTGCGCCCGCTCGGGCAGGGGCCGGGCAGCACCGCCGACAGGTCGCCGGTTCCGAAGCGAATCAAGGGGTAGGCCGGGTTCAGACTAGTGACAACCACTTCCCCGACTTCTCCGGCAGCCACCGGGTCACCGGTGCCCGGTCGGACGATCTCGACGATCACGCCTTCGTCCAGTACCAAGCCCTCGCGGGCGGCGGTTTCATAGGCGATCAAACCCACATCGGCCGTGGCATAACACTGGTAGCCCCGCACGCCGCGCTCAGCCAGCCAGTCGCGCAATGAGGGGGGAAAGGCTTCGCCCGAAAGCAATGCTTTACGCACACTGGGCAGTGCCACGCCCATGTCAAAGGCCTTCTCCAAAATAATTTTTAGAAAACTGGGCGTACCGATGTAGCCCGCCGGCTGCAACTCGGCCATGGCTCCCACCTGCTGTTCGGTTTGGCCGGTTCCCCCGGCAAACACGGTGCAACCGAGGGCATGGGCGCCGGTCTCCATCATCGAACCAGCCGGCGTGAAGTGGTAGCTAAAGCTGTTGTGAATCAGCTCACCCGTGCGGAAACCGGCGGCAAAAATGGCACGCGCCATACGCCAATAGTCGCGCTGCGTACCTTCGGGCTCGTAGATCAGGCCGGGACTGGCAAATACACGGGGCATGTGCGCGCCAAAGCCCAGGGCGCTAAATCCGCCGAACACATCGCCACCGCCGGCTCGCGAGGCTTTTTGCAAATCCAATAGCTCTTGTTTTCGCACTACCGGCAAACGGGCCAAAGCGGCAAAAGAGTTGACTTCCTGCGCCTTCACCCCGGCAAGACTGGCCGCCAATGCCGGTGCATGTGCTTGCGCATGGGCAATTTGTACAGGCAGGGCTTGCATCCATGCCGCCTCACGCGCCTGTTGGGTGCGGGTTTCCAGTGCGTCGTAATGTTCAGTCATAGACACTCCTGAAAGCTTATGCCAACCAGCGCTTGCGGCGCTTGTAGCTCTTGACGTCTTTAAAGCTCTTGCGCTCGCCACCGCCCATACCGAGATAAAACTCTTTCACGTCTTCGTTATTGGCCAAATCGCTGGCCTGCCCATCCATCACCACGCGGCCCGATTCCATGATGTAGCCGTAATCCGCATAGCGCAGCGCCATATTGGTATTTTGTTCAGCCAGCAAAAAGGTGACTTTTTCTTTTTGGTTCAGGTCTTTGACGATTTCAAACACCTCTTCCACAATTTGCGGCGCCAAGCCCATAGAAGGCTCGTCCAGCAAAACCATCGTCGGGCTGGCCATCAGTGCGCGCCCGATCGCGCACATCTGCTGCTCACCGCCCGAGGTATATGCCGCCTGGCTAGTGCGGCGTGTTTTCAGGCGCGGGAAATAGGCATAGACTTTTTCTAGGTTGGAGGCAATCTCCACCTTACTTTTGCGCGTGTAGCTACCGGTAAGCAAATTCTCTTCAATAGTCAGGTGGGCGAAACAATGCCGCCCTTCCATCACCTGGACCACGCCGCGCTGCACCAGATCGGCGGGCGTCAGGTTCTCGATACGCTCGCCGCGCAATTCGATACTGCCCTTGGTCACCGCACCGCGCTCACCTTGCAACAAATTGGAAACGGCACGCAAAGTGGTTGTCTTGCCCGCGCCATTACCGCCCAAAATGGCGACGATAGCACCTTGGGGTACCTGCAAGGAAACGCCCTTGAGCACCAAAATCACATGGTTGTAAATGACTTCAATGCCATTGACATTAAGAACAATCGAAGGGACTTGAGACATAGTGGAATTTCCCGATAAACCTTGGGAAAGAGCGCGAGGCCGCTCTTTCCCAAGACCACTCGCAAGGAGCGGCCTAGGGGCTAGTTAGCTTTCGACGATCAGGACTGGCAGTCCTTGGCGTCACGGCGGGTCAGTTTTTTCTCGGTCGCGTATTTGTCAGCATACTGACGCACCAAAGGCTTAATGATGGAAGTATCAGCTTCCATCCAGTCGGTGACGTAGTTCCACTTCTTTCCATCCCAAGTATGGATACGTGCCGAGCGTGAACCCTCATGGTCAAAGCAGGAGGTGCTGATGGGCTTCATCACTGAATTGAGCTTCAGTGCCTTGAGGCGCTTATCGTCCACCGATAAATTCTCCAGACCCCAGCGAATTTGCTCACCGTCCATGACCTTGCCTTTGCCAAAACGCTCCTGGGCGCGGCGCAATGCCTCTACACCCAAGGCAGCGCTGACCAGGCCACGGTTGTACAAGGTGGTACCCACTTCATCGGCAGGTCCGGTACCCTGGCCTTTGCTGTGCACAAACTTTTTGATGTCCTCCAGAATCGGACCACCTTCACCCGTCGCGACTAAGCCGCTATAGCCCTTGGCGGCATCACCCACGTCTTTGACATCCGGCTCGCCCGCCGACCACCAAACGCCAAACATTTTTTCACGCGGGTAGCCGGTCGCAACCGCTTCCTTCAGCGCCGCGGAGTTCATTACCCCCCAGCCCCAAAGCAAGACATAGTCTGGGCGGTTTTGGCGAATTTGCAGCCAGGTGGCTTTTTGCTCTATGCCGGGCGCCGTCACCGGCAGCAAGGTCAAATCAAAGCCTTGGATCTTGGCGCGCTCTTGCAACAAAATGATCGGCTCTTTGCCGTAAGGACTGTCGTGATAGACCAAGGCAATCTTCTTGCCCTTCATATTGCCGCCTTCTTTGGCAGTGATGTGTTGCATCAAGATATCGGCACCCGACCAGTAAGTGCCCATCAGCGGGAAGTTCCATTTGAATACACCGCCGTCGCTGGACTCGGAGCGTCCCAAGCCGGCCGTGATCAGGGAGTTTTTATCCGCGCCTACTTTTTCCGTCAGCGCAAACGTAATGCCGGTAGATAAGGGCTGAAAAATAGAGCCACTGGATTTACCTTTGAGGCGTTCGTAGCACTCCACGCCCCGATCGGTCGCGTAGGCAGTGTCGCACTCTTCAAATGTAAGTTTTACACCGTTTACGCCACCATCACGCGCGTTGATCAGCTTCATGTAGTCCACAAAGCCATTGGCCCATGGCACGCCATTGGGCGCATAGGCGCCAGATCGGTAGGGTAAAACAGGGAAAAATTGCTCTTTCGCCTGTGCAAAAGACGCCGCGGGCACCAAGGCCGAAACAGCGCCAGCCACCAAGGCGATAGCCAATGTGAGCTTACGAATCGTCATACATGTCTCCTTGAATATTGAAACTAACCACCAACAAAAACCTACCCAAACCAAGCTCAATGCGGGAAAGGCCAAATACGCATCTTTTGCTTACCCACGCTCCACAAGCGCGCCAAGCCGTGCGGCTCGACGATCAGGAACCAAACAATCAACGCGCCAAACACTATGAATTCGGTGTGGGTCAAGGCCGCTGTGTCAACGCTAAAGCCAAATAAATGCCCCAAAACCGGGAGGAGCTGGTTGATCGCAATCGGCAAGACCACAATAAACGCCGCACCAAAAAAGCTGCCCATCACCGAGCCCATGCCACCCAAGATCACCATAAATAACAACTGAAACGAGCGGTCTACCGAGAAGGCCGCAGGCTCCCAAGAGCCCAGATACACAAAAGCCCATAAACCGCCAGCTACGCCCACAATAAAGGAGCTAACGGCAAAAGCGCTGAGCTTGGCGTACATCGGACGAATACCGATTACGGCAGCGGCCACATCCATATCGCGGATTGCCATCCACTCGCGGCCAATCGCGCCGCGCACCAGATTCTTGGCCAACAAACCAAACACCACCAAAAAACTCAGGCAAAACAAATACTTGGCTAGCGGCGTGGTAATCGCATAGCCCAAGACCTGCAAATCTGCAACCGACGCCGTGCCCGAGGCCGAATCATTGGTAAACCACTTGATACGCAAAAACGCCCAATCGCAGAAAAACTGTGCGGCCAAGGTAGCTACTGCCAAATACAAGCCCTTTACACGCAAGCTAGGTATGCCGAAAAACATTCCGACCAGTGTGGAGAACACGCCCCCGAGCAGAATCGCAAGAACCACCGGCATGCCATCGACACGTACAAAGAAGTTAAAGGCTGCGTAGGCGCCCACCGCCATAAAGGCGCCTGAACCCAAGGAAATTTGGCCACAGTAGCCGACCAGTATGTTCACCCCCAAAGCCGCCAGCGACAGGATGAGGAAGGGCACCAAAATGGCGCGAAACATGTATTCGTCGGCCAGGAATGGCACGCCGACAAACGCGAACGCGATGAGTAGCAATACACCGACACGATCCTGCGTGATGCCGAATATCTGTTGATCTGCTCGGTAGCTGGTTTTGAATTGGCCGTTTTCTCTGTAAAACATGGTGGAGTCCTTCAGACGCGGTCAATGATTTTTTCGCCGAACAGACCTTGCGGCCGGAATAGCAAGACGATCAGCGCCAGCACATAGGCGAACCAGATCTCGATGCCGCCACCCACATACGGCCCCAGAAAAACTTCAGATAGTTTTTCACCCACGCCAATAATCAGACCGCCCAAAATCGCGCCGGGCACCGAGGTGAGTCCACCCAGAATCACCACCGGTAGCGCGCGCATAGCGACCGTGGACAAGGTAAATTGCACGCCCAACTTGCTGCCCCAAATCATGCCAGCCACCAGCGCGACGACGCCGGCGACACACCACACCACCACCCAAATACGGTCAAGCGGAATACCGATGGACTGCGCGGCCTGGTGGTCATCGGCCACCGCGCGCAGGGCCCGTCCGGTCGAGGTTTTCTGGAAAAACAAGGTCAGCAAGATCACCAGCCCGGCTGCGATCACAGCGGCAATCAGGTCTTCTTTGTTAATCAATATGCCGCCGGGGAAGGTGGACTCAAACGCCATGATCGGCTCCTTGGGCATACCGATGTCGATTTTGTAAATGTCACTGCCGAAAATCGACTGACCCACACCGTCGAGCAAATAGGCGATACCCAAAGTCGCCATCAAAAGCGTAGTACCTTCCTGGTTCACCAGATGGCGCAGCACCAAGCGCTCTACCGTCCAGGCCACCAAAAACATCACCACGCCCGCCAGGATAAAGGCTATGGAAGTAGTCACTAAACGGTTGTCGGCGATACCCGTCCAAAGGGGCACCCACTCTGCAAAACGCGCCATCGCTAGGGCAGCAAACAAAACCATCGCACCCTGCGCAAAATTGAACACGCCCGAAGCTTTGTAAATCAACACAAAGCCCAGCGCCACCAGGGAATACAACATGCCGGCCATCAGGCCACCCAGCAAGGTTTCAAGAAAAAATCCCATGGTTAAACGCCTTTTCCAAATACCCACACGCCATTTTTTTGCATTTTGTTTTGCATCGTCATAGACCGCCTCTAGTGACTGGTGCCCAGATAGGCGCTGATCACATCGGGGTTGTTGCGCACTTCGTCGGGCGTGCCATCGCCAATTTTTTTGCCGTAGTCCAGCACCACCACGCGGTCGCTGATGTCCATCACCACGCTCATATCGTGCTCGATCAGCACCACCGTGGTACCGAACTCGTCATTCACATCCAGCACAAAGCGGCACATGTCCTGTTTTTCTTCGACATTCATACCGGCCATGGGTTCATCGAGCAGCAACACCTGTGGCTCCATCGCCAATGCGCGGCCCAAATCGACGCGCTTTTGTAAGCCATAAGGCAGTTGCCCGACGGGCGTCTTGCGGTAGGCCTGTATCTCCAGAAAATCAATAATCCGCTCCACCGCCTCGCGGTGCATGATCTCTTCGCGCTCGGCCGGGCCGATGCGCAGCGCTTGCAAAAAAATATTGCTTTTAATTTTGAGGTTGCGCCCGGACATCAGGTTGTCCAGCACACTCATGCCTTTGAACAAGGCCAGGTTTTGGAAGGTGCGGGCAATCCCCATGGTTGCCACGTCGTGGCTGTCCATATGGTTAAAGGTTTTACCCCGGAAGGTGATCGAACCTTGCTGGGGTGTGTAAACCCCGTTGATGCAGTTAAGCATTGAGCTTTTGCCTGCGCCATTGGGCCCGATGATGGCGCGGATTTCATGCTCACGCACGTCAAAGGAAATATCGGTCAGCGCCTTAACGCCACCAAAGGCTAAGGAAATATGGCTGACGTTCAAAATGACGTCGCCGATTGTTTTGCTCATGCTGCGGCCTTTACAGGGGCAAAGATCTTGGTGTCCTCGATCTTCAGCGTAGCGCTCACGCTGCCGGTACGCCCGTCTTCAAACTTCACCTGCGTCTCAATA
>Ga0114963_10002111_pt1 | contig 13526 bp, 27 predicted proteins | sample C_131016_EF_Meta_FD_87019 | JGI IMG/M metagenome (GOLD analysis project Ga0114963, IMG submission 87019) | Freshwater microbial communities from Lake Croche, Canada to study carbon cycling - C_131016_EF_MetaG | ecosystem: Environmental > Aquatic > Freshwater > Lake | place: Lake Croche, Canada...
CAGTTACCATAAACGAATGGACAATGTTTGAAAAAAATGTAAAAAAAGTGATCATTGGGTTTCAGGATCCTGCCCTGGCAACCTTTTATAGCCTAAAGTGGCAGAGGTAGCGGATAAGTGCATATATAAAGATACATGCAAATATTAGAAAAATATGTAGTTCGAGATCAAAAAAGTTTTCAATACTCACATGAACTCAAAAAGCGTTCTGGCATCCTGGACCAGGTGATCTCCTGGTGCAAAGACGAACTGACGAGTGATTGGCGATGGCAACTGGTAGAGATGAGCAGCCATCAACAACCAGGTAGATATATTTTTTACTTTGACAGTGACCGAGATTATTTCGCATTTTTAATGAAGTGGCAATAATGAGCACAGAACAAGACCGATTCCGACACAGCAAGCGATTGCTCAAAGACGAGAACGCTATCAACAAGCAACTAAAGATTGCTCGATCACACACATCATCTACGGACAAGAATATCGAGCAGCCACATCGCCTGGCCAAACAGCATGCTATGGATTGCGGAAATCCACAATGCTTGCTCTGCTCCGGCGCAAAAGTTTTAGGGGAGCCACCAATAAAGCAAAAGAGGTTCGATCAAAACATCGAAGAACCCAGAGATCGACGCAGCAACGGACTAACCAATCAAGAGGACCTATAATGAGTATCGAATCAGCAACCAACATGTTTCTTTGTTTCATCATGCTGGGCTTTACTGCTATCACCGCAGCAGCCACCATCATCGCCATCAACAACATGTTCGCACGGTGGTGGCAACCAGTGCAGTGGTCAGTGTATGCCTGGATAGATGAACACACCGCTCGCAATCCGGATTTCCAACATCCACGGGATCCAGATCTGGTTCCTGTTCCAGTTGACCCGCGCACACCCTGGCCCGCGCCCAAATCCACAAAACCGGTTGACGCAAAAGTGTGATTGTGCTATACTGTGGGCATGTTAGATACACTATCTAACATGGCGAATGTTAGTAACATGCTGAAATGTTAGCAAGGAGTTCACATGATCCGAATCGAAAATCTTTCTCAAGAGCAATATCAGATGCTGGACATGATCTGGAGTTTTGCCAGTCAGGACGAGTATCTGGACTGGTATGCAGAACTGGACGAATCTGATCGCCAACAGGCCATGGTACTGATGCGGCTCATGGCCTATGAGGTGCTGGAACGGCGTGTGGGTGAGTTCCGTGATCAAGCCCGCGAACTGTTGGCTCAGTTCCGACTGTGATGAGCGACGAAGAAGAATCACGACCACGCACATTCTGCGTGATGTGGGATTGCAACGGACTCGAAGCCGTCGGAGAGATCATTGATCCTGCCATGAAAACCTGGGCGGTGCTAGCCAATAAGCCTGTGCCCCGAGAAGATTTCAATATCCAACACTGGCAACTGCGAGCACGATACAACTCACAACGGTGTTATGAGATCTATGCCATCGGTGTGGATTGCACGATAACCCAAGAAGATATCGCCGAAATGTTCCGGACAGATCCACAATACGCCGCGGATCTGATACGTGCTCGTGGTGAAAAGATCTACAGTGACCGCAGAAGTCGAAAGGATGTTATCGTATGAACGAACTGTATTGTACACAAGATGAAGAAACTGGTGAATGGTTGGTATGGTTCACGCATCCTCTAGGTGGTATGAATGTTTTGGACACCTTTGAGCTTGAAGAAGAGGCTCGAGACTTTTGGCAACAGCAGATAGATTCTGCAGATCTTGGAGAATAATATGGTCAAAGTAAAATCCCAACCGACTATGTTTGACCGTGACGCTGCGATCAAGGCCCACCGTCAGAAAAAACTGGTCAAAGAAAAATACAGTAAGAAGAACTGGGGACTTGATCTCAGCTTGGATGAGCTTGCATTGATCAGTGCAACATTCCCCAGCGCCCAGCAATATGGCCCAAAGTTTGAGCGATGGATCAATCACAACTGTGACTGGGAAAGCGTGAAGTCATCTCTTGGCCGCGGCGACAGCAAAATAAAAAACAAAGAAATCTACGTAGAACAAAAGTGGAACATCCGTACAGATGTTGGCCCCGGTGGATTGCAGCACAGACTATGGCAAAACATTGATTACTATCTCTACGGGCATGTGGATGATAGCAACAGTGACAATATCACTGTTGATCTATATCTGTTGACAAAAGAGCAGGTAGTTGAAGAATCAAAATTGCTCAACGCAGTTCCCACACACGGAACCAAGGCCGCCAACCAACTGAATGAAAATATAGAGTATTCCATGGGTGTAAAATATGGCAGCGAAGATCACCTTCGTTGGAAAAGTAAATATAAAATAACATTGGATGATCTTAAAAATTATGCATTTTGATTATTGTATCAGCAATCCTGCGTTCAATGTAGCAGAAGGTAACAACATTGCCGGAACAGGTGGCAATACCACCTTGTACAAAACTGCAACACGCAACGATTTTGACCGTCGCCTCAAGGACGATGGCACCCTGATCAATATCACACTCAAAGGCATTATTCCAGATCTGGTAAACGGATACTTCAAAGACCATCAAGTCAATTGGATCCATCTAATGGATGACATTGATGTTTGGCCGTACAATACTTGTATTTTTTCTGTGAGCAAAACTCCTCGCGTGAGCGCTCCCTTGATACTTGGGGGCCTGGCTGCAAAGATATACAGCCCTGATTCAAAGGATTGTTTTGACTTTGTGTACTACAGCGGCAGCAACAACGGTATGAACAAACATTTTGGTCCAGGAAAGAAATACCCAGTGATTCGACAACTTCCGGGCAAGGGAAGAAACAGTGCGGCATACGACTATACAGATGCCCAAATCTCAGCAGGGCCGAAATTTGCCTTCTATGTGATGGAAAGTCGTAAAAGCTACACAATCACTTCTGACCCAGTATACGGTGGTACCATCTGTTATGTTCCTTTAGCAACAGTAGAAGAGGCTGCAAAGTTAAAACTATTTGTAGAGAAAAACCCTGTGTTTGCTGAATATGTAAAACGTATGAAATTGCGAGGTCATGCGTTTGGTCTCAGAAACATGCGTAAATTTGATATCAATCAGATCGAAACAGGATTAGAAATCCCTAAAGAGTGGAACATCACAGATGACGATATGCTTCCGCCACAGGTCATGCACAATGACGTCACCGAAGACCGAGATCGAGTCAAAGCCCTGGGCGAAGTGTTTACTCCTACAAATTTAGTCGAATTTGTGTTGGACCTTTTAGAAAAACACGATCCGGCAAGTTTTAAAAATAAGTCAAGCACTTTTATTGACTCCATGTGCGGTGACGGTCAATTTTTGGTTGGAATAAAAAGTAGGAAAATTAAAAATGGAATCAGCCAAGCCACTGCTGCTGCCACAATCTATGGAATTGATCTAACACAATCAAATGTTGATAGCAGTATCAACCGAATCAATGGTGTTGGCACACATGTCGTGTGTGCAGATTCACTGGGACCTACTTTTACAATTGATAGATCCAAAAAATCTAAAAAAGAGAAAGCTGTCAAATAAAATGTTCTACTTTGCATATGGTATGAATACCAATCAAAATAGTATGACTTGGAGATGCCCGGGTGCTATCTCTTTTGGTCATGCTCGACTGTTGGACCACGAGTTTAGATTCAGCCATCACGCCGATGTTGTGGTCAGTCCGGGTGAAAGTGTGGATGGCGTATTATGGTTGATTGATCAAGACCATTTGGCAGATTTGGATGCGCTGGAAGGTTACCCCTCATATTACGATCGAGCAGTATTACCAGTTGAATATCAAGGTAACATTATCATGGCAGAATGTTATAGGATGCAACCGGATAATTTGGATTGTGGCCCCAGTAAGGGATATTTAGATATGATATTCGAAGGATATCAAACATATAATATTCCCAACGATCAGATATGGACTGCGCTGGGCAGGGTTCCAACTTTGCTTGCAAGTTAACTGTTGCAAAAAAACCACACAAAATCGCAACTTTTTTTGTAGAAATCGGTAGACCACTAATGCTCGACGTGCTATAATACACACATGTTCAGCAAAGAGGTGTTCTAAATGAGTTACTACATTATCATTCGTGCTACTGGTCTTATCGCTACTGATGGCCCTAACAAGTCCCGTTCTTACAAAACTTTTGCATCGGCCCAGGCCACTCGCACTCGACTGTGCCGCAAAGCCGGTTGGACGGCAGGTGACCTCAGCATTGTGCATACTCAGTATTACACACCGAAAATGACCACTCGCAAGAATCTCATGAGCGGTATTGAATATCAAGAAGATGTGAACACGCCGCTGTGCTGCTCGCCTGCTTCTGAAACTTTCTGGAGCATGTGAGATGACCAAGTTCATTGTTGGTTTTGTGTTGGGCGTGGTAGTCAGCACCATAGGCTTCACGGGATTGGCTCGTGTGGCAGACCGTGGTGTTGAGCATTTGAAAGAAAGTTCAAAAGAGGTAGCAAAATGAAGAAAGACAAAAAAGACAAGGGCGCTGTAGTGCCAAAGACCGCGGATCGTTTTGATCTGGAACAGCAGATCATGCAATGCTGGAGCATGGTAGACGATGTCCGAGCATTCGCCAACTCCGGTGCCACCACAGACGAATTCCAGGCCCTGGCCCGAGTATACGACCGTAAATTTGATATCCTGTTCGAGACCTTCTCGACCATGATTTCGGAAGGTCAGTTTGCTGAACACATTCGGCAAGATCCCCAAATCTAAAGTGACAAAAAGGTTGACACTGATCAACCTTTATGTTATACTTAGGTCAGCTGTGCGGAACAGCATTTTAATCAACTCAAAAAAAGGCAACTTTATCATGGCAACAGAAAAAACTTTTACCGTATCCGGTACCGCAACCAACGCAGATGGCACCGTCAAAGTACGCTTTGCAAACGACTTGGTGGCTCGCATCAAGATTCTTAACAAAAACAACTGCACCAATATCAACTTGGTTGAACTGCCCCGTGCAATGACCAAGATGGAGGCTCTGCAACACTTGCAGACCCTGGGCATCACTGCTGGTGATGCTGGCTTTGCTGTGGCAAACAAGCTGGCTGAAAAAGCCAAGGTGGCCAAGAAAGGCGAAGTCAAGATCAAGGCCACCAAGGTGGTGTCTGCATCCAAGACAGCCGCAACTCAGGAAGCAACAGCCTAATCATAGGCACTGATTCCGCACGCCAAAGGCCCGCAAGGGCCTTTTCTTTTGGCTAAATATTTCGTGGGCATGTTGCCCATGCGAACTCTGTGCAATACATAATATTATATCGCGGGGAACTACCAGATGCAAAGTTCAAGACGTGGATCAAACAGAATCCCACAGCAGCCGCTCGCATCATAGACAACCGTTTACATCTGCCTGACTATCGAGCGTTGGGCCTGTTTCAACTTTCATGGGCAGGCGACTGGAACCTCACCACCATATGGGACGCCTGGGAGCGTCGCCATATCTTCACGGAATAATTTGACATCTTGTTTCAAGGTGTATATAATAGCACATGAGCACAGTGCTCATCAACACAAGGAAAAACAAAATGACCAATCACGAACAAATCGTAGCCGCTTACGAAACATATATTTCTGAAAACGAGAAATTCACTGCCAAGGGCGTGAAAGCCAGTGCAGCCCGCGCTCGCAAGGCTCTGCAGGAGATGAGCAAAGGCATCAAAGAACGCCGCAAAGAGATCACCGCAGAAAAAGAAGCATTAGCGGCAAAATGATTGAGACAGCGACTATTGGTCCGTTGACCTCGGAAGAGATCAACATAGAGGACATGAAAAGCCGCATGCGAGGTCTTGCGTCGGCAGTGAAGAACCTGCAGGAGTATGATGTGCCTTGGGGTCAAATCACTGCTGCCCAGAGTGCCACAGGTGGAATACATCAGGTAGGTCATATCGGCCTAAGCCCGAATGTGTATACCACCAATACAACCCACCCTTACCAAAATCTAACCACCACCGGCACCAGCATCGGCGTCAGCCCTGACTATAACATGAAGGTTGCACAAACCGGGCAGATTGATATCCGAGGCGAAAAAGCCGACATCCGTATCAACGGCAAGAGCATGAACCGGTGGATGGAACAGGTGGAACAACGACTCAACATCCTCACAGTGAATCCTGAACTGGAAAAGGAATGGGACGACCTACGTCGCCTGGGCGAACGCTATAGGAAACTGGAGAAGAAATGCCAGGAGAAAGCCCGGATGTGGGAAGCATTGAAGAAACTGCCCAAGCCAAAACTATAACATCCAACCAACATGTTGCCTATTCCAGTATGCAAATTCCACTGGTGAGTGTATAATACACAGTAGACCGACCAAAACCATACTGTTTTGATTCGATATCCCGGGTGATTTTGCCCATTTCATTAAGTAACACTACCATGAAAGCAAATCAACTATCCTCTCTGGCACAACGCTACGGTTCACTTCTGCTGAAGGCCCTGGGTCTGATCACAGTGATCTATGTGGTGTGTGCTGTGACTTCTGCCCGATTTGACACCCTGCGTGAACAATCGGTTGGCCTTCCTGAAGGCTACATCAGTGCTGCTCAACGCACTCGAGAACTGGATTGCCTCACACGCAACATCTACTGGGAAGCAGCGTCGGAGCCTTTTGAAGGCAAAGTGGGTGTGGCACAGGTCACCCTGAACCGTGTGGAGTCTGGCCGATTTGCCAGCTCTGTGTGTGCAGTGGTATATCAGAAAAATGTGTTCTACGAAAAAGTAGTGTGCCAGTTCTCATGGTTCTGTGAAAGAGGAAACCCCGGCAAAGCCATTCACAAGCCGCTTTGGAACGAAAGTGAAGAAGTGGCCAAGAAAGTGCTGTTGGAAGGATTCCGCTTGCCCGGACTGAAAGACGCACTTTACTATCATGCTGACTATGTGAATCCGGGTTGGAAAAAACCCCGGTTAGAGAAAATTGGACATCACATATTTTATGGAGAAAACTCATGACCTTTGAACCGCAAACCTGGCCAAAATCTGTACTAACTTGGCTGCAAGAGCACCTGCCCAGACTATCAGCAGAAACCCTGCAATGGATGGCCGCACTGGTTCTGCATGCGGCCACGATTCCTACCCTGCTGGCCTTGATGACAGGGCTGAGTGATCGCACCCCTGGTTTAGATATCGTGCTGTTCATGTGGACCGGCCTGGTGCTGCTGTTCATGCGGGCTGTGGTGCTCAAAGACATGCTGAACATCATCACAGTGGGCACAGGATTCATTGTGCAGGCTGTGCTGATGGCATTGATTCTGTTCAAATAAATGCGGTTATCAGAAAAATACAGTTTCGTCAAACAAAACGATTATGAATCTGTAGCAGGTGAAGATTGGCCAACATTTGATCAATTCCAATTGCACAAAAATGTAGAACAATTTGTGTATGATGAAATCGATCAGATGCTCGAGCCAGACGAAGTATTTGATAATCCAGCATTTTGTGTGATGCCTTTTTATGGGTGGCAAACTGATATCAAGTCTTCATGCTGCCTCCTACCCGAAAATCACGATATTGAAAAAATTCGAGCAGATATGTTGAACACTCGTCGACCAGAAGAATGTTGGAAATGTTGGAAAAATGAAGATGCTGGAATCAAGAGTGACAGGCAGATCAAAAATGAGACCTTGGCCTTATTGGAAGATGTGACCATTCAATCCTTATTAGACGATTGCAATCAAGGGCAATATGGTATATCCATGTTGAAAATTTCTACTAATAATACCTGCAATGCCACCTGCGCGACTTGTAGCAGTGGGGCCAGCTCAGCCTGGGGCACCTTGGAAAGAAAAAACAATATACAGCCAGCAAGAAGTTGGAAGATAGGTCTGAATAAGTTTCCATATACATTAGATCATTCTCGACTGAGAGTGGCTGCATTCCATGGTGGGGAACCATTTTTAAGTTCTACAAATTTTGATCTTCTAGAACAAATTCTAGATCATGACAATGATGATTGTTTTGTGAGTTTTGTAACCAATGGTAGTTTCAATCCAACTAAAAAACAAAAATATATATTGAGCAAGTTCAAACAAGTCAATTTCTGTTTTAGTATAGATGGAGTTGGATCAGTGTTTGAATATATGCGATATCCATTGAGTTGGACAAAAACCCTGGACAATATCAAATGGGCACAGGATAATAAGATTGATGTCAGTGTGAGTTATACACTAAGCAATCTAAATCTTTGGTATCATGCACAAACTATAGCATGGTTTCAACAACAAGGAATAAATTTTTTAACTGGTGTGGTAGATTACCCATCTTATTTTCAACCGTCGGCCTTGCCCGAAAGTGTCAAAGATCTTATCGTTGCGCGTGATCCTGATGTGGCCAAACTATTGGGTAAACATACTGATCAAGACGATCAGAACTATCAACAGTTTCTTGCGGAAATCCAAAAACAGGATCGTTGGAAAGGTATATCCATAAGAGATTATCTTCCAGAATTTGCAGAACATCTACCAATATGACCGTACCAAACTTTGTGGTGTTAGACAGCATACACGGTCGATTCATCGTGAATCGACATTGTAGTTTCCAAGCCGAGACCCTGGTCAAAACAGGTGCCACACATATTGAGAGTGAACTTTGCAACATCTTCGCTGTACTCGGCACATGTTCGCCAGGTGCTGTGATCATTGATGGTGGTGCCAACGCTGGGTTCTTCACAATTCCTGTGTCAAACCACATGCGAGACCGGCGTCCACGCATGATCAGTTTTGAGCCACAGCGCGAATTATACCGTGCGCTATCGGGCAGTCTGGCGTTGAATGACATTGACTTTTGCGAGTTGCACAATGCTGGGCTGGGCGAGTATCCTGGAACAGCCCGGGTACCTCCGATCGACTACGGTGTACCACAGGACTTTGGTTGTGTGCAGATCACACAAAATGGACCCGGCACACCTGTTGAAATAATCACCATTGACGGATTGGCACTTGATCGATTGGACTTTATCAAATTGGATGTGGAAGGATATGAATGTGCAGCCTTGGCAGGTGGTATCCAAACCATAACGAAATATCGTCCATATATCTGGGTGGAATTTTTTATCACCGGTGTTGACGCAATAAAACACACCTTGGATGGAGTGCCGGATTATGAGTTTTTTCGAATGGATCCTCAGAATATGTTATGCGTCCCAAAAGAAATTCGATCCAAGATCAATATCGTCAACGCGGATCAACTGTGACTTGACCGGTAATTTGCTCTGTGTTATAATAAGCACATGATTACCTGGAGAATGTTATGACCATGCACATGTGCGGCCCTGCGCTGAGTCTCAACGGCAAGAAAAAGGGCCGGTTCAAATATCGCAATGCTGCTGAAGCACAAAAGGCCCGCGCACTTGATGCTGAGTGGAAAGAACTGCTCAAGCGGCAAGGCGTGGAGGCTGAAAACAAAAAGCGAGCCCGGGCCATGAAAGCAGAGCCCTTGGTATATCGATTAGAAACGCCAGTGGGTCGCACTAACACACATCACATCCCCAGTCTCAGCACCGCGGGTGGTGTGGCAGCGTTGGCACCTGCCAAAGTTTACACAGGCACCAAAGTCAAAGGTATCGCCACCATGCACAAGAGCAATGCTGTGCCTGTGTTCAGTGACGAAGAAGCCGTTGATATTAGCAAGATGCGGCGATGATCAACAACCAAATCACCGCCAAGTGGGTAGATGAATTAGAAGTTATAAAAGATACCATAGCCCAACTCACCATGAAACGCCTTGATGTTGGATATGCTGACAATCAACCCAAGTGGCCCTATTGGGTTCGACCATTTAACTACTCAGAGTCAGAGTGGCAGGCGATGAGTGTCTGGATGACAGAAACATTTGGTGATTCAAACTGGCTCAAAGAAAATGCTCTCTGGGTGGGCAGTGATCGTAAGTATTGGTTCCGTGATGAACGGGATCGCACCTTGTTTTTGTTGAAGTGGTCATGAAAGAGAATCCTGTATTGATTGTTGATTACGGTCTCCGCAGAGTTCGACTGACCTATAGCACTCCAGCGGCTCATGCGCTCACACCCGGCCGTGAGTTGTGGGATCAAAGTGCCTGGTGCGCGGAGACTTTTAAATCTGAAACCTGTGTTTATAACAACGGTAGGTGGTATTTCAAACGACCACAGGATCTGACCATGTTTTTGATGAGGTGGGCATGATTACCTTTAAAGGACCCGAGGGACCATGGCAACCTTACTACACGTGGAAACCACGCAAGATTAACGGAGTGTGGTACTGGTTAACCACTGTGTATCGTAGAGACAAGAACAAGTTGGTTATGCCACACCAAGGTTACGAGTTTGGTGATGACTTTGATGTGTTGAGGTGTTTGTGAAGAATTGGTATGTGATCAGTGTGCCTGCACCCAAAATCGCTCCGAATTATAAAGGATGGAGTCCCTGCATCAATTGGTGCTCGAAACAATTCGGTAGGCATATCGACGATGGATGGGGGTATGTGGGCGAAGGCATATTCGAGTTTCAAGAGGAAAAACATGCTGCATGGTTCCTGTTGAGGTGGCAATGAGAAACCGCAACGACGGATGGTATGTGGCCAGCGTGGCAGCACCCGATGGTGGTAGATGGGGCTGGAGTCCCTGTATCAAATGGTGCGTTGATTACTTTGGCCACCGCATGAATGGTTGGCGGATTGTGGGCGAAGGCGTGTTCGAGTTCCGCGATGAAAAACATGCTGCATGGTTCCTGTTGAGGTGGCAATGAATTCAGCACAACGGCGCAGATACGATCGTGGAGTGGTAAAACTGGAGCACGAGATCATGGTTGATATTGACAAGGACACTGATCTTTACAGGCACTATGCCGCTGAGGACTGGTGCCGCAAACAGTTTGGCAAACCGTGGACTTCCCTGGTCCAGACTGGGCGGTGGGCATGTTTCTGGGGCGGTTGGAATGATCCCGCACGGTATAGATTTTGTTTTGCAGAGTCCAAGGACGCTGTGTTTTTTGCATTGAAATGGTCATGAAGAAAAAACGGTTACTAACTTTTAAAGGAGAATTTATGGACAGTTTGGATACATGGAAAAAACAAGAAGTGTTTCGACTGCTGAAAGGCCAGCCGGGCACGATGTATCAAGAAGCCGACGAAGAAAGCCGGGCACAACTGCGTAGTTGGGTCAAGAGTCTGCTGGGCAACAGCATAATCACTGTGCAGTTTGTGAAAGCAGATGGCACTGTGCGTGACATGCGATGCACCCTAAGTGGTGCTCATATTCCACCCGCACCGCCTCGACCTGTGCCCACAGAGATCGAAGGCAGTAGCACCGTGAACATAGATGGCCTGGATACCCTGAAGGAAACAAAACCCCGCAAGGAACCTGATCCTGTGACTCAGCGAGTTTATGATCTGGATGCAGGCGCTTGGCGCAGTTTCCGCTATGATCGACTCAAGAAGATTACAGCAGAGATCGACTTTGCTAAGTAATGGGTCAATGGCCAAAGAAGAAACACTAGAATTAGAGGGCAAGGTCTTAGAAGTCTTGCCCAATACCATGTTCCGTATACAGTTAGATGGTGTAGCAAAACCCGTGATCGGATACATATCCGGCCGTATGCGTAAACATGATATCAAAATCCTGTTGGGCGACCGTGTGCTGATCGAGTTTTCACCGTACGATCTCACACGTGGCCGCATAACCCGCAGGCGCTAAATACTGATATGCGTGAACACATCGATCTCATAGAAGCCACCACCCGCCCAACCAAGTTGGAGACTACTCCATTGCCCTATTCACGAGATGAATTGGCACCTGTGATGAGCGGAGATACTATCGACTATCACTACGAGCACCTGGCCAAAGGCTATGCCAAACGCTACAATGAAGGTGAGGGCGACCCAGATTTCAATCGTGCTGGTAGCTTTTTACACAACAAATTCTTCCCACAACTACAGCCTCCTAAGGGCACAAATCGCCCGCGTGGCGCTGTGCTAGAACTTATAGAACGCAAATTCAAGAGTTATGAAGCATTCCAGGACGCTGTGAAAGATGTAGCAATGAAGATCCAAGGGTCAGGGTGGGTTTATTTGAGCACTGGGGGCGAGATCAAGACCATTAAAAATCATGCTGTTCGCACAGATATCTGCGTACTTATTGATTGGTGGGAACATGCGTGGGCACTGGACTATCAGTGGGACAAAGAGAAATACCTTGACAACATCTGGCGTATCATCAACTGGAATGTGTGCTCAGATAGATTATAAACAGACCACATTATGAAACTAGAAACTGGAGCAGTTGACAAACTGCGAGAACTCATTGCCGAAGAAGCCAATCCTGATCTCAAGCTCAGGGTATTTGTGCAGGGCGGCGGTTGTTCAGGATTCAGCTATGGATTCACCTTTGATGAAGTGCAAAATGAAGATGATTTTGACTTCAACTATGAAGAAGTGCGTGTGATAGTAGACGCCATGAGTATGCAATATCTACAAGATTCAACCATAGATTACCGTGAAGATGTCATGGGATCCAGCTTTGTGATCAACAATCCCAACGCAACAACCACTTGCGGCTGCGGATCCAGCTTCTCCGTTTAGTCAAATCCACTAGATACACAGCTCTGGTAAATACACCAGAGGATATGTATCTATGACCTATGAATTTGTGGATGTTGGTGCTGCACCAGATGATGGCAACGGTGATCCGTTACGCACCGCCTATATAAAGATAAACAACAATTTTGCCAATCTTCAACAGGTTGGCACCGATAGGATCACCAATGGTCTAAGCAACGTGATCATCCCTGTGGCCAACGGAAACATCTACATGGGTGTGGCCAACGTGGCCAACATAGTGACTGTAACCAGCACCGGAATTATTGGAAAAAATGTTTCGGCTGTGGGTAACATAACCACTGGTAACTATTTCATAGGAAATGGATATTATCTCACTGATATCAGAACTGCTAGATCCATAAGTTATGGTACTAGTAATGTTTACATTCCAACGATTGATGGCAATATCAATTCTGTAGTTCAAGGTAATCTTACGCTGCGGGTATCACCAAATCTTGTGACAGTTTTTGGTGATCTTAATATTACCGGTAATGCCACCATATCAGGTAACATCACTAGAAATGCCATTGCATATGGCAGCAGTGAGTTAGGATTTTTTACACCGGACGGCAATGCCAATGTCACTATCGCAGGCACATCAAATGTTGCTGTGTTCACCACAGCCGGATTAAATGTAACTGGGCTTGTAAGCGCATCGGGCACAATAACAGGCAGCACTCTGACCGGTGGGCTGATATCCGCCACAGGCAATGTGACTGGTGCCAATGTGAATGGCACCACTGTGAGTGCTGTGGGCACTGTAGTTGGAACAACTATGAGTGCCACAGGCAACATCCGTGGTGGTAATGTCATAGCTGATAGCGGGGTTTATGGTAATATCTTTACCACCTTGATTGATTCAGGCGATAGCAGCCAAATCACAGTGACACCGGATACACGATTCTCGGCCACGGTCACAATCGATAATGAACTAGATGTCAGCATG
>Ga0114963_10002112_pt1 | contig 13525 bp, 10 predicted proteins | sample C_131016_EF_Meta_FD_87019 | JGI IMG/M metagenome (GOLD analysis project Ga0114963, IMG submission 87019) | Freshwater microbial communities from Lake Croche, Canada to study carbon cycling - C_131016_EF_MetaG | ecosystem: Environmental > Aquatic > Freshwater > Lake | place: Lake Croche, Canada...
AATATTCGACTCCTTCGGAGTCGTTCCTCTTTAATAGTCGTTCTATAAATATTTGACCACTTCGTGGTCATGCTTTGTATGATGGTGTTTTCAAGTTAATAATAATCGTTTTTTATTTTGGCTAAAGCCGAGCTTAAATAAACTTTAAGAGACTGTCTCACGATATTACTAATTTTCGTCAGCGTGCAACATCCATCAAAACAATAATTGGTACCTTTTAATTCATCTGGGTTTAAATATCTTCCTACTTTCAACCACTTTAAGTTAAAATTTCATAAAATTGTTGGATTATATATATTATTTCACGGTTAAAGGAAAATCAATCTATATTTTTACATTTTATGAAAAGAATTTTTACCATTATCACAATATTGATCTCCTTGTCTATGGTAGGGATTATAGTGTTGCAAGTGTCTTGGATTAAAAACGCATTGCTTATTAAAGAAGAACAACTCTACAATAATGTTACTGTTTCGGTTGCTAAAATAACTGAAGAATTGGAGGAAGAAAAAAGCAAGTTCCCATCTGCAATTTCTCCTAAAATGATGACCAATTGGCCCAAAGATCGATTGTTCAATTTGTTTAGAGCTCCAACAATAGCACAGCGATATTCAACAATCAGCATTCAAGAAAAGATTCGCAAAGGATTTGAAAAATTTGGAATACGCAATACTCATTTTGAGTTTGCTGTTGTTAATGCAAACAGTGATTTTGGCTACGAAATGCAATCTGCAAGGTTTGAGCAGGGATACGATCAAGCGCTTAATGATTCAGTAAACAATTGGATATTTTATTATCCTATCAATGCTTACTCAGGAAGCGAAACAGAAAATTTATCGCCTAACGAAACACTAATTCTTGTAATAACCAATTTTAGAAGTTATATATACCATTCTTTGAGTTGGATGGTTTCTGGTGCCATTCTTTTCACAATTATTATCCTTGCGGCATTTTATCTAACAGTCAATACCCTACTTCGACAAAAAAAATTAAGCGAAATAAAATCAGATTTCATCAACAATATGACGCATGAGCTAAAAACCCCTCTTGCAACCATTTCCTTAGCCATTGATGCAATAAAAAATCCAAAAGTTTTTTCCAACCATGAAAAGCTAGATTATTTTAGTACTGTTATAAAGGATGAGAATAAGCGAATGAACAAGCAAGTAGAGCGCATCTTGCAAGAAGCGATGCTAGATCGGCAAGAAGTTAAGCTTGAATTAAAAACTTTGCATGTTAATGGTATTCTTCAAGCGGTATCTGATAGTTTTGCCTTGCAATTGCAAGAAAAACAAGCATCTATGAAATTAGATCTTGAAGCAAAAAATGATGCTATAAATGGTGATGAAATCCATTTCAATAATTTATTGAGAAACGTTTTAGAGAACGCAATCAAATATTCAAAAGAAGAAGTGCCTTTACATTTGGAAATCGCTACAAAGAATGTAGGAAAAAGCATTGTTATTCGAATTGTTGACAATGGTATCGGAATGAACAAGGAAACGAGTTCAAGGATATTTGAAAAGTTTTACCGTGCTCATACTGGAAATGTGCACAATGTTAAAGGTTTCGGTTTGGGACTTAGTTATGTAAAATCTATGACAGAAGCCCATCGTGGGAAAATTAAAGTGGAAAGCGTATTGGGTAAAGGAAGTGTATTTATTATTGAGTTCCCACTTTCAGCTGCATCATAAAGTATATATTTATTGTGTAAAAAACTCTTTTAGTCTCTATATTTAATCAAACATCCATCGCCATAGCTTAAAAACCTGAAATTGTGGTCAAGTGCATATTGGTAAATGATTTTCCAGTTATCACCACAAAGTGCAGCAATAATTAACAATAAAGTAGATTGTGGCTGGTGAAAGTTTGTTATCAAACCTTTAATCATCTTGAATTTATAGCCAGGTGTAACCAACAATTGTGTTTTTTCAACAAGGCATTGCAATTGGTTTTTCTTCATCCAATTCAATAAATGGTTCAAAGCATCATTTGCAGAATAGTTATAAGATTCTAATTTCTCATATATTTCCCATTGATCGATATATAAATTTTCAGGAGTGATGGTAGGATTAATTGCTGTTTTTACACCCATCCAATAAAGCGATTCAAGGCTTCTCAATGCAGTTGTACCCACTGCATAAACACCATCCAATTTTGCAAGTTTTTCAATAACATCAATATCAACTTCAATCAATTCTGCATGCATCACATGATCGGATAATGTTTCAGCAGTTACGGGTTTAAAAGTGCCGGCACCTACATGAAGCGTAAGTTGCAGTTGTTCAATATTGTTTTGTTGAAGTGATTGAAGAAGTTCAGGTGTAAAATGTAATCCAGCGGTTGGAGCAGCCACGGAACCAGCGTTTTTAGCATATACCGTTTGATAACGAATGGAATCTGAAGCTTCAGCTTGACGTTTTATATAAGGCGGTAAAGGTATATTTCCAAAATGGTGAAGAATTTCTGCAAAAGACAAAGATGACGGCTGCCAATTAAATGATATAATAAAATTAGCAGATTGTTTATCTACAATGGTTGCAGTAAGTATAATTTGAGTGTTGTTAATGGAGATTGCTTTTTCTAAAGTAGTGCCATGTTTCCATTTGCCGGCACCACCAACCATACAATTCCAAACAGCGGAATTGGTTTGTGCCAAAGCGGTTTCATAGTTTGGAAATCTATCTGTGGGTTCTAAGATAAAGATTTCAATGTTGGCACCAGTTGGTTTTTGGAATAAGATTCTAGCTTCAATTACTTTGGTGTTGTTAAAAACCAAAGTGCTTTCTGAAGGCAAATGCGTTGCCAAATTTCTGTAAATATCTTCTTTAATGGTCTCGTTTTCAAATACCAACAACTTTGCATCATCACGGTTTGCTAATGGGAATACAGCAATTTTTTCATTTGGGAGCGAGTAGTTGAAGTCTTTAATTTTTATTGCGTTGGGTTTCATATTGAGCTTAGAACTATCAAAATCTGAGAATTATTTTGAAAATGATAAAAGTCATAAAACAAGTTATCCACTTTTTTGCCTGGTTTATCCACAAAAATGGTGTTTTTTATGTGTATAAAGGCAATATTACTCTCTTTTTTTAGTGTGGAAAAATTAAGTGAATCACAATATGAATAAAAAGTGGGAAAAAGTGTTATTTTGTGGTAATTTCCATGCGGTTTTGGGATAAAATGAAACAATGATAGGATTTCTTGGTGAATTTGAGGCAACTATGGACGCTAAAGGCAGGTTTCTGCTTCCGGCTGGGCTAAAAAAGCAGCTCCCGGAAACGGAGGGGGGTAGTTTTGTCATAAACCGAGGATTTGAAAAATGTTTAACCATGTATCCAAAAAGCAGCTGGGAACCCATTTTTGAAAACATCAGTAAGTTGAACGATTTTGAACCTAAAGTGAGGGCATTTAGAAGATTCTTTTTAAATGGTGCAATAGAAATGGAGTTAGATACTGCGGGTAGATTATTGGTTCCTAAAAATTTGATAGATCATGCTGAATTAACAAAAGATATCGTGTTGGTATCTGCTGTAAATAAGATAGAAATATGGGACAAAGAGCAATACCAATCACTTTTCACATCATTTTCTAATGAGGCATTTAGTGAATTGGCTGCACAAGTGATGAGCGGGACAGTATAAATAAAAAACAATGGAGAATCAAACAGAATATCATATTCCAGTGCTGTTGGCAGAAGCCACAGAAGCCCTAAGGGTTAAACCTGATGGTATTTATGTGGATTGTACTTTTGGCGGTGGCGGACATAGTAAGGCTATACTTTCTCAGCTAGGTCCGAAAGGAAAATTGTTTGTATTTGATCAAGATGAAACAGCAAAAATCAATTTGCCTTCAGATAAAAGAGTTGAATTTGTTGGTCATAATTTCAGGCATATTGGAAGGATGATGCGGTTTTATAATGTAAAAGGGATTGATGGTGTTTTGGCTGATCTTGGCGTTAGTAGCCATCAATTTGATGAAGGCAGTAGAGGATTCTCAATACGATTTGATGCGGCATTGGATATGAGAATGGATAAAAGGCAACCACAAACTGCGGCAACAGTTCTTCAAGAAAGTAGTGAAGAAACTTTGCATAAGATTTTTGAACGCTATGGAGAAGTAACCAATTCTAAAACATTGGCAAAAACCATTGTGAATTATCGCCAAACTACACCATTGACTACAACCCAACAGTTTAAAAATGCGGTACATCATATCGTAAAAGGAAATCCTCACCGCTATTTTGCTCAAGTATTTCAAGCTTTGCGTATTGCAGTAAACGATGAGTTTGGTGCATTAGAAGAGTTGTTGACTCAATTGCCTGGATTGTTGAACAAAGAAGGAAGGGTTGCGATCATTACTTTCCATAGTTTGGAAGATAGAATGGTGAAAAACTTTTTTAAATCAGGAACTTTCTCAGAAGCTGAAACAGACGAAGTGTTTGGAACAAAACCAGAAAGTCCATTTCATATAATAACAAAAAAACCAATTGCACCTACAAACGAAGAACAAAGAAGAAATCCAAGATCAAGATCAGCAAAATTGAGAATCGCAGAAAAAATACAATAGAATAAAAATGGAAAACGAAAACATCGATACAAAAGCAGACTGGCGAAAAAAAATTATGGGATCTACATGGATTTCTAATAATGTTCCATTTTGCCTTTATGTTTCATTTTTAGCGGTTGTTTACATTTTCAAAGGACATTACACAGAAACTACGATAAAAAATATAAATAAAATAAGTCTTGAACTTAAAGATTTACAATATGAATACAAAACGATAAGCAGTGATTTGATGTTCCAAAACAAACACAGCGAAGTAGTAAAGAAAGTAGCTTCAATGGGTTTGAAAGAATTTCCTTATCCGCCGATGCGATTGAAAAAAACTGAAAATAGTACTAACAACTAATTACTAACAACTAATTACTAACAACTAATTACTAACAACTAACAACTAATCAAACTTGGAAGTAAAAAAAGACATATTATGGAGGGTTTACCTAGTCTACATCGGCATAGTTTTGCTGGGTGGATTCATATTGTCTAAAGCTGCCTACATCCAATTTGTTGAAGGAAAATATTGGAAGGAATTAAGTGATAGCCAGCATTTACAATATCGAGATTTAGAAGCGGAGCGTGGAAGTTTATTGTGTGAGGATGGAAGTTTGCTAAGCAGTTCCATTCCCTACTTTGATGTACATATTGATTTCAGAACGGATGGATTGAGAGATAAAAACGGCAAGAGATTTTTTGAAAATATAGACTCACTTTCGATGCAATTGTCTGAAATGTTTAGTGAGGCTTCAATGGGGACCAATAAAAAAGCAACCTATATATTGTCTGATAAGTTTAAAGATAACGATCCTGCTGTGTACAAATCTGTATTGGTTAAGGCATATCGTGCAAAAGAAAAATTCTTTTTATTGGCAAAAAACATCAATTTTCAGCAATATCAATTAATGCGTAAGTTTCCACTATTTAGAATGGGTAGAAACAAAAGTGGTGTTCGATTTGATGCAATTGAAAAAAGGCTTACACCATTTGGACTATTGGCGAACCGAACCATCGGATTATCAAGAGAATATATAGATTCTAATGGAGATACGGTTACAAAAAATGTAGGTTTAGAAAAAACTTACGATGCATTTTTGAGTGGACAAAATGGTAAGCAATTGGTTAGACGCATTGCCGGCGGTTCTTTTATTCCTGTGGAAGATGCAGAAACAGAGCCCGAAAACGGAGCAGATGTTGTTACAACTTTAGATGTAAACATTCAAGACATTACTGAAAATGCACTGTTAAAAGTACTAAAAGAGAACGATTGCACATTTGGAACAGCTATAGTAATGGAAGTAAAAACCGGCAAGATTAAAGCAATAGCAAATCTTGGGAAACAGAAAAATGACAGTTCATATTTTGAAGATTACAATTATGCGATGTCGAAATATGAACCAGGTTCAACATTCAAACTGGTTACCATGCTATCGTTATTAGAAGACGGATTAATCAATGCAAATGATAAAATAGGCATCGAGGGTGGCAAATGGGACTATGGTGGTAGAACAGTTTATGATGCAGAAGCCCATTCTGAAAATGACGTAACCATTAAGCAAGCATTTGAATTGAGTTCAAATGTTGCAATGGCGAAGTTGATGGTAAGAAATTATGCAAATGCTCCGTATCGGTTTTTAAATCGTTTACATCAATTAAAATTTGACACTGCATCAGGAATTGATTTGATAGGAGAGGCAAGGTCAAATTTTGCAAAACCTAAAACCAATCAATGGAGCCAAACAGCACTTCCATGGATGGGTTTTGGTTACAATATTGAATTTACACCTATTTACACCTTAATGCTTTACAATGCAATTGCAAACAAAGGGAAAATGATGAAGCCATATTTGGTTACTGAAATCAAGAAAAATGGATCAGTAATTAAATCTTTTGAACCTTCTGTTAGGGTAGAAAAAGTTTGTAGTGATGCAACACTTTCTATATTACAGGAATGTTTGGAAGGTGTGGTTACATCAGGAACGGCAAAATCTATTCGTTCACCTTATTTTTCAATAGCGGGAAAAACAGGAACATCAATTGTTGCAAATAATTCTCATGGTTACAACAACAACCTTCACCAGTCTTCTTTTGTAGGTTATTTTCCTGCTGACAATCCAATATATACTTGTATTGTAGTTGTAAGGAATAAAGAATTTGCAACAAAATATTTTGGAGCCCAAATTGCTGGTCCAGTTTTCAAAGAAATTGCAGAAAAACTTGTGGCAAGAAACATCAATTCACAGCCATTCTATGTTGCCGAAAAAGTTAAAGACAGTACAATGTTTTATTTTAAAGGGTGGCAAGCAGATTTTGCAAATATTTTCAGCACACTAAAATTCAATTTGAAAGATAGTAATGCCAACAATAAGTGGGGCAATTATCAAGCTAGTGGAAATGATGTGTTGAAAACCAATTTAGAAGTTTCAAAAAATAGTATGCCAGATGTGAAGGGAATGGGCTTAAAAGATGCCATTTATTTATTGGAAAATCTTTCGCTAAAAGTGATTGTTCAAGGATTAGGAAAGGTTAAAAATCAATCGCTTTTGGCTGGAACAACAATTAAAAAAGGACAAACAGTTTATCTAACATTAAATTGATGCAACAACTACAAAACATATTAAACAATATTTCTACGCAGCTTACAATAGGTAATCTGAATGTAGCTGTTACAGATGTTGCAACAGATTCTCGAAAAGTAACTAAAGGTTCTTGCTTCATTGCAGTAAAAGGAGTTTCAACAGATGGGCACCAATTTATAGATACGGCAATTCAAAATGGGGCATCATCAATTGTTTGTGAAATGTTGCCAGAATTTTTGACAGATACTGTAACATATATAAAAACCGGAAATTCAGCAATGGCTGCAGGAATAATTGCACACCAGTTTGCTGGTTCTCCCTCAGAAAAGTTCAAATTGGTTGGGGTAACAGGCACCAATGGAAAAACTACTGTAGCCACTCTATTGTTTCAGTTGTTTACAGGATTGGGCTACACTTGCGGTTTGGTTTCAACAGTTAAATATAAAATTGGAAATCGCGAATTACACAGTTCACATACAACTCCAGATGCCATTCAATTGAATAATTTGTTGGCAGAAATGGCAGATTCTGGTTGTACCCATGTGTTTATGGAATGTAGTAGTCACGCAATTCATCAACACAGAATTGCAGGACTGCAATTTGCTGGAGCTGTTTTTACAAATATCACTCACGATCATTTAGATTATCATCAAACTTTTGAAGAATATATCCGCGTAAAAAAGTTGTTTTTTGATCAACTTCCTAATTCTGCTTTCGCAATATCCAATAAAGATGATAAAAACGGAACAGTAATGCTTCAAAATACTAAGGCTACAATATATTATTATAGCCTTAAATCTTTTACCAGTTTTAAAGGTAAAATTTTGGAAAACGGACTCACTGGTTTGCATCTGTTGATCAACGATCAAGAAGTTAACTTTAGAATGATTGGTGAATTCAATGCATATAATTTACTTGCCGTTTTTGGAGCAGCAATGTGTTTGGGAGAAGAAAAATCGGAAATTTTAAGGGTGATGAGTGCACTTACAGGTGCTGAAGGTAGATTTGACTACTTGGTATCTGCTAATGATAATATTTTGGCAATAACAGACTATGCTCATACCCCCGATGCAATAGAAAACGTGTTGGCTACAATCAAAAACCTACGCAAAGGAATGGAGCAAATCATTACCGTTGTGGGTTGTGGTGGTGATAGAGATAAAACGAAACGTCATCCTATGGCATTAACTGCTTGTTTACACAGTGATAAGGTCATTTTTACTTCAGACAATCCAAGAAGTGAGGATCCGCTTGCTATTTTAAATGATATGGTTGATGGATTACCAGCTGCTTACAGTAGGAAATACATCACTAACCCCGATAGAAAAGAAGCGATTAAAACCGCAGTGCAGCTTGCTGGAAAGGATGATATTATTTTGGTGGCAGGAAAAGGTCATGAAACATATCAAGAAATCAAAGGGGTAAAATATCCTTTTGACGACAAAAAACTACTTGAAGAATTATTGTCAATAAGATAAACGTTATAAATATGTTGTATTATTTTTTTGATTGGTTAGCAAAGGCAGGAATTAGGGTTCCAGGTGGAGGATTGTTTCAATTCTTGACATTCAGGATGATGATGGCGATCTTGTTTTCGTTGCTAATCACGATGGTATTTGGCAAACGGGTGATTAATTTGCTTAAAAAACTGCAAATTGGTGAAAGTGTGAGAGAACTCGGTTTGGCAGGTGAACAACAAAAGAAAGGTACGCCCACAATGGGTGGAATAATCATTTTGTTAGGAATATTGATTCCAACATTACTGTTTGCAGATTTGAATAAAGTTTATATCAGATTGATGTTGTTGTCAACTGTTTGGCTTGGAGCAGTAGGATTTTTAGATGATTATCTAAAGCTTCAAGCAAAAAAACGCATTCAACAGGGTGGTGCTGAATACAAAAAGACCAATAAAGATGGCTTATCGGGCTGGTTAAAGGTTATTGGACAAATTGGACTAGGAATTGTAATTGGGTTGACATTGTATTTTAGTCCAAATACCAAAACATGGCGTGAATATACTGGAAAACCAACCTCCATGAAAAATGTAAAAGCAATAGAAATAAATGGACAAAAGCGATATTTTGTAACTGCATCAGAGCCAATAACTACTATTCCTTTTGTAAAAAACCATGAATTCAACTATTCGAAATTATTGCCAGAATCACTTCGTGAATATACTTGGGTTTTGTATGTGTTGGTAGTTATTTTTATAGTTACTGCGGTTTCTAATGGGGCAAATATTACGGATGGATTAGATGGATTAGCCACGGGTGTTTCCGCAATTATTGGAATGTGTTTGGCAATATTTGCTTATTCGAGTGGAAATATTTTATTGGCAGATTATCTTAATATAATGTACATCCCCAATTTGGGTGAATTGACCATTTTTATAGCGGCAATGATCGGGGCATGTATTGGATTTTTATGGTACAATAGTTTTCCTGCACAAGTTTTTATGGGTGATACAGGTAGTTTGGCACTCGGTGGAATAATTGCATCCATAGCAATTATGGTGCGTAAAGAATTGTTGATTCCAATTTTTTGTGGTGTGTTTTTGATAGAAAACTTAAGTGTAATCATTCAAGTGAGTTATTTTAAATATACCAAAAAGCGATTTGGCGAGGGTAGGAGAGTTTTTTTAATGAGCCCAATTCATCACCATTTTCAAAAGATAGGATATCATGAGAGTAAGATTGTTTTGAGATTTTGGATTGTTAACATCTTGCTTGTCGTATTTGCAATCATGTCATTAAAAATTAGATAACTAAAAATAATTTCTGAAAAACCAAAAATCAAATTGAAAACTATCCTAAAATTCCAAACTGTAGAAAAACCAATTTTTTAAAAACTATGAACAAAAGTTTAATCATACTAGGCGGAGGAGAAAGTGGTGTTGGGGCTGCCGTATTGGGTAAACTTAATGGCTATACCGTATTTCTTTCTGATGCAGGTGTTATAAAACCGAACTATAAAGCACTATTAGAAAAATACGGTATAGATTATGAGGAAGGAAACCATTCAGCAGATAAAATACTTATAGCTGATGAGGTTATGAAAAGTCCGGGTATTCCTCATAAAAATGCAATGGTGCAACAAATTTTACAATCGGGTATTCCATTGGTAAGTGAAATGGAACTCGCATATCGACACAAAGGAAATAGTAAAATAATCGGTATAACTGGAAGTAATGGAAAAACAACCACTACATCTCTTATTTACCATATTTTAAAGCAAAATGGTGCCGATTGTGCATTGGTTGGTAATATTGGGAATTCTATCGCTTTACAAATTGCATTAGACCCCAAAGCTATTTATGTTGCTGAAATAAGTAGTTATCAGTTGGATGATATTGATACTTTTAGACCTGATATCGCTGTTTTGACAAACATTACAGAAGATCATCTAGATAGATATGGCTATAAGTTTGAAAATTATATTAAAGCGAAGTTTAATATCATCAAAAACCAAGAAGAGTTGGATTTTTTTATCTATTGTGAAGACGATCCTGTAACAATGGAATATATGAGTAAATACCCAACTCAAGCAAAAAAATATTCTTTTTCTATAAAACATGAAGTGACGCAAGGAGCTTATATTAAAAACGAAATTATGACTATGAAGACGAATGAAACGGATAGTATGAGCATCTACGACTTTGCTTTGAAAGGATTACACAATCAATACAATACACTTGCGGCGGGTGTAACCACTTCTTTAACAGGAATTCGTAATGAAAAAATTAAAGCAGCAATTTCTAGTTTTGAAGGATTAGAACATAGAATGGAAATGGTTGCAGCTATTAGAGGCGTACAGTTTATAAACGACAGCAAAGCTACAAATGTAAATAGCACATGGTATGCTTTGGAAAGTATGAAAACACCAGTTGTATTGATTTTAGGAGGAGTTGATAAAGGCAATGATTATAGTTTGTTGAGTGAAATGGTAAAGGAAAAAGTGAAAGCAATTGTTTGTCTTGGTATTGATAATACTAAAATTCACATCGCTTTTAAGGATGATGTTGAAACAATTATAGATACTACCACAATGGAAGAAGCTGTTGCAACCGCTTATCGATTGTCTGTGAAGGGGGATGTAGTATTATTGAGCCCAGCTTGTGCGAGTTTTGATTTGTTTAAAAGTTATGAAGACAGAGGAAAGCAATTTAAACATAAAGTAAACGAACTTTAAAACTTTGCAAAATTATAAATTATTAAAATCAGAAATCAATAAAAAGTTTTACTAGATGCTAACGAGTTTACAAAATAAGACCAAAGGAGATAAGTTTATCTGGGCCATTGTGGTCATCCTTACCTTAGTGAGTATGCTTGTAGTGTATAGTAGTACAGGAACTTTGGCTTATAAATTATCAAAAAGCACAGAATTTTACTTGTTTAAGCAAATAATGTTCATAATAGCAGGTGTGGTAATCATATATTTTACACATAGAGTAAATTATACTGTGTATTCAAGGATTTCTGTATTTATTTATTTGATTTCCATTCCATTGTTGTTATATACTTTATTTTTTGGTGCCAATTTAAACGATGCCAATCGATTTATAAAATTGCCCATTATAAATTTGACTTTTCAGGCGTCAGATGTTGCGAAGCTGGGGCTGTTTATGTATCTCTCAAGACAATTAAGCCGAAAGCAGGAAATTATCAAAGATTTTAAACAAGGCTATTTGCCATTATTGTTGTCCATTTTTATAATATGTGTTCTAATTATGCCAGCAAATTTATCTACAGCATTGTTAACTGGAGCAACCAGTTTGTTGTTGTTGTTTATTGGAAGGGCTAGTATGAAGCATATTGGACTAACAATTTTAGGAGTTGCAATACCAATTTCAATTTTAATTGGGATTGCAATAAATTATTATGATAAAGTAGAAAAAAAGCAAAAAGAATTGCCACAAATATTTTCGGTTATGCGTGTAAAAACGTGGATAACAAGGGTACAAGGATTCATGTATGCGGATAAAGAAACCGAATCGTATCAAGTGCAACAATCGAAAGTGGCTATTGCAAAAGGCGGAGTGTTAGGTATGGGACCAGGAAATAGTGAGCAGCGGAATTTCTTGCCGCATCCTTACTCAGATTATATTTATGCCATTATAATTGAAGAATATGGATTGGTTGGCGGTGGATTAATAGTGTTGATTTATCTGGCTTTTTTGTTTAGATGTATTAGAATATTTAGAAATTGTCCTTATGCGTTTGGTGCATTTTTAGCATTGGGTTTAAGTTTTACATTGGTAATACAAGCTATGACAAACATGGCGGTGAATGTAAATCTATTTCCAGTAACAGGAGTAACGCTTCCTTTGGTAAGTATGGGTGGGAGTTCATTTATTTTTACCTGTTTTGCCATTGGAATTATTTTAAGTGTAGCTAGAAATGTGGAGCAAGTTGAAAAGCAAGCTCCGATTTCAAAAAGTGATAATCAAACAATAAAGGAAGGATGATGAAGAGTTGCATAATAATTTTGAAGTAGAAGGAAAAAGAAGAAGGACATTTGTAAATTGTAAGCTAAAAAGAATAAAGAATAAGATTAAAATTTATATAATTAAGAAGATGGAACCCAAAAAGATAATAGTAGCTGGTGGAGGAACAGGCGGACATATATTTCCGGCTGTTGCAATTGCAAATGCAATAAAGGCATTGCAGCCAGATACAATATTTCTATTTGTTGGAGCCAAAGGTAAAATGGAAATGGAGAAAGTGCCACAGGCAGGCTATGCAATTGAAGGTTTGGATATTGCGGGTTTTAATAGAAGTTCATTGTTGAAGAATTTCTCTCTTCCTATCAAAATAATAAAAAGTTTTTTCCAGGTAAATTCAATTTTTAAATCTTTTAAGCCAGATGCAGTAATAGGCGTTGGTGGTTATTCTAGTTTCCCAGTATTAAAATTAGCCCAGCAAAAAGGAATTTATTCTTTTATACATGAAAGCAATTCTTTTGCAGGGAAGTCTAACATGCTTTTGGGAAAGCTGGCAACACAAATTTTTGTAGCTACAGATGGTATGGAAAAGTTTTTTCCAAAAGATAAAATCATCATTTCTGGGAATCCAGTACGGCATAATATTGCTCAATCAAATATTACACGTGAAGAAGGAATTCGTTTATTTGGATTAAATCCCAATAAAAAAACAGTTTTATCTATAGGAGGAAGTTTAGGAGCAAAAAGCATAAATGAAGCAATTCAAAAAGAATATGCAACCTTATTAGAAAATGATATTCAATTGATTTGGCAAACAGGTAAACCATTTGCAGAAAAGGCAAAAGTTATTGCAAATAAGGATAACAGAATTTGGACAAGTGATTTTATTAGGGAAATGGATTATGCGTATGCTGCAGCAGACATGATAGTTTCAAGATCAGGTGCAATG
>Ga0114963_10002117_pt1 | contig 13513 bp, 12 predicted proteins | sample C_131016_EF_Meta_FD_87019 | JGI IMG/M metagenome (GOLD analysis project Ga0114963, IMG submission 87019) | Freshwater microbial communities from Lake Croche, Canada to study carbon cycling - C_131016_EF_MetaG | ecosystem: Environmental > Aquatic > Freshwater > Lake | place: Lake Croche, Canada...
AAAACATGCCGGAGTATAATAGCTCAACAACAAATAAATTATCAGCTTCGTTATTTGCTTTTGCATTGATTTTCAAAGTTACCTCGTAGTCATTTTCTGTAGCTTTTTGCACGTTAATGTCTACAGAGAGATCAATTTTTGGCGCAGTTTTGATATTTACTAAAGAGAGCGGAGATTTAGGGCTTTCAAAAGAAAGGTCTTTAATATATTGTGCATTAATGATTACTTGGGGCTGTGCTGTTGTTTCCGGGGTTGTTTTTTTGCTAGTCATTTTTCTTTCTTCTCCTTAAACATTAATAATATTATACGATAATACTATCATATATGTTGTCAGGTCAAGAATAATTGGTTATTAAATTCAGTTGTTGTGCGCTATAGTTAATCTAAAATTAATTTTTTTATATTATAACTAATAAAACCATTTATTAAATAACGGTCGTGAAAAAGAATTCAAACCTAGTTACGGTTGTAGATGTTGGTGATACCAAAATTGTCTGCTTAATAGCAAAAGCTAGCCACACTGGAGAAATTAGTATTATTGGGGTGGGGCATCAAATCTCGGAGGGGTTTAAGTCTGGTATAATTACAGATATGAAAGCTCTTAGATCCTCTATAATTGCAGCAATTTATGCGGCAGAGCAAATGGCCTCTATAAACGTTAATAGCGTTATAGTAAATCTATCTACTCCTCAGACCAGGTCTTTTATTGCACGAGCGCAAGTTAATTTGGCAGGAAGGCAAATACTAAATAGTGATATCCGTAGGTTAATCAACCTATCTTTAGACAAGATAGATCACACAAAAGAAGATGTGTTATATTTTTCGCCTTTAAAGTATGACGTTGATGATATTAAGAACATCACCAACCCAGAGTTTATGTTTGCTAGCCTCGTTAAAATAGACACATGTGTTACCACTGTTCCAAATAATATTTTAGTTAATATGGCGAGTTGCTTTTCTGGTTGTCATATTAAAATTTCGGATTTTGTTTTGACCTCTTATGCTTCGGCCATTGCCTGTATATTAAAAGAGGAAATGACTAGAGGTGCAATATTGATAGATATTGGTGGAGGCTCTACAAATATTTGTGTGTTTGAGGAAGAGCGGTTAATTTTTAGTGGCACAATTTCTGTTGGTGGCAAAAATATCACTAAAGACATAGCAAACTTTTTCTCAATTAATTTATCTGAAGCCGAAAAAATAAAGGTTGTTCATGGCAGTGCGGTAAATAGTTATGTTGATGAAGATAAGTCGATATTGGTTAAACAATTTAGTGATGATCCCGATCAGGAGCCAAATTCTATTAAAAATTCTTTACTAAATCAGGTGATTGCGGCTAGGGTAGAAGAAATATTTATTTTGGTAAAAGAAAAAATGTTAAGCTATGGCTTTAAAAATATAAGCAAAAAGATCGTGGTTGTTACTGGCGGAACAAGTCAATTGCCTAGTATTTCTGAGGTTGCTAGCGGTGTATTGGGTTCCAAAGTTCGCCTTGGACTGCCGCGTATTTCAATGATTGACACTACTTATACCAGAGACCCAGCTTTTTCAACTAGTATAGGGATGATAAAATATTACTATATGTCTGAGTATCAGAAACAGAAATATACTAGTAAAAACACTTCTGTATTAGGGAAGATGGTTTCTTGGCTACAGCAAAATTTTTAAAAAACTAATTTCATATAAAAAGAAGATAAGATGATCACTATTACAGACTTGGCTATGAGTTATGGCCCTAAATTGTTATTTACGGACGTAAATCTTATAATTAATAAGGGCAATAGATATGGGTTGGTTGGCGCCAATGGTGCTGGCAAGTCTACTTTACTTAGAGTGATTGCGGGGGAAGAAGAGGCTAGTTTCGGTGAGGTGAGTGTCATGAGAAACACTCGTATTGGTTGGCTAAAACAAGACCAATTCCGTTATGAAAATGTTTCTATAATTAATACTGTTATTGCTGGGAAAGAAGAGTTATGGAGCGCATTACAAGAAAGAGATGCGATAATAGCGCAAGAAGTATGTGATGACAAGGCTGGTTATAGGCTTGGAGAGCTTGAAGAGATTATCTTAGACAATGATGGCTATAATGCTGAACCTTTTGCTGCAGAGTTGCTTAGTGGCCTTGGTATTAAAGAGGAATATCATACCCAGCCGCTTTCAGTGTTGTCTGGCGGGTATAAACTAAGAGTATTGCTAGCGCAAAGTTTATTTAATAATCCAGACGTATTAATGCTGGATGAGCCGACCAACCATTTGGATATGATTTCTATTTATTGGTTAGAGAATTATCTAAAGCAAAAATTTAAAGGCTCGTTAGTGTTTATTTCCCATGATGTTGCGTTTCTCAATAACATATCAACGCATATTCTAGATATAGACTATGGTGAGGTTCAGGAATACGTGGGTAATTATAATTTTTTTGCTAAAGAAAAATGTTTGATTGTTGAACGCAAACTGCATGAACGTACTTATATGGAAAAGAAAATTGCTCATATGAGAGTGTTTGTTGAGAAGTTTAGAGCTTCTGCAACTCGCTCTAAACAAGCTTTGTCCAGAGAAAAATTAATTGATAAAATAGAGATGCCTGATATTCAAAAAAGCTCTAGAGCCAGCCCAAACTTTGAGTTCAAAATAAAAAGACCTTCAGGTAAGGTAGTGATCAAAGTTGAGGATGTCGCCAAGAGTTTTGGAGAGAAGAAGGTTTTAAATAAGGTAGGCTTTACTATTCTTAAAGGAGAAAAAGTCGTCATTGTGGGACCTAATGGTATTGGCAAATCTACCTTGTTAAAAATTATTTTAGGGAAGTTGGCGGCGGATCAAGGCAATTATGAATGGGGTTATGAAGCACAAATATCATATTTTGCCCAAGATCATCACGATTTGTTAAATGAAAGCATGACAGCGTTTGATTGGTTGTCTAATCAGGCAACAAGCGAGCTTGCAGGAAAAATTAGAACGGTTATGGGGCGAATGTTGTTCCGTCAAGATGAAGCTCACAAAAATATTTTGAGCTTGAGTGGAGGTGAAGGAGCGAGGTTGTTATTGGCAAAAATTATGCTGGAAGAGGGCAATGTATTAATTCTTGATGAGCCGACTAACCATTTGGATATTGAAGCTAAAGATGCGCTTAAAAAAGCATTAGTTCAGTACACAGGCACATTAATTATGGTAACGCATGATCGTGATTTTGCTAGTAATATTGGAACCAGAGTTTTAGCTCTTTCCGAAAAAGGAATAACAGACTTCAAGGGTAAGTATAAAGAATATTTAGAAAAACATGGTAACGATTATCTAAATCGTGAATGGGTAGCGAAAAACTAATTACTTGGCTTTTTATTTAGAAATTTGTCTAATTTTTTCAATTTTTCTTTTAGGTGATTTAAGCTTTCTAGTTGTGTTTTTTGTATGCTCAGCAACCCTGACATTTGTTCGGTAATTATCAGATCTATCTTGCTGTTTAGTTCTCTGGTTTGTAGCTCTGCTTTTAAATTGATTAAATATTCATGCTCGCTTCTTTTTCGTTCTTTTTCAGCGCCACGATTTTGGCTCATCAAGATTATAGGGGCTTGAAAAACAGCTAAGCAGGATAATATTAAGTTTAATAATATAAATGGATAGGGGTCAAAAGCCTCGTTACTCATCGAATTATTTATTAATATCCACGTTACTATTAATGTAGTAAATAATATTATAGCTTTCCAACTGCCGCCAAATAAAGCTACTTTATCAGCTAACTTTTCGCTAAAAGTTACATGTTCCTTTCTATGACTTTTGAAAATTTTTCTAACCAGAGAATCTTCTTCTTGCAAGCTATCAACTACAATGCGATTCAAATGTGCCATATGCACATTTTCCTCATCTACCAATTTGTTTATATATTCAACATTTTGTTTGTGTGCCTTATTCATTTTTGTCTCTGTTTTGGGTAAAGATTTAATTGTAGCTTCACTGTTAGTAAAATCAATAGCTGTAACTAATAATTATAGTTGTTGTCAGGTTTTTTTTAAGATACCATTAATTTTTAAAGAGTAGAATGGAGCTTTTTCCTATGTATGCTGAAATTACCGCTGCCCAAAAGAAATTGATTTTTTATATTTTATATTTTATTTTTTATTGCTTTGCTCATGGGAATGGGTATTGATTCTTTGACTCCTTCTTTGCCAGCAATTGATCTGTATTTTAATGTACCCTCTAATATCACGGAGTTGACTGTTGGGCTTTATATGCTGGGATATGCACTAGGGCAGATTATTTTAGGGGTGCTTTCTGACAGCTTTGGTAGACGCAAAGTAGTACTTATTATGGGGGCAATGTATGTTATATTATATCTAATGGCTGCGCTTTCACCTAATATATATATTTTAATTTTCTGTCGATTTTTGCAAGGGTTTGCGATTGCGGGTCCAGCGGTAGTAACTCGTGCAATTGCTACAGATTGCTTTTTAGGTCTTGAGCTTAGCAAAGCCATATCTTTTATTTCTACTAGCTTGGCATTGGGCTTGGCATTGGGGCCACTTATCGGGCCAGTTGTTGGTAGCTATTTGAAACAATATATTAGTTGGCAAGCTAATTTTTATTTCTTAGCGCTTTACGCCTTTGGTATCTTTAGTTATGCAGCCGTTACTTTAGAAGAGACTCATTTGGATCGCGCTCCATTTCACCTTCCTTACTTATTGGGCATGCTTAAGAAAACCAGTACTCATCCTTTGTTCTTAATATATAGCATACTTGGTGCGATTTTTTATTCTGGACTTGTAGTTTTTAATGTTATTTCACCATTTTTAATCCAGGTTGATTTACACTATTCTATAATAGAGTATGGTAATATTTCTCTTATTTTAGGACTGGGCTTTTTTGGCGGAAATCTTCTAAATCAGTTTTTGCTACGTTATATAGATCCGATACGCATTATTGAAATTGGCATAAATGGTAGTGTTTTAACGGCTTTTTTAATGATTGCATTAAGCTTTATTGCTCCGTTCAATCTACCTGTTGTGGTTATTCCAGCTTTTATTCTATTTTTTCTTTCTGGCATGGCCTTTCCCAATCTTATGGGAGCTAGTGTTCGCATCTTTCCTGAAATGGGAGGCACCTCTAGTGCTGTATTTGGTTTTTTTATTTCAGTTGGAGTGTTCATTTTTTCAAGTCTAGCTACCTTGTTGTCGACGCGTTCAGAAATAGGAATGTTTGGAATGTATTTAGGGATGTTTGTGCTGTCATTCATATTGTTTAATATAAGCAAAAGAATGAATAGAGGATAAGATTGCTGATCACAATCTAAACAATTAGGTGTGTTATACAACTTTCTTGACCATTATCTTAACATTCTCTAGAATTAGTCGAGTATTATTCGATAAAAAAGGTTTTTTGTGGATCAACACATAGTTCAATCTTATGATCAGGAGCTTCATAAGCTTACTGAGTCTATTATAGAAATGGGGGAGTTAGTTAAAGAGATGTTGCTTATTCAGCACAATGCTGCTAATAAGCCTAGTGCTCATCACGTTTCTGAGGCTGAGACCTTAGATACAAAAATCAACCGGTATGATTTAGAAATAGAGCAACAAGCTACCATTCTTATTGCGACAAGACAACCGCTTGCAATAGATTTGAGGCAAATTACTTCTGCTATTAAAATTGCTGTTATTCTAGAACGTATGGGTGACCTTTCTAAAAATGTCACTAGAAGGATTTCCATGGTTGCAAATATTCTCCAAGAAGACCTTCTTGAAGATATAAATAAAATGACAGAAATATTGATAGTGATGCTAGAAAAGATAATGAATGCAATTAAAGAGCTTGATCTTAATAGCGCATTAGATGTAATTGAAAAGGATGCTTATATAGATGCTCTTTACTCAACTTTGATCAATAAGCTTTCTTCCGTTGTTGTTAGCGATCAGGAGATAACGCAGTCAATGATGCAATTGATTATTGCTATCAAGAATATAGAAAGAATGGGTGATTATATAGCAAAATTAGCAAAAATTCTCTATTACATAGTCACTGGGGACACTATTACTACTCGTCCCGTGTAGTAGGTGCGATATGCCTTTAGTTAAAAGTAAAAAACCTATAGTTTTATGTGTGCTAGATGGATGGGGTGTCGCTCCTGAGAAAGCGCAAGTCAGAGATTTTAATAATGCAATAAAAGATGCTAATCCTGCATTTTATAATTCCTTGCTAAATAAGTATCCTCATTCCGAGCTTGCTACTTCTGGAGAAGCTGTTGGGTTGCCTGATGGGCAAATGGGTAATTCTGAGGTAGGGCATATGACTATTGGGAGTGGTAGAATTATTTATCAGGATCTCCCAAGAATCAGCAAGGCTATTAACTCTGGCGAAATTGATAATAATCCAGATCTACAAAAATTGATTAAAACATTGCAGGGAAATAAGAAGGTTTGTCATATAATAGGGCTTGTTTCTGACGGGGGCGTTCATTCACATTTAGAACATTTGGTTTTTCTTGCTAATTTTGTTTCTGAGCATGATATTAAGGTTCGATTACATATTATTACTGATGGGAGAGATACTGCTCCTAAAGTTTGTGAGAAGTTTATAGGGCAAATAGCTGCTATAAATAATAAGTTGATCTCGATAGCTACCATAAGTGGTCGTTATTATGCTATGGATAGAGACAAAAGATATGAACGCACAAAAAAATATTATGATGTAATTACTTTGGGGGTAAATAAAACATTCTACGATCCAGTCGAAGTTATAAGTAAAAGTTACAGTGAAGACATTGCTGATGAGTTTATCTTACCACAATCAGCAAATGATTATTCGGGGATGGAAGATGGTGATGCTCTTATTATAACTAATTTTAGGTCAGATCGTGTAAAGCAGTTATCTTTGTCTTTATGTGATCCAATTTTTGCTGAGTTTAAACCAGATAAAAAAATTAACTTTTCTATTGCATTAACAATGACCGAATATTCTAAGCGGATCAGCAAATTCACTACTGCTATTTTTCAAGCGAATATTATTAAAAACACTCTTCCAGAAATGTTGTCTTTGCATGGACTTTCGCAATTGCGTATAGCTGAAACAGAAAAATATGCTCATGTTACATCTTTCTTTAATGCTGGGACAGAAGCGCCATTAAGAGGCGAAGATCGAATATTGATTGATTCTCCCCAAGTTGCTACTTATGATTTGCAACCAGAGATGTCTTCTCATCAACTTACAGGTCAGTTAGTGGCAAGCATTGCTAGCGGCAAGTATGATTTTATACTTGTAAATTTTGCTAATACAGATATGGTTGGGCATACGGGGAATTATCATGCTGCGGTCAAAGCGGTTCAAGCGGTTGATCAATGCCTGGAGAGAATAGATTCTGCTGTAAAAAAAGAAAATGGTGTTTTGATAGTTACTGCTGATCATGGTAATGTGGAGCAGATGTATGATGAAAAAAACCAGACCATACATACCTCTCATACTACTTATCCCGTGCCATTTATTTTAATAGGCGTGGATAACGTGCAAGTTAGAGATGGTAATTTGTCAGATATTGCTCCGACAATATTAACCTTGCTAAATATAAATATACCGCAGGAAATGACAGGAAAGAGTTTAATTATAAAGAAGTAAATATGAAATACCTAATCGACAATTTAAAAAGCTTGTTAATTGCTATAATTTTAGCAGTAATTTTTCGTTCGGTTTTATATGAGCCGTATCTTATTCCTTCTGGGTCAATGATACCAACTATGTTAGTTGGAGATAGAATATTTATCTCAAAATTTGAATATGGAATAAGCAATTTTTCCTTTCCTTTTGAGCCACATATTTTTGATGGAAGAATTTTGGAGCTTAATAAGCCCGATCGGGGTGATGTCGTGGTTTTTAAGCAGAAAAGTGGCTATGGATATACTACTTATATAAAAAGATTGATTGGATTACCAGGTGATGTCGTCCAAATGATTGGCGGGGTACTTTATATCAATGACAAGCCAGTGCCAAAAGTTAAGGCTGGATCTTTTAATTTAGAGGGTCAAATAGTGCCCCAATTTATTGAAACTTTGCCAAATGGAGTTTCCTACCATACTTTAGATACGTATAATAGCCCAATGGACAACACTGTAAAATATATAGTGCCGGTAGATAATTATTTTTTTATGGGTGATAATCGTGATAATTCACGTGATAGCAGATACTTGAACGGTATCGGTTTTGTGCCTGCAGAAAATCTTTTGGGCAAAGCCAAATTTATTTTCTTCTCAACCTCAGCGCAGTGGTATGATATAGTGGGTTGGTTCACAAAATTGCGTTATAATCGTCTTTTTAAAGCAGTTGATTAATTGGCATGAATGATTTGCACTCATTACTTAATTACCAATTTGTTGATCTGGATCTTCTAAAACAAGCCCTGACTCATCCAAGTATTTCTCAGAATGCTGCTCGTATAAAAGTTGCTCATTACGAAAGGCTTGAGTTACTTGGAGATGCGGTTTTATCTTTGGTAATTACCGAATGGCTAATACAACATTACCCTGATGATGATGAGGGAAGTTTAGCAAAGAAAAGGGCGGCTTTAATATGTGGTGACATTCTATGCGAAATTGCTTTTAATCTGAACATACAAGCGCATATTATCATGTCTGATGGTGAAGAAAAATCAGGCGGAAGAGAGAGCCGTAGAATCTTAGAAAATGTTATTGAATCTTTGATCGGTGCTATGTATTTGGATGGTGGGCTTATGGCATGTAAAGATTTTGTTTATAATTTCTGGTCACAGGCTTTGGAAAACACAACTACTATACCAGTAGATCCAAAAGCATATCTACAGGAATGGGCTCAAAAAAGTGGCAAAGCTATACCTAATTATCATATAGTAGCTCAAGAAGGACCGGCACATAAGCCCGTATTTACTGTTGAGGTGGTAGTAGAAGATATGCCTAAATTTACGGCACAAGGTGCTTCTAGAAAAGTGGCAGAAAAGCTTGCTGCAGAGCAATTAATTTCTTATATAAATAAAATAAAAGATGAATCAGCAAATTAACACCAAATCTAATTGGATCACTTTTATAGGTGCTCCTAACGCCGGCAAATCAACTTTGCTCAATAGAATTATCGGCACCAAGATATCAATAGTAAGTCCAAAAGTACAAACTACCCGTACCTTGCTTAAGGGCATAAAGGTCATAGGTGATACACAATTAGTTTTTGCAGATACCCCTGGAATATTTAAGAAGTCAAAAAACCAATTAGAAGAATATATGCTAAATTGTGCATGGGGCAGTTTGCAAGAAGCTAATCAGGTATGCTTATTAATAGATTGTACCAAGTATGATGAAGGGAATACCGAATATTTACTTGATCAATTGGTAGCTCAGAATATAAAAGTTATTCTGATTATAACTAAGATAGATTTAATCAAAAAGCATTTATTGTTGCCTTTAACTGAAAAATTAACTCATAATCGCGATATTTTTGAGAAAATATTTATGATTTCAGCATTGCATAATGATGGCCTAAAAGATCTTGAGGATTATTTTATTAAAAATGCCAAGGAATCCCCGTGGTTTTTTAATGCAGATGATATTACTAATGCGCCTTTGCGATTTTTGGCCGCAGAGATGATTAGAGAGAAGGTATTTCTTTATACTGATCAAGAGTTACCATATAATATTGCAATTGAAACAGAGGCATGGAATGAGACAAAAACCCTTGCTTCGATCACAGTTGTTATAAAAGTTGTTAAACTTAGTCATAAAAAAATAATTATTGGCAAAGCTGGTCAGTTAATAAAGCAAATAGGGATCAAAGCACGGCAAGATATAGAGTCATTGTTAGGTAAAAAGGTGTTTTTAACTTTATTTGTTAAAGTTACAGATTGGGATAAGAATATCCACGAAGCTGTTAGTTTTTAACAAATGCAAATAATTGGTCTTTGTCAAATTTTAAAATTAAAAAATTACGCTGAATAGATATTGAAAAAACATCTTATCAAACATAAATAACAATTACTGCCAACGTATAATAAGAAAGGAAAGTTTATGTCTAAAAAAGAAACTAGAAAATTTGACGCAGAAGTAGGAAAAATTTTGCACCTAATGATTCACTCTCTTTATACTAATAAGGATATTTTTTTACGAGAATTAGTTTCAAATGCTTCTGACGCATGTGATAAATTGCGCTACGAATCTAGCAAACATCAAGAGCTTGCTAGCGATTCCCCATTAAAAATTACTATATCTGTTGATGAAGATGCTCGATCAATAACGATTAAGGACAACGGCATCGGCATGAGCAAAGATGAGTTAATAGAGAATCTTGGCACTATTGCTAAATCTGGCACTCAAAATTTCTTAGATCATTTAACAGGGGATGCTAAAAAAGACGTGTTATTGATTGGTCAATTTGGAGTAGGCTTTTATTCATCTTTTATGGTTGCAGATGAAGTAGTTGTTACATCACGTAAGGCTGGAACAAAAGAAGTTTGGATTTGGATTTCTTCTGGTAATGGTGAATTCACTATTGAAGAATCTACTGAAAAAATGGATTGTGGAACACAAGTTACTTTAAAGCTTAGAGCTGGCGAGGAAGATTATTTGGATAAATTCAGAATTTCGCACATTATTTCTACTTATTCAGATCATATTTCAATACCAATTGAGTTAGTGGAAAGTAAAGATAGTACAAGGATTTTGAACAGTTCTTCAGCATTGTGGTCTAAATCTAAATCTGAAATCAGTGAAGAGCAATATAAGGAATTTTATAAAAAAATTGCTCATGCTGGAGATGAGCCATGGATGGTTTTACATAATAAGAATGAAGGAGCAATTGAGTATACTAATTTATTATTTATTCCATCAACTAAGACTGTGGATTTGTTTCATCCTGATCGTAAATGTCGGGTGAAGTTATATATAAAGAGGGTGTTTATTAATGATGATGGGATAAATGTTGTTCCACAATATCTAAGATTTTTACGTGGCGTTGTTGATTCAGAAGACTTACCTCTAAACATTAGCAGAGAAACATTGCAACATAATCAAACGCTAGAAAAGATAAAAAAAGCTATAGTTAAACGTGTGGTTTCAGATCTAGGAAAAAAATTAAATGATGATAAAAAATCATATCTTGAATTTTGGAATAATTTCGGTGCAGTCTTGAAGGAAGGGCTATGTGAATCCATAGATACATCTTTACAGTTGTTAGATATTTGCTTGTTTAAAAGTGCTAAAACTGGAGAGTTTATCTCGTTGGATGAGTATATAGCTAATATGAAACCAGATCAGGATGCAATTTATTACTTAAGTGGAGAAGATGATAAAAAAATTCTTACTCACCCACAATTAGAGGGTTTTTTACAACGCGATTTAGATGTATTGTTATTTACAGATACTGTAGATGATTTCTGGATTAATGTTAATCATCAATACAAGGAAAAATCTATTAAATCTGTAACTAGATCTGATATAGATTTAGCTAAAATAAAAACAGAAAAAGAAGGTAAGAAAAAATCATCTTCGAAAGATAGTGAAAAAGATCTTGAAAAGTTATTGGAATATTTCAAAAAGACTCTTCAAGGATTAGTTGCAGATGTGAAAATTTCTGGTAAATTAACTGATAGTGCGGTATGTTTGTCTGTGGCTGAGGGCGCAATGGATATGAGAATGGAAAGGTTTTTAATTGAGCAAAAACAATTAAAGTCTGCTTCAACAAAGATTCTTGAGATAAATTCAAAGCATAAAATCATACAAAAAATAACGCGGGATATTGTTGATGATAAAGTTACCGGTCAAACAGAGAGTTTAGTAAAAATTTTATTTGATGAAGCATGTGTTATTGAGGGCGAGCCTGTGCATGATCCACGTGGTTTTATTGAAAGAATGAACCGATGTTTAGAGTATGTGCTAAAAATTTAGGAGATAGTTGATGAATCTGAATCCATTTATAGATCTTATTTCTAAGATTCTTGGCTTATATAACACCATTCTTACAGTTTGGGTTGTAGTAAGTTTGTTGATATATTTTGGCATAGTCAATAGTCACCAACCAATAGTTAGTAAAATAATGTATTTCCTTAATGGGTTAGTTTTGCCCGTTTTAGAAAGAATTAGAAGGTTTGTACCTGTAATTGGTGGCGTTGATGTATCAGTTGTAGTGTTGTACTTGTTAATTACTCTTATTACTAATATACTATATACATATTTTTATAGATAGTATTAGTAGTTTGATGTTGTTATCATTCGCAATTTTCTTAATCATTTATGCGTATGTTGTCTATTACTTAAGTAGATTTGTTGTTGTCTCAAGATTTAAAAAAAGTAAAATTCATCTTGTTGCTCAGTTAAAATATTATGGTTATTTTGTTCTAACTTTTAGTTACACTATTTCATTCTTTGTTTTTTTAGCATCCTTACTACTTCATAAATTTAATCTGTTGATTCAAACATCAGCTCAGTTGTTCGCAGCAGGTGTTTTAGAATTCATATTTATTTCACTGGTTTTGATGTGTCTTGTTAAGCCTAAGATTGATGTTAGAAATTATTTTGAACTCAATGTAAAATTCATTATGCTATGTATTTCCAGCATATCTTTTTTAGTAACGATTTTAATAATATCTTCCATTGTATTCGAGACTTATAAATTCTTTAGTATAATCTCTATCGTTGATTTTTTTACAGGCATTAATTGGTCTCCACAAGATGATATAAGTGATCCAGATATCGGTAAAAAATTTGGTATTGTACCATTATTAGCTGGCACTTTTTTGATTACAATGATTGCATTAATAGTTGCAACGCCAATTGGTATTTTTTCTGCTTTATTTCTTTCAGAATATGTTGGGAGCAAGACTCGTTTTGTATTGAAGCCTATAATTGAAATGTTGTCAGGCATTCCAACGGTTGTATATGGCTATTTTGCAGCTTTATACATGGGCCCTTTTATTAGAGGTATGGGCGAAAGCTGGGGGTTAAATGTTTCATCAGAAAGTGCTCTGGCTGCAGGAGTGGTGATGGGAATAATGATAATACCTTATATAATATCGTTGGCTGATGATATGTTAAAGTCTATACCGACTAGTATTAGGGATGCTTCTTTTGCTCTAGGATCTACTAAGTTTGAGACGATTACTAAAATTGTTATACCAGCTGCTAAGCCTGGGTTAATAGGAGCAGTTATGTTGGCATTTTCACGCGCAATAGGCGAAACAATGATTGTAACAATGGCCTCTGGATTGATGGCTAATTTAACTGTAAATCCACTTAATTCAGTTACTACCGTTACGGCGCAAATAGTGTCAATTTTAACAGGAGATCAAGAATTTAATAGTGTGAAAACACTAGTTGCTTTTGCACTGGCGTTTACATTATTTTGCTTAACTTTAGTATTAAATCTTTTGGCTCATAATGTAATGACCAAGTATAAGGGGCAATTTAGATGAAAAAGTTTAATTTGCAAAAAAGAAAATTTTTTGACCTTTTACTGAAAACAATATGCTATGTTTCTAGTATATTCTCAATGTTATTTTTATTCTTATTTTTGTTAGTTATCG
>Ga0114963_10002119_pt1 | contig 13509 bp, 9 predicted proteins | sample C_131016_EF_Meta_FD_87019 | JGI IMG/M metagenome (GOLD analysis project Ga0114963, IMG submission 87019) | Freshwater microbial communities from Lake Croche, Canada to study carbon cycling - C_131016_EF_MetaG | ecosystem: Environmental > Aquatic > Freshwater > Lake | place: Lake Croche, Canada...
AAAGCGCTCTCTTCGGATTGCCTTCTTCGATGCCCACACCCTTGTAAGTAATCCTATGGAGCATATTCTGGTCCCGCTTCATGAAATAGTGCCCGACGACGAGCATCCCGAACTTCTGAAAAGGTACAATATGAAAAGCAAGACGAATCTCCCTGTAATTCGCTTTCACGAGGATATCATTGGTCGCATTTTAGGACTCATTCCCGGTTCTATTGTGAAGATAACACGACCTTCACCTTCAGCAGGAGAATATATTCTATATCGCGTGTGTGTTCCTTGAAGACTCGCGAATTCCCGAGTCTAAATAGATATGAGCGGTTCAGGGAATTGCTCAACAGACACAGTAATAGCAAATGAAACAAATTTTTACAATTGGCTGAATACAGGCAACAAGGCATGCCCTACTCCACAACAGGTAGAACAGGCTATAAAAGCCGCAATGGCTCCTGCTTCAGCAGATGCTTCTTCCGTGTATTACAATGAAGAGAAGTTGAAAAGCATGAAAAAACTCGTAGAACAACGCACAATAGATGTCGAGGTGGCCATGGGACGTGCCAATATGGTGAGCCGTCCCGAGTTAACTGCAAGCTATTATGATGGCTGGTTCCCTCTGTATCGCCCTATGAAGCATGGAAGTGTGGCTATTCTTATTGGATTTGCTTCATTCTTCTTTACGATATCTATTATGTTATTCCTTGATTTGCTTGGAATAAAAACGGTGTTTACGGTGTATGTACCTTTCACTTCTCTAGCCCAGGGTACACTGGCAAGTCAAACGACTCGCCCTCTCAGAATTGTTGGCTTTTTGGCGCTATTATTTTTTGTGTTGACGCTGTACCTCTACTTTCGCTAAAGCTGCGCTCCCTAAAAAATAGAATCGTCCATTGTTAGATGAGCGATTCTATCTTAAATAGTTGTGATCCTGTAACAGATTTGAAAGGGGCGCAAAAGCCGATTATAACTATGCTCTTGCCGGTAAAGGGTCTTCGTCATGACACACATGGAGAAATTACAGCTGATGCCGTACAAACTGTAATTGATGGAATGAAGAATCTCGGAATTTCAATTGATAGTGATGATGCACAGACGGCAATTCTCGCCGAAATGAAACAGGTAATCTGTAATTTGAACGCCCAGTATGAATTTCTCCTTGCCACCATGTTCATGTCAATTCGCAATTCCGAAGTTCTGTCCAAATCCCTGTTGGATTCAATCACTGAAAAAAATGTGGCAATGCGGGACGTTCTCTCTGTATCCCGGCAAATTCTGTTGAAGGCCTCCAACAAAGAGGGGAAAATGGTGGAGGGATTCACAAATAACTCTTCCACTGGATTAAATCTAAAAAAGACTCTTGAGGGATTCCAGTCCATGGGAAACAGTCTCAAAAATGATATGGGAGCAATTAATACACAGCAATACTCTGATATAAAACGTAACTACGACGAATCTGTTGAGAAAAATAAGGGTGTTTCTGCTAATCTTGCCCTCTATTCATTTTTGAATATTGTAGCTGTTGGCTTACTCTTCTATATTGTATCTGTCAAATAGAGAGTATCCGATGGACTCAGATTTAATGAAACGTCAGACCGGCATCAATGACTGGTATTACAAGTACCGCCTTGAAACCCTGTTCATCATGCAGCTTCTGTTTATTGGAATGGCGGGCCTGGTACTACTCAGTATTCTTTCTTCATATTCAGTTGTACCCGAGATTTTTGTTATGTACTACGGAGGACTGATGATTACTACGATATGCGTGATAACATATTACAAGTACATGTTCAATTTGAAAAATCGTGATTATTATCATTGGGACAAACGTCGCTTCGCCGCCGACTCTACGACAGAGTCTCCTTTTACTTCCACGATGAAGGCTGCAATTACGCAGGGCGTTTCGGACAAATGCTCTTAATTGGCTACTATTGGTAGAGGGGAGTGATGTCTGTATCGGATATAGACTTAGTCAATATGTTTACAAAATACATGGCTATGAATCGTGCCGGTTCTTCTGGAACTCTTTATACTGGGATGATTAATGATTTGCGAACAGAAATTTTCGATCTAAGTGGCCAGATTGCTATCCTTGATGCGCAAGAGGAAACGTATAATGAACAATACTTAGACGCTAGAGAAAACCCGAAGAAATTTGGTCTGTTCGGCAACCTAGGTGTCCGAACGACGCAGGACTGGGTATTTGCCTTTTTCTATTTTTCGTATGCCATCTTTGGTTTTCTTTTACTTTTGACCCTTGTAAAAAATTCTCAGAGAAAGTTTATGACGGCATTGTATGTAATCGGTATCGGATTATTTGTCACGCTCATTATTACTGTCCTCTTGATTTCGTATGCTTGATGCTTAACAGCATCTAAGGCTTCGCATGTGCCTGATCCCACTCAGCCACATCCTCATCCGAAGCAAAGATCCGCAGACTCGGCCAGAATTTCCCGTCCTCGGGTTCACCATACTCATCCCCCATTCGGGAAAGGACCATTTCTGCCGTGAAATTCGCAATATGATTTTCCTTTTTCCATTGATTCACAATGAGTCGTACTCGTTTTGACTCTAGTGGATTCTCACGGAACTCGAGCTGTTCCTCAACCGTCTTCGGCTCGCGCATACGCTCATTCTTGAAGCGGGCGTATATGTCGAAACTCTGCTTGTATTTGTTGGAAGCTTTTGCGACAATCTCCGGAATCGGATTCAGACCGAAAGGAATATACTCCGTCTCGTAAATGTGGACTAGGAGCGACAGGAAGGGCTCCCTCCACCGGCGCAACTTTTCGTCCAACTTTGGGTCGCGCGGAAACACATTGGGACGCCCCATAAGCAATTCCGGATTATCATCGGAAGGAAACTTCGACTCGAAGGGTACAACCCGAATACGCCGCCAAGTGCCCTGGTCCATCGAGCTCACAGGGGGAAGAGTGTTACACATCATAAAGATCTTGCCCATGATACGGAACTTCTCTTGTTCTCCGAAAAGTTGCCTGGCTTCCACGATGTCCTCACCACTGAACTGCTTCATGACACTTGTGTTGATAGGTTCCTTGTCGTCCGGCTCCTGCATGTAGATGAATCGGCGACACTTCGTCACCATGATTTCCGGATTTGCTGCGCCTGACTCTGGGCGCTTCCTCGTCATCACCGTCGATGCCATTGATGTCTGGTAGTCACCGAGGGTGAGGCGCATGAGTTCCACCAGTTTCGACTTTCCATTGCTACCCACACCTGTGAATGTATAGTAACATTGTTCTCTGTTGGCGCCCTCTAGGCAACTTGCGAGGAGCCTGAGCACGTATCTCCTGAGATCGGCGTTGGGGAACCACATGGTAAAGATCTGCGCAATTTCCGCCTGTGTTGGGTCGTTTGCGTCGTATGGAACATAGTTGATTGGCTCCGAGTCAGGGTAGTTGTGCCCGACCAGGAAACTTACATAGTCTTCCGGCCTACCTGGGCGAAACATCACGTACTCCTTACCTTGCGGATCCTTTGCCCGAAGCTCGAGAATACCATTTCGGCAGCCGAGAAGGAAGGGGTTGGAATTCAGCTTGTTCATGAAGTCTTCTTCACAGAACTGTAGCGCGGCCATCTTCATCACCGACTCTGTAAAGCCGTTGTTGTAGAGCTGCTTCTCCACCTTCAGGAGTTGTTCAAGCTTCTCCTTCAGCCAATTCTGCGACTCTTGAGTCTTTGCCTGGCCGAGCCGTTCTCGAATCTTTCCTCTCGCACGATCGAGTTCCCCTGCAACGTCGTTGCTGATCTTCCCCTTTAGCTCGAGACCCTGGTTGAGACGTTTCCACATGTTGATTTCGTCGTCATACTTGTACCACTCTGTTGTTCTGGGATTCACAGAGGCAATGTAGTTATTTCCGTACATCTTCTTCATCAGCTTGGAAATGTGAAAGTGCGTTGGCTCCACCTGAGTCCGAATGTACTCATTGATGTTCTCGCTGATGATCTCGTTGTAGAGTTTCGGACTGTCATCCTTCGCCCACTTTCTTAGTGAACGCTCCGTCAGACGAGGACCGTCACCCGTCTTATTCATCCCATGAAACCAGTCATGACGGTACTTAGGAACATCCGATTCGCTGAATTTCCCAGACTTGGCGCTGAAGTCCATCCAGAGTGTGAAATTCTCCTCACCTGGGTCAATGTTGTGGAGACACCAACCCACTCGGCGCCACTTATCATAATCGTCGTGCCATGATTCGGCCAAACACTCCAGAACAAATCGCCGAATCATGGCGCGTTCTTCCTCGGAGGATGGCTTTGACACGAAATGTTCCATGGCCGCCGTAAAGTTATTGGTTACATTTGCCTCTCCTTCTGGCGCCGTGGGAGCTGTTGCCGGAATCACAACAGCCTTTTGTTGAAGATGCATGTAGACCTCTGTGGGCTCACCCTCTTTCAGAATGTTCTCATCGGGAACAATATTGTACCGAACGCTGAGGAGTTCCATGAGATCACGAGTGCTGTAGATATTCACATCTTCATCAATCCAATCATTCTCGGCCGGCTTGTAGTTGAAGACGGCCACGAGCGAGTACGGAGGAATGTTCGGCTTAGATTCTCCGTAGAAGATCCAACCCTGTTGTTTCTCTTTTGTCATAGACTCGTCGTAAATTTTATCATCGGGATTCGTGTAACCAGTGTCCTTGAAACAAGTCTTTACTGCCTCCTGGTTCAGAAGCCACTTTCTCAGAACGCTCTGTTTTTCGATGGTCAAGGCAATGTCAGGGCACAGAATATGTACACCATCCTTGCGCTTTCCCTTGTCGCTGTAGGGAGAGGGGCGCAAAGTCACGAAGAAACGGAGTTCACTGTAAGACTCGAGGCCAAAGAAGAAGTCAAGTCCCTCGCCAATCTTATGAATGAAATTCTCAATCATGTCCAGTGTGAATGCTCGCCGAAGACTGGTGTCGTCTGGGTAACAGAAATCCAGATCTACGAGCAGAGGCTTTGGTTCATTCCTTCTAGGCGTCTCCACGAAATTCTGGGGCCGGCCACGCTTCACGAAGAGATAGTCATGTAGAAGGTCGAGAAACTGGGGGTATTTCTCGTCAGAAATGTGCCACATACCTTTCATATTTCCCATACCAGTCATAGTACGAGAATTACTATCGAAGGTCTTGCATGGTGCGAGGAAGCGCGATAGTTCATGTTCCTGAAATAGATTCGTGCTCATTTGGGCTTTGTGTAATTATTCAGCTGGAATAAATCCTGGCAATTTTTATTCAAGGGTAGAACGAGTAGCGAGTCTAAAAGAAATCGTATAAAGTCTATTATGCAGGCGAATAAGCGACTCATAAGAGATGTACAGACCATGATGAGCGAAGAAATGTCTTCCCTTGGGGTGTACTATTCATACGAAGATATCAATGTGAAGCGTGGGACGGCCCTTGTGTTTGGTCCGGATGATACTCCATATGCCGACTGTCCTCTCTTTTTCACCGTGTCTATTCCGAACGACTACCCTTTTACATCACCCGCTGTTCTTATTACGAGTTCCGATGGACAGACACGGTTTCATCCGAATCTCTATGTAAATGGAAAAGTATGCCTTTCTATTCTGGGAACTTACACAGGTCCCTCTTGGGCTTCCACCTTGAATATTGGCAGTGTTTTCAAGAGTATCGTGTCACTTCTGGATAATAATCCAATGACAAATGAGCCTGGCTGGGAGAAATTTACTTTGGAATATGCCTTGGCGAGAGACTATTCTGAATGGGTGGAGTACCGGCTTCTGGAAATGATTGTCACGGAATACGGGCAGTACAGGTTAGGAACAAATCGTACATGGGCTCTTTTCAAAGATGTATTTGACGAGGTTTGGCCGACAAGATGGAATAAGATACGTACGAAGATTTTAGCAAGGGCTGAGACAGTTGGTACAAAGTCTTACAAGGGGCTTCCGTATGGAATGAGCGGCGAGGCAAACTGGAGGGCCTTATTCGAGAAATTCATAAAGGTTGATTCTTTGGCATAGAAAATTTGACAGATTTAAACAGCCAGATATTATTAGAAAAAGATGGGGCACCGACTGAAGTTTTGTCCTGTGTGTAGATATTACCTATATTTGAATGTTGAAGATAATAACTGTAGTCGCATTTGTAGAAATTGCGGGCACACAGAAAAGGAGGATCATGGAAGTCTAATATCAGAAACTCTCGTCAAGGAGCGTGCCAGTGAGGGATACAAGATTCTGTTAAATGAGTTCACCCGGCAAGATCCTACTTTGCCTCATCTAAAAACAATGAAGTGTCCTCGTGCTGACTGTAAGTCAAATGGGGGAGGAGCTGAGAAGGATGTAATTTATATTAAGTATGATGCTGAAAATCTGAAGTATCTTTACATATGTAATGTGTGTGGTGAGCATTGGCGTACCCGCTAGGCTTTTTGGGAAAAAACCTGTCAAAAACCCAGAACCTTTTCAAAAAGTTCTGGATTTTTAACGAATTCCGGGTTTTTGGAAACTTTTTTTCAAAAAGTTTATTTTTTCCAAAAAGCCTAAATAGGGATGGTCAAGCGCCATACAGTTAAAAAAAGAAAATTACATGGATATAAATATTTAGGAGGAGCACCTCGTTTAGATATTAAGGACACTCATGTGGAGGGCCGTGAAGGTATAGACAGAGCCACCGCAGCTGCAGCTGAAGCAAAAGCTATTCGCGAAAGGACTGCTGCCGATGCTGCATTAGCAAGACGTGCTGAAACCCAGATAGCAGAATTACGTGAAAAGGCATCGAGGGCAAGGAGCAAAGCCGAAAGGGAACGATTTGAAAAGGAAGCCCGAAGACTGGAAGATAGGGTTAGGGCGTTAGAGAAAGCCGAACGGGCGAAAAGTGAAAAAATAGAAGAAAAGCTATCTAGTGAGCGTGACATAGAACAGGCAAGGGAAAAACTGGAAATAGATAAAGAAATAAGACGTGAAATAGAAGAAAGACGGGCTAGAGAAGCGCGTATTAAAGGGGAAGTACGTCTAACTGAAAAGGTTTCTGTTAAAGAAACACTCAAAAATTCAGGTGTTAAAGAGTTAAAAGAGGCTCCTAAAGATGTTCAACAGGGTCAACAGGCCAGGCTCCAGGAATTAGCATTAAAAGAGGCCAAAGGACGCGCTACAGAACAGGCCCGTGCTTTAGAAGTTGAGAGAACACAAGTAATTAAAGAAGCCTTAGAGGCAGAAGTACAGCGCGCATCCGAGGTAATACGAGAAATTACATATGAACGAGTCATGGAAACTTCCAGACAGGGTGAACAAATGTTGGGCGAAGCACAGAAAAATATCCGTTCTGATGCTATAGAAGCATCTAGAAATTTTTCTGATGTAAAACGTTCCGCTGAAACTGCAAGAGCAGAAGCAAAAACTCAGGCTGAGATTACAAATGGTACACTACATGATTTAACCACAAGAGAGTATACCCAAACTGGTGACAAGTCTGCAATTCGTGAACAGCTAAAAGATGCTACTAAAGCACGAGATGCTACAGACATACAAATCAGAGATGTAAAAAAACAGATAGAAAGCGCAAATAAAGATCTAACATCCGCAGTTGATAGTGCTGTAGGCTTACATGAATCAGTTGAGGGTCTCAATGGAACCATGGCCGAAAAAGCCTCGGCACGAGATGCTGCGTTGACCGAAGCAAAGACTTTTCGAGATGTGGAGCCTGGAAAAATCAATGATAGAGTTCAAGATATACGGGATGGCCAAAGTGGATTGGTTGAAAGAGCAGATGCTGCATCAAGAAGTATTGAGTCTACGCGGGGAGAACAAAGGTTAAATGAAAGTCGTACATCTGGATTAAAAGAGCGTCTAGATGGGGCAAAGGCTGAAGGAGCTAAAGCCGAGGCCGGTAGTGTTGAGGCTTTTGCTAAACAGGTAGAGGGGACAAGAGAAGCCACCACCGCAGCTGATGGAAAGTACGGTGAAATAGCAGAGTCAATTGGTACTTTGAGAGATGGTATAAGAGATACTGTACGTGATCCTGCTCTGGATGGTAAAGTTGATGGTGCCAAGGGAGATATTCCCAAAAAAGTTGAAACGGCCCCCCCTATATCAGGTAAATTAGCAATAGAAGGAATAAAACTAGAGGGAATTAAGGCTGAAATTGAAGCGGTCCCTTTAAAGGGGGATGTAGGAAAATTGGAAACTGCCAAGAATACATTTGAAGATTTATCAAGACCTGGTGGTCCTGCCGATACGGCAGCACGCCAGGCCGAGGTGAAAAATGATATGGCCGATGTTGGCAAAAATCATGAAAATACGACTGGTGCAAAAGATGCCATGGATCTCGCAGAAGCAGCTGGTATGCCAAAAGAGCCACCAATAAGTGATCTGAAGCAGGCAGAGGGCGCTGCCAAAACTGCTTCCGAAGCAGCCAATAAGTTGCGTGAAGGTGTACGTGAATCTACAGCTGGAAGAAAAGATGCCGAGAACGCAAACGTTGATGTACAGACGACACTTCGTGATGGTACAACTACAGAAATGAAAGATGGATTCAAAGATGCTATGGAGCGGGCCAAATCTGGACGTGAAGAGGTGGGTAAACAGGAACCAGTTGAGAAACCATCGACAGAAGCTTTAACAGATAAACAGGGGGGTGAGAAATCTGCGAGAGAGGCTCTAGAGGAGGCTACGAGAGAAGCGAATGGGCTAGAAGAAAGGGATCCTGTGAAAGAACTTCCTGAAAATATACCTGAAAGTCTGCGAACAGAAATGGAAGCTCGTGAAGCTGAGGCTAGAGAGGAGGCTACAAGGAGTGAACTTGAACGCAACAGGGCTGAAGCAGAACGACTCAAAGAAAAGACCGCAAGAGAGGAGGCTGCTAGAGTCGAGGCAGAAGGCAAAATGAAAGATGCCGAAAAGGCCGCAAAAGAAGCCAGAGAAGCGGCGGAGGCTGCTAGAGCCGAGGCTGCCAGACTTGAGGAAGCAAGAAGATCACAGGCTGAAAAAGATGCGGCTCGTGAACAGCAGATTGAAACGCTTGCGAGGGAGGCTCTTGAAGCAAAAGAGGCTGCTATAGCTAAGGAAGAAGCACGTAGACTTGAGGAAGTAGCTAAGAAAGCTAGAGAGGCCAGAGAAGGTTTGGAGGAAACTCAGTTGACTGGTGAAACTGGTGAACTGCGCGAAATTAAAGAAGAGGCTAAGCGTGAAGAAGACTTAACAAGAACGGAGGAAGAGCTGGCAAGAGCAGAAGAAGAGTTGGCAAAACAGGAGGCGGATCAAATAGGAAAAGAAGCGCGGGAAGCTAAAGAGAGATTAGAAAGAGCTGAAGCGGAAAAGGCTGAACTTGAGAGGAAGTTGAAAGAGGCTAGAGAAAAACTTGAAGAAGCGAAAAATAAAGATTATCGCGATGAAGGAAAGGTAAAAGAGTTAGAAGAAAAAATGGAAAGACTAGAAAAAGAAATGAAAGAAAAAGAAAGGGAAATAGAAGAGGCCAGAAAAGAGTTGGAGAAGAAAGAACGGGAAAAAGCTGAACTTGAAAAGGAACTGAAAGATGCTCAAGAAAAGCTTGAAGAGGAGATGAAAAAGGAACCTCGTGATGAAGAAAAAATAAAAGAATTAAATGAGAAAATTGAAAGACTAAAAGAGGAAATAAAGGAAAAGGAAAGGCAGATAGAAGAAGCTAGGAAAGATTTAGAGAAGAAAGAAAAAGAAAGGGCAGAACTTGAGAAGGAGTTGAAAGAAGCCAAGGAAAGACTTGAAGAAGAAATGAAAAAAGAAGTACGCGATGAAGAAAGAATAAGGGAGTTAGAGGAAGAAATTGAAAGACTAAAAGAAGAAATAAAAGAAAAGGAAAGAAAGATAGAAGAGGCTAAAAGGGAACTTGAGCGCCTTAGAGAGAAAGAACGACTTGAAGAGAAAAGACGCAAAGAAGAAGAGGAACTCCTGGACCGCCTTGAAAAAAGGGAGTCTGGGCCATTTGATGCGTTAGGATTTTTGACAAGTGTGTTGGGTGGCATAACACCTGTTCAGGTTGTAACAGGTGTTGCTGGTGTTGGTGCGCTTGGTGGAATTTTAGGGTCATTTGGAGGACCTGGTTCAGGTCCTTCGGGTCCTTCAACCGATGTAGATCAGAGTGGCATGGGTTGTTCAGATGCTACAGGGGCATTTGCATCAATAAGGGGTACTGTAGAACAGACCGCATTTTCTGCAGGACTTGCAAAGGCAAACACTGTTATGGGCACAAGTCAAAATTCCAGTGGATTTATTAGTCCTCAAGATGTAACTGGAGCGGTAGAGAACAGTGTTTCTGGTGAGGAGGCTAACAGTGCTGAGGAGGCTAACAGTGCTGAGGGGGCTAACACTGCTGAGGGGGCTAACAGTGCTGAGGAGGCTAACAATTCTGGTGACAATGATACAATTCAGCAGGGGGCAATTGAAGAGGCCCAAGAATCCACTATCGACATTCAAGAGGGTGGACAGCCAGTAGAAAATAATTCAAATTCGGATAATGATCCCCAGGCTCTTGCCAATAATTCAGAGGCTTCTACCACGAATCCTGAGAATTCTGCCAACAATTCAGAGGCTTCTACCACGAATCCTGAGGCTTCTACCACGAATCCTGAGACTTCTGACAATAACGACAGCAACAACATGGGAATGCCTCATTCCTATGGAGCAAGTACATCTGAAAAAGTTCCTGAATTGGATCTAGCTGATGCCGCACCTACACGTAGCCAGATGATGGTTGGAAAACCAATTATTTACACGAGACCCAGTTCATATCAAACTGGATTCAATCAGTGCTGGGAAGATGCCTATACAGCAACATGGACATCGAATTTTATCAAGGGGTATAAAAGCTATACACCCCCCTCCGCTATGGGAGCAGTACCTGTTTTGGGGTTGGCCGGCAACTCCAATAATTCTGAAGCTACTACAACATATGTCACAACAACGTACGATGATGAGGTTGAACCTGATTCGGGTGAAGCAGATGAAGATGGTAACCCTGTATATCCTGATACCGGTTCAGTTATACCGACAGAGGACGATGATGAAGAAGAGGCTCTACAGCGCGCGCAGATACAAGCCTAAAATCCCATACGTTTTAGAAGGTCGGCCTTTGTAGAAATTCCCTCTTCAGAGAACATCTCAGCATAAATTTCATAGGGGTGCTCAGGCTGATCGTAGGTCTGTCCGTATTTCTTCACAAAACTCTTGGGAGGATTGTGGTGAATTGCCATCGTCCTAGTATCTAACCACTCAATCGTTGTACTCCCTATGTTCTTTGCCTTGTGCAGGGGAAACATTGGAAGGGGCACATGATACGACTCCCAGGCCCAGAAGGGTCTGGAAATTGTATCAGGATTAATTCTACAGCGTTCCCGAAATTCATCTGGAATAATAATCTTAGAAATCGGCGACCACCCCTCTCGAATACAGAATTGTTCCCAGAGCTCTGGTTCCCATCTCTGGTGAATATGAATTGCTTCGTGAAGAAGGGTCTCTCGGAATTGTTTGGAGGCTGGCAATTCTTTACAGAGTTTTTCGGGTAGACAGACAATATTTGGGGGGCGCGTATGAGGAAGCCCACCGTCTGCCTCGGAATTCAAAATCGCAATTTCCATCCCCTCGTACAAGGGAATTGAATTCACACAATCCGATAAAAAACCTTCGGCCTTCTTTGAAATTTCCGAAAGTTCATAGCCTTGACCCTCTCGCACTGCCCAATTCACCGCGTTAGTTCTACATGCCTTCCTGTATCCATCAATAATTTCGGCACCTCTAAGACAATCGTCCATCTATTAGGGACTATCCTTTGAACTCTTTTTCTTTTTACTAGCTTCCAGCGTTTTAATCAGCATCTTGTCAGCGAAGTACGTATTCAGCGTAGACTGTTTCTTGGCAGGCGACTTGGCCCGATCCTTTCTGACAGGTAGGCGAATGGCCGACTCCCTCGGAACAGCCGCCGCTCCAAAGAACTGTGAACCGAATCGGCGCACTGCACTCTTGTCGCATGCGCTGAGCGCTTCATAGAAGATCGCATCTGTGGTGGCAGCGTCTCGGCTGGCCTCCGTCCACCCACCTGTTGGTGCACGAATACCGGGAATCTTCTCAACAACAAGCGAGAAGAGTTGGACAATAGGATTCATCAACTGGTGCTCAATGTAGTAACGGAAATCCGGTTTCAGACCCTTCTCTCGGATATAGTTCGGATGCTCCACGCGATCGCCCTGTGACTTTGAGGCAACCTGTCCAATCGGCGGTAGGATGTAAATGAATGGAACACGCTCCCCACTTGCTGGAGCCGTACCCTCATCTCTCAGCTTCATTCTCTCGGCCAAGGCCTTATGAGCAGGTGGCGTGACAGCCTTGTACTCGGCTCTCAGTGACTTACTCATTGTCAGCAGATTCATACTCATCTTACCCTCCACCAACTCTGTTAACTTCTCCTTTACGAACCCGATCGCAGACTGGATGTTCCGTTCCGTGAGTAGGATTCGGAGGGCACCCCCGTAAATCAGTTTCACTAGGGGCGCATAGTCTCGACGCTTCGTAGCGATGCCCATGGAATTCTGATAGTATGAATCAGATGACCCCTCATACTTGTTGCCTACATATCGTTTCTTTGAGAAGATAATGAATGGATAGAATACCTTGTCATATTCAAAGTCGTGCGGTGCCTTCAAGCACCGAGTCACGAATTTCCCCGCTTCCTCTGTTAAGTGCATTGTTGCTTCGATGGCCGGCCGGCCTTCCAGAAGCTCGCCTGTTTCCAGGTTCTTTGCGTTAAACTTGATGAACAGGGAATCCGTATCACCGTATATAGTCTCAGCCGAACAGCGCGGATCGCCTGCTGCCGGCCCATAGAACTTCTCAATGGCCGCCTTGGCAAAGAGAATCTGTTTGCGACCATAGGCTGTCACTGACGCTGCCAGATGCTGCAAACGAATCTTGAACGTACCAGAGCCGAGCTGACCATAGAGCGAATTCGCCGTCAACTTGTAGGCCAGTTGCTCGGCATCTAGAAGCGCCTTCTTGAAGGGGTCCGATTCTTTCTCGGCCTCTTTACGTTTTGCCTTGCGCGTGGCCAGAAGTTTCTGTACAATCTGCGGAAGCGTTCCCTTATGCCCCTGAGCATATCGGCAGACACGCATACCCTGCTTGAGTTTTGCCGGATGCTTTCTGAGGTCATTCGGATCCGTGCCCCAAATGTCGAAGGTGATATCCGTCCAGCGAACATCGGGGCCGGCGATGGCCTCATCTTCTTCGGAACCGAGAGCGAAACCCTTGAAACTCCCGTCCAGGCTGTAGTCCTTTACCCAGACCAGCGTATCGTAGGAGATGTTCTCGCTAATGATTGTGCTCGGATACAGCGAGGCAAAGTCTGCCACACCAATGGGCGAATCATAGTGAATGCCGACCACGGGGTCAAGAACGATGGCTCCCTCGTAGGATTCGTCTGCTGCGGTGGTAGCCGACCCGAACGCCGTCGTCGGCAGAACTTTCACGCACTGCCCCCGCTCGTAACACTCCTTAAAGATGAGCGACTCAATCTTGAT
>Ga0114963_10002120_pt1 | contig 13500 bp, 15 predicted proteins | sample C_131016_EF_Meta_FD_87019 | JGI IMG/M metagenome (GOLD analysis project Ga0114963, IMG submission 87019) | Freshwater microbial communities from Lake Croche, Canada to study carbon cycling - C_131016_EF_MetaG | ecosystem: Environmental > Aquatic > Freshwater > Lake | place: Lake Croche, Canada...
GCACGGTTAGGCGCGATGCACTCTGTGATATTTGGTGGCTTCTCTGCCGACTCATTGTTATCTCGAATTCAAGATGCTGATGCTACTTTAGTAATTACTGCAGATGGTGGTTACCGAAAGGGCGCGGCCTTTGCCTTAAAGCCAGCAGTGGATGAAGCATTAAAGGGTTTCACAAATGTTAAAAATGTTTTAGTTGTGAAAAGAACTGGCCAAGAGACAGCTTGGGGAGATAAAGATATTTGGTGGCATGATCTTGTTGATAAGCAATCTGATAAACACAATGCAGAGTTTTTTGACTCTGAGAATGGTTTATTTATTCTCTACACCTCTGGAACTACTGCAAAACCAAAGGGTATTTATCACACCACTGGTGGTTACTTAACTCAGGCAGCTTTTACCCACAGCGTTGTATTTGATTTAAAACCAGTGTCAGATGTCTACTGGTGCACCGCAGACATTGGCTGGATAACTGGGCATTCATATGTGGTTTATGGGCCGTTAATTAATGGTGCAACGCAGGTGATGTATGAAGGAACACCTGATACACCTACAAAGGGTCGCATATTTGAATTAATAGAAAAATACAAAGTGAGCATTTTATATACGGCGCCAACTTTAATTAGAACTTGGATGAAGTGGGGGGATCAGTATCCAAATGGATCTAATCTTTCATCGCTACGTTTATTAGGTTCTGTTGGTGAACCAATTAACCCTGAAGCATGGATGTGGTATCGAGAAATAATTGGTAAAAATAATTGCCCAATTGTTGATACCTGGTGGCAAACAGAGACTGGCGCAATCATGATTTCACCATTACCTGGAGTAACTGCAACTAAACCAGGTAGTGCAATGAGGCCACTTCCTGGCATAGGAGCAGAGGTTGTAGATGATTCAGGAAAAGCTGTTGGCAATGGTCGTGGTGGTTACTTGGTGTTAACCGAGCCTTGGCCATCGATGATGCGTGGAATTTGGAAAGAGCCAGACCGTTACAAAGAAACTTACTGGTCAAGATTTAAGAATTTATATTTTGCAGGAGATGGCGCGAAGTTAGATAAAGATGGTGCGATCTGGCTATTAGGCAGAGTTGATGATGTTATGAATGTTTCAGGGCACCGTATTTCAACTACTGAGGTTGAATCAGCATTAGTTTCCCATGAAGCAGTCGCAGAGGCTGCAGTAGTTGGTGCTAATGATGAAATGACTGGGCAAGGAATTGTTGCATTTGTAATTTTAAGAGGTGGAATAGAAGCAGCAGCTGGGGAGGCGTTAGTTAAACAATTACGTGATCATGTTGCAAAAGAGATTGGTCCTATTGCTAAACCCCGCCAAATAATGGTGGTGGCAGAGCTTCCAAAAACTAGAAGTGGAAAGATTATGCGCCGTCTGCTGCGAGATGTTGCCGAAAACCGAGCGGTAGGAGATTCAACAACACTGGCTGATCCAAATGTAATGAAATTGATTTCAGAAGGCTTAAAGAGCAGCAAAAGCGAGGATTAATTAAGTCCTTTAAATAACTTATCTGCTTGAGTTTTTAAGTCAGTTATTACCTTTGGTAGATGTGAATCTGTGTATGTGTAGAACTTTGAAGGAGTTATGTATTTATCACCAAAACTCCAAGGGGTTGCAACTAAAATAACTGCTAATAAGTAAGAAATGAATGTGATTCTAGTTATTGATAGAAGAGCTCCTAATAAAGAGTCAATAAATTTTAATGGGGCTATCAGCAACGCTTTTCTAAAACCTAAACCAACTTTTCTGAATATAAACTCACCTATTATTGCTAATAATAAAATTAGAATTATTGCACCACCAGCTTTTGCAAGCGTGTTACTCCATTTGCTCATTACCTCAACGGCAATTACAACTCCAACTACGCCGCCAGTGATATAGCCGATAGTTTTAAATATACTTTGAAGTAAACCACTTTTAAAGCCAGTAAACCCAGCAATAATAAATGCTATTGCAATAATTAGATCAAAGTAATTCACAGTTTGACCTTAAAGTACTTTTCAACATGGTCAAATAACTCTTTCTTAGATTTATAAGCACCTATATGTTTATAAGTAACCTCACCACTTGCATCAATAAACCAGGTAACTGGGACTCCCATACCAAATACAAACTTTGATTTACTATCTATATCTACCAAGTGTGGCCAGGTCATACTGTGTGATTTAATAAAATTTGGGCCAGCTTCCAGTGTGCTCTCTTCCACATCTACGCCAAGTAATTTTATCTCACCACTTTTAAAGATTTGGGTTGCATAAAGATCTACTAGGTACGGCATCTCCTCGCGACATCCCTCACACCATGAGCCCCAGACATTAATAATTATTGGACCATTTATTACATAGAAATTAATAACTGATGAACCATCAAGACATGGCATCTCCAGCTTTTCCTTCGCTGGCTTACTTAAATCTATTTGATCACAAGAAGGAACACTACCCATTACTTGAGTGATTGGTTGCTCTCCTGTTGAACAGCTAGTAAGAAGTAATAAGGAGACAATAATAATTGAAAGTTTTTTCATTTAAAATCTGCCTCCGCCTTCACTAATCTCTTTGATTTAACTGGGTCTATCTCACCAATTCCAAATGATGGGCATAACTTAGCCAAAGCACAAGCACCGCATGCTGGTTTTCTAGAATGGCACACACGCCGGCCATGCCAGATCATTCGCTGCGACAAATTTGTCCACTCCTTCTCTGGAATTAAATTAGCAACCTCAAACTCAACCTTTACCGGATCAGTTAATTTTGTCCAACCAAATCTTCTACTTAATCTTCCAAAATGAGTATCAACGGTAATGCCTGGGATACCAAAGGCATGCCCTAAAACTACATTTGCTGTCTTCCGTCCAACTCCAGGCAGTGTAATTAAATCTTCTAATGTATCTGGAACTTCGCCATCAAATTCATTAATTAATTTCTTACTGAGTCCTTTAATATTTTTTGCCTTTGCTCTAAAAAAACCAGTTGACTTAACTAATTGTTCAATATCTTTTTGATCAGCTTCTGCCATCTTTTTAATTGTGTTGTATTTTTTAAAAAGTGCTGGAGTGGTTTGATTAACACGTTTGTCGGTGCACTGGGCTGATAAAACTGTTGCAACTAGTAATTGAAATGGATTTGCGTAATTTAACTCACACCTTACATTGGGATAGTTTTTTGTCAGCACACGGTAGACCGCTTTTGCTCTTACTTTTTTACTAGCTAAACTCTCACGCATTTGACCAAGATTACGCTGATTAGAGTTAGATCGGGTAAGGGTTGTATCATCAGCCTTATGCCTAATAGAAACGAAGAAGAGGTAGTGCGTCGTGCAGCACTTTTTACTGCGCTAGATGATGCCTCAGCTGCAACTCTTCGTGAATCTATGAGCGCGGTAAAAGTTGCTAAGGGACAAATATTATTTAAAGAGGGTGACGCCGGAGATCGCTTATTTGTTGTAGTTGAAGGAAAGTTAAAGCTAGGCACATCCTCAGGAGATGGCAGAGAGAATTTACTTTCAATATTAGGACCTGGAGATATGTTTGGTGAATTATCTTTATTTGATCCAGGGCCAAGAACTGCAACTGCTACCGCGGTTGTTGATTCAAGGTTATTAGCACTAGCAAATGATCAGGTTATTGGTTGGGTGACTGCCCACCCGCAGGTTTCACTCCAGCTTTTAGGGCGTTTAGCACAAAGATTACGCAAAGCAAATGATGTTTTATCCGATTTAGTTTTTGCAGATGTGCCAGGCCGAGTTGCAAAAGCAATTATTGAATTAGGTGCGCGATTTGGTACTAAAAAAGATGATGGCCTGCATGTTAACCATGAATTAACTCAAGAGGAGCTTGCGCAATTAGTTGGTGCCTCCCGTGAGACAGTTAATAAAGCGTTGGCAGATTTTGCATCCCGTGGTTGGATAAAGCTAGAGCCAAGAGCGGTTGTAGTTTTAGATTATGAAAGATTGTCTAAGCGCGGACACTAGTAGTAACACTTAATATATTATTAAATGAACGGGTCATTAGCCTTAGTTGGCTCAGGTGAGTATTTGCCCCAGATGGCTGAGTTTGAAAAATCCTTAATTGATGATGGTGTTAAAAATGGTAAGAAACCAATTTATATCCAAATTCCAACGGCTGCTGGCAGAGAGAGTGAAAATCGATTAAAGCATTGGCAAGAGTTAGGTAGAGAACAAGCGGAAAAGATAGAAATTGAATCAATATTTTTGCCAATTTATAATCGAGATGGTGCAAATAATCAAGAGTTTGCAGATCAGATCAAAGATAGCGCACTTGTCTATATCTCAGGTGGTGATCCACATTATTTAGCAAACTCCTTAATTGATACTCCAGTATGGAAATCTATACATGAGAATTATTTAAGTGGTGGATCTATTGCTGGGTGTAGCGCAGGGGCGATGGTTTTAAGTTCACATATTCCAAATTTTCGCTTGTCAAAGAGTGAGCCAACTATAGGGCTTAATTTAATTCCAAAAATTAGAGTAATTCCCCATTTTGATAAGTTTTTTAAATGGATTCCAGAGAGTGCTGCCAAAATACTTTTAAATACTCCGAGTGATGGGATTTTGATTGGTATAGATGAGTTAACTGCGCTAACAAAGAGGGGTGGTACAAATAATTGGCAGGTGAGTGGAAAGGGGAAAGTTCATATCTTAAAAGGGTTAAAAGAGCAGCAATTAATTACAGGGGATGAAATTAGCTTTTAAGTTGAACAACCATCTCTATCTCAACTGGGGCATTTAGTGGAAGCTCTGCAACACCAATAGCAGTTCGTGCATGCTTGCCATTGATCTCACCAAATAATTTAATTAGTAACTCACTTGCTCCATTTACAACCTGTGGGATTGCTACAAAGCCTGGAACACCATTAACAAACCCACCGACTCGAATGATTCTTTCAATCTGATCAATATCTGCAACTAGTGAAATAGCGGCGAGTGCGTTAAGGGCGCAAATCTGCGCCATATCCTTTGCTTGTTCAGGAGTTACCTCAGCTCCAACTTTGCCGGTGATTAAAACCTTGCCATCAACAATTGGAAGTTGTCCTGCAGTAAAAACCAGATTGCCAGTTTTAACCGCTGGTACGTAAGCAGCAACTGGTGCTGCAGCAACAGGTAGTGTTAAACCAATCTCTGCTAACTTTTCTTTAACACTCATTTAATTTCACGCTTCATATAAGCAACTAATTGATCGCCGCCGCCCGGAGCAGGGATAACTTGAATTAACTCCCAGCCCTCTGATCCCCAGGTATCAAGGATTTGTTTTGTGGCATGTGTTAATAATGGAACAGTTACATATTCAAATTTCATTTTTTCCTACTGACCTAAAGCAACTTTTACTAGAGCAGAGACAACGCCACCATCTGCTTTGCCAGCAATCTTAGGTTGCAGAACCTTCATAACTAATCCCATACCAGCAGGACCTGCCGCATTTGTCTCTGTGATTGCTTCTGCAATCATTTTTTTAATTTCTGCCTCACTTAATTGCTCTGGTAGATACTGCGCAATAATTGCACCTTCTGCCTTTTCTTTATTTGCTAAATCATCTCGCTTGGCAGCGGTGAATGCCTCTACCGCCTCTCGGCGCTTTTTTGTCTCCCTTGATAAGACGGTAATAATTTCAGCATCTGTTAAAACCTTTGCGGTTTTGCCAGCTACCTCTTCATTAGTAATAGCAGAAAGCAGCATTCGAATAGTTCCGCTCTTAACCTCATCACGGCCACGAATCGCCTCGGTTAAATCTGCTTGTAGTTTTTCTTTTAGTCCCATAGGGGTATCTTCTCATGCCTATGGCATACAAAGTACGCACAGCAACCCTCCCTTTACTACCTAAGGGAAGTCGGGATATCAAGATTCTCCACTTCTCAGACCTTCACCTAACCCCAAATAAAAAGCGGGAGATCGCAGATATTAAAAGCTTTGTTGATCTCTCCCCAGATTTAGTAATTAGCACTGGTGATTTTCTAGCACATAAGGATGCTGTTAAAAGTGTGATTAGTGCGCTAGATCAATTGCTTGATCTACCTGGATTATTTGTATTTGGCTCTAATGATTATTACGCCCCGCAGTTTAAAAGTCCATTTTCGTATTTAAGAAAAGATAATGGCGTGCGAAAACTTGGAAATAAACTCCCCTGGCAATCACTTCAAAAACAGTTAGTTAAACGTGGATGGCAGGATCTAAACCATAACAAAGTAAAGTTAAAGGTAAATGGCGTAGTAATTGAAGCGCGCGGTACTGATGATGCTCACTTAGAGTTAGATGATTACCGCAAAGTAGAAGGTGCAGTAAGTAAGAGTGCAGATCTTGCAATTGGTGTTACACATGCGCCATATGAGCGAGTACTAGCTGCCATGGCGCAGGATAAATTAGATTTAATATTTGCCGGTCACACCCATGGTGGTCAGATTAGATTGCCTTGGTTTGGCGGAAGTAAATCATTTACAACAAATTGTGATTTAGAAAATTGGAGATCCCGTGGTGTTACTCGGGTAAATAGTGAACCATGGCTAAATGTCTCAGCAGGTATGGGAATGAGCCCATTTGCACCAATTAGATTTGCCTGCCCACCTGAGGTCTCACTTATTACTTTAACTGCATAAAATTTAATTAATCTATTTTAATTTAGACTTCACTTTATCGATGTCTGCATCAACCATTAACTTAGCTAACTCTTTCCAATTAGTTTTAGCCTTCCAACCTAATACCTTCTCCACCTTTGACGGGTCACCAATTAAGGCATCTACCTCAGTTGGACGAACATATCGTTTATCTAACTCAACATAATCTTTGTAATTAAGGCCTACATGCTCAAAAGCTGCTTGAGCAAAATCTTTAACTGTAGCCCCTATACCGGTTGCAACTACATAATCACCTGGCTTATCTTGTTGAAGCATTAACCACATCGATTCCACATACTCTTTGGCATAGCCCCAGTCTCGAACCGCATCTAAATTGCCAAGATATAACTTATCTTTACTACCAGTTGCAATCTTTGCCACCGCTCTAGTTATTTTTCTAGTTACGAAGGTTTCTCCTCTTCGCGGAGATTCATGGTTAAACAAAATGCCATTTGTTGCATGCACGCCATAAGCCTCACGGTAATTAACTGTTGACCAATACGCCATTAACTTAGCTGATGCATATGGGCTTCTTGGCCTAAATACTGAATCTTCATTTTGTGGTGGCGGAGTTGAGCCATAAAGCTCACTGGTACTTGCTTGATAGAACCTGCACTTAATGCCAGAGGCTCTAATTGATTCAAGAAGAGCAACTGCACCAACTGCATCAACTTGGGCAGTGTATTGGGGCATGGTAAATGAAACTTGCACATGAGATTGTGCGCCTAGGTTATAAACTTCAGTCGGTTGAATCTCATGAATTAAATTTGTCATATTAACACCATCAGTTAAATCACCGTAGTGCAAGATTAATTTTGGATGAGGAGTCTGTGGATCTTGGTAAATATGATCAATTCTTCCCGTATTAAATGAACTAGATCTACGTATAAGTCCGTGGACTTCGTAATCTTTATCTAATAGCAACTCAGTCAGGTATGAACCATCTTGCCCTGTGATGCCGGTAATAAATGCAATCTTCTTGGACAAAATATCTCCTTACTTATTTTCCTGATACCACTCTACAGTGCTAGCAATACCTTGATCTAAAGTTATTGATGGTTTCCAGCCAAGTTTATTGATTTTTGTTGAATCTAAAACCTTTCGCGGGGTTCCATCAGGGCGATTAGTATCCCAAACAATTTTGCCAGTAAATCCAGTTAGATTAGCGATTTTTACTGCTAAATCTTTGATTGAAATTTCACCTCCTGAGCCAATATTAATTTGTTGTGCATCGTTATATTTTTCTAAACAAACTAAAATAGCTTTAGCAAGATCATCTACATGCAAAAAGTCTCGAAATGGAGTGCCGCTTCCCCATAGACCTACCTCAGCTAATTTGTTTTGCTTAGCCTCAACAAATTTACGAATAAGGGCAGGTAACACATGGCTATTTTCTAAATCAAAATTATCATTTGGTCCATATAGATTTGTTGGCATTACTGAGATCCATGAGTAGCCATACTCTTTCCGGTATGACTTAATAAGTTCAATTCCGGCTATTTTTGCTACCGCATAAGCAGAGTTAGTTTGCTCTAATTCGCCAGTAAGCAAGTAATCCTCTTTTATTGGCTGAGCGCAATTTCTTGGGTATATGCAACTTGATCCTAAAAATACAAATTTCTCAACTTTAGCTTCATGGGCTGCATCCATAAGGTTGGATTGAATTTGTAAATTTTGAGAGAGAAATTCAACAGGATATGAATTATTGCTACCAACTCCGCCAACCTTCGCTGCAGCATCGATTATCGCGTAAGGTTTTAGATCACTAATATAAGAAAAAGTCTTTGCTCGATCAAGTAAATTAACATCTTTACTTGAGATACCAATTACTTTCTTATTAACTCTTTCTAATTCTCTAACAATTGCAGATCCTGCTAAACCAGTACCGCCTGCAACTAAAACTGTCATGTGATTAGCCTAGCGTGAGTACTTTAAAACTCAGCCGCCACCAACTCTGCAATTTGAGCGGTATTAAGAGCTGCTCCTTTTCTAAGGTTATCCCCACAAACAAATAGATCAATCGCATTTGGATCATCTAACGATTTACGCACTCTTCCTACCCAGGTTGGATCAGTTCCAACCACATCAGCTGGAGTTGGAAACTTATGATTTTCTGGATCATCAACCAACTCAACTCCGGCAGTCTTTTTAAGCACATCTTGGGCAACCTGGCGAGATACTTCCTTATCAAAAATTGCATGCACAGCAAGTGAGTGAGTTGTTAGGACTGGAACTCTCACACAGGTTGCAGAGACCTTTAAATTTTTAAGTCCTAAAATCTTTCTAGATTCATTACGAACTTTCAACTCCTCAGATGAGTAGCCATCTTCTTTTAATGAACCTGCCCAGGGAATTACATTTAATGCAAGTGGGGCAGAGAATGGTCCAAAATCCTTAATAACTTTTCTAGAATCACCTGCTACATCCCCTGAGTTTGTATTAGCAACTAAATTCATCTGCTCGCGCAAAATATCTAAACCTGGCTGACCAGCACCAGATGCTGCTTGGTATGAGGCAACTACCAATTCTTTTAGGCCATATTGATTGTGGAGTGCGCCCATCGCTACGATCATTGAGAGCGTTGTGCAGTTTGGGTTCGAAATAATTCCTTTTGGGCGATTCTTAATTTGCTCTGGATTTACCTCAGGCACAACCAATGGCACCTGATCATCCATTCTAAAGGCGCCAGAGTTATCTACAACTACCGCACCCTTACTCGCCGCAATTGGAGCCCACTCTTTAGAGATCTCATCTGGAACATCAAACATCGCAATATCAACTCCTTCAAAAGCTTCAGGGCTTAATGCAACAACTGTTAGCTCTTCACCTCTACACATTAGTTTTTTACCAGCACTGCGAGCAGAAGCAATTAATCTAATCTCACCATAAACATCTTTACGCTTAGATAAAATATCTAGCATCACTGTGCCAACTGCTCCTGTTGCGCCAACTACGGCAAGTGAAGGCTTTCTACTCATCGTCCACTACCGCCATAAACAACTGCCTCAATTTGATCTGCATCTAATTCAAATGCGGTGTGTGCTGCTTTAACACCCTTTTCTAAATCACTGCTCCGGCAAACAATAGAGATGCGAATCTCTGAGGTTGAGATCATCTCAATATTTACGCCAGCCTCAGAAAGACAAGCAAAGAAGGTGGCAGTAACTCCTGGATGGCTTCTCATACCAGCGCCAATTAATGATAATTTACCGATTTGATCATCATATTGAAGGGATGCAAAACCAATCTCACCTTGAATACGTTTTAAAACAGCGGTTGCATTTGCGCCCTCTGTTTTAGGAAGTGTGAAAGAGATATCTGTTAATCCAGTGGCAGCGGCAGAAACATTTTGTACGATCATGTCGATGTTGATGTCAGCATCGGCAATTGCCTGAAAAATTGCTGCAGCCATTCCCGCTCGGTCTGGCACGCCAACGATGGTTACCTTTGCCTCACTTTTATCATGAGCTATCCCTGCGATTATTGCCTGTTCCATTTCTCCTCCTTCAGGATGATCTTTAACCACCCAGGTTCCTTCTTTATTGGAAAAAGATGATCTAACATGAATTGGTAAGTCATAACGGCGTGCATATTCAACGCAACGAAGATGCAATACTTTGGCACCACTTGCGGCCAACTCCAGCATTTCATCGTAGGTAACTGTTGAAAGTTTTTTAGCTGCTGGCACAACTCTTGGATCGGCAGAGAAGATGCCATCAACATCGGTATAGATCTCACAAACATCTGCTTCAAGGGCGGCCGCTAGTGCCACAGCTGTTGTATCAGAGCCGCCGCGGCCTAAGGTTGTAATGTCATTTGTATCTTGTGATACTCCTTGAAAGCCAGCAACAATTGCAATTGCACCCGCTTTTAATGCCTCTTGAATTCTTCCTGGTGTTACATCAATAACCCGTGCCTTGCCATGAGTTGAGGTAGTGATAATTCCTGCTTGTGAGCCAGTAAAAGATCTTGCTTCATGACCTAAGTTTGAGATTGCCATGGCGAGTAGTGCCATTGAAATTCGCTCACCTGCTGTTAACAACATATCTAACTCACGACCATTTGGAAGTGGAGATACTTGATTAGCTAAATCAATTAACTCATCGGTGGTGTCTCCCATTGCGCTGACCACAACCACAACCTGATGGCCATTCTTTTTAGTGGCAACGATTCGGCTGGCAACCCGCTTCAACCCTTCAGCATCTGCAACTGAGGAGCCGCCAAACTTCTGCACGATTAAGCCCATGGGCTAAGTGTGGAGCATGGGTAGGAGAAGTTGGGAATTATCTCAATATATAAGACGCTTAATCATCTTATATATTGAGATAATTAGTTATCATAGCTTCTTCTGCCTTCAAATGCCCTTCCTAATGTAACTTCATCGGCGTATTCAAGGTCACCGCCTACTGGAAGGCCAGAGGCAAGGCGGGAGACCTTAATTCCTAATGGCTTGATCAATCTGGTCAGATAGGTAGCTGTTGCCTCTCCCTCTAGATTTGGATCGGTCGCAATAATAATTTCACTTATCTGCGTCTCTGCAAGTCGCGCCATTAACTCTCTAATTCGTAAATTCTCTGGCCCGATTCCATCAATTGGTGAGATCGCACCCCCTAATACATGGTACTTACCTTTGAACTCACTAGTTTTTTCAATTGCAAGTACATCTTTACTCTCTTCAACCACACAAATAGCGGTGTTATCTCTTCTTGGATCTCTACATATCTTGCAAATGTCCTCTTCTGAAATATTGCCGCAGGTGGTGCAGAACTTAACCCGCTCTTTTACTGTTTTTAAAATCTCAGCAAGCCTAGTTACATCAACTCGATCTGAGGCAATGATATGAAAAGCAATACGTTGCGCACTCTTTGGCCCAACTCCTGGAAGCCTGCCTAACTCATCAATTAGATCTTGAATAATTCCTTCATACATAGTTGATTAACTAAGTAAAACTTAGTTGGACTCCCTTATTACTTGAGCGCCTAACTCTCTTGCTAGTAAATCTGTTCCAGATAACATATTGGCATCATTTGGATCTTCATCAGCTCTTGCCATGGTTGTGGTTACAACTGAGGAGTCAACTGTTGCCGCTATTTTACGCCGCACCCCAGTAACCTCTTCAAAGGCATCAGATAAAATTAGATCACTTTCTGATCTAACAAATGAATCCCTAGCACCTGCATTAACAATTCCGACTGTGATGGTTTCATCATCTAAGGCAAGTATTTGTGCACTAGTTGAGAGCAATGACCAGGTTAATCTGCGCCGTTTTTTCACATTTTCAATTACCTCAGGCCACATTCTGCGTAGCGCCGTAATATCAATTGTGCCACTTGGTTTAATCGGCTCAGATTTAACACTCTCTACAACTGCCGGCTTTGCCTCAATCTTTTGCTCAGTATTGACTGGTGGTGTTGACACAACTTTAGTAACTGGAGCACTTTTCTCATCCGTTATCTCCTTACTTGCCAAAGGTGTTGTAATAGAAAATGCTCGCTCAAGTTTTTCTACTCTTGCTACCACTGCTGCGTTATCGCCAGCTGGTTGCATCATCTGCCCACAAATTAACTCCAGAATCAATCTAGGTGGAGTAGCACCACGCATCTGGGTTAATCCACCTGCAAGTAAATCAGCCGATCTTATTAAGTTTGCAACTCCAATTAACTTTGCTTGAGTGCGGATGCGATCTAATTGATCAATTGGTAGATCTTTTAATATATGTGAGCTGTTCTCATCAACTGCGCCAACGATTATTAAATCACGAAGCCGCTCTAGTAAATCTTGAGCAAATCTCTTTGGGTCTTGCCCTGATTCAACAACCCGGTCTATGGTTTTAAATAATGAGGAACTGTCATGAGCAGCTAAGGCATCTACTGCTTCATCTAAGAGTGCGCCATCTGTATAGCCAAGAAGGGCGACTGCAATTTCATAAGTAACTCCATCTTTACTTGCCCCAGCAAGTAGCTGGCCAAGGACTGAGAGGGCATCTCGGACTGATCCGCCGGAGGCTCTAACAACTAATGGAATAACACCCTTTGCTACTTTAATGCCTTCAGAATCACATATCTTCTCAAGGTGAGTACTTAAAATTGCTGGTGGGACTAATCTAAATGGATAGTGATGAGTTCTAGATCTAATTGTTGAGATTAATTTATCTGGTTCAGTTGTAGCAAAGATAAATAAAACATGAGCTGGTGGCTCCTCCACTACTTTGAGTAACGCATTCGCAGCGCCGGGTCCTAATTGGTGAGCCTCATCAATAATATAAATCTTGTAACGAGATTGCACTGGCGCAAAAAAAGCTTTATCCCGTAGATCTCTGGCGTCATCTACTAAGCCATGGGTTGCTGCATCTAACTCAATCACATCAAGGGAACCAGGACCATTTGCAACTAGATCCTTACATGATTGGCAGATGCCACATGGATTTGGCGTTGGCCCTTTTTCACAGTTAAGTGAGCGCGCCATAATTCTGGCACTTGATGTCTTACCGCAACCTCTTGGTCCACTAAATAAATACGCATGGTGAATTTTTCCGGAGTCAAGCGCGTTACTTAATGGTGTTGTTACATGCTCTTGTCCGATTACATCAGCAAAGATTGATGGGCGATACTTACGATATAAAGCTAATGACATCTATCACCCTCCTTTGTTAATATAAAAATAAAATTTAGGATCCCCCGTACACCCACTAGAGCGTACCTACCCTTGCTGCATTCCTGCCCTAGGGGAGTTCGGCACGTTAGCACCGCACGGGGGATCTAACGGTAAATCTTAGTCATCACCACCGATACCCTTAAGCCTTGAAGTAATACTGGAGGATTCGCATAGCGGCCGAGTGCGCACGCTTGGAAAGCGTGTGTAGGGCAAC
>Ga0114963_10002121_pt1 | contig 13498 bp, 10 predicted proteins | sample C_131016_EF_Meta_FD_87019 | JGI IMG/M metagenome (GOLD analysis project Ga0114963, IMG submission 87019) | Freshwater microbial communities from Lake Croche, Canada to study carbon cycling - C_131016_EF_MetaG | ecosystem: Environmental > Aquatic > Freshwater > Lake | place: Lake Croche, Canada...
AGCACGGCGGGGGCGGCATCGGCCAGCGGCGCTCCCTCGGCGAAGCAGCGGCGGGCCCACTCCACCTCGTCGGTGAGGAGCCGCCGCAGGGCAGGGGAGGCCGACGACGCATCGAGCATCGCCTCATCGACTCCGTGCCGCGTCATGTCGTCGAGCGGAAGATAGACGCGGCCGGCGAGCCGGTCGCGGCGAACGTCCTGCCAGAAGTTGACGAGTTGCAGCCCGGTGCAGATCGAGTCGGACATCGCCACCACCTGTGGATCGCGACAGCCCTCCAGCGCCAGCACGATCCGGCCGACGGGATCGGCGGAACGGCGGCAGTAGCCCGCGAGGTCGTCGCGGGTCGCATACCGCGTCTGTCGCTGGTCCTGCTCGAACGCGGCGATCAGGTCGGCGAAGGGCGCACGGTCGAGGCCGGTGCGGCGGATCGTGTCGGCGAGCGCGAGAAACACCGGGTGTCGCGGCCGGCCGGCGAAGCAGGCGTCGAGTTCCTCGCGCCATGCCGCGAGCGCGACAGTGGCCTCCGTCGGAGATGACGATTCGTCGCCGAGGTCGTCGGCCCAGCGGGCGAAGGCGTAGACATTGGCGAGGTGCTGGCGGAGCTGCGCTGGCACGAGGCGGGTGGCGACGGTGAAGTTCTCGTAGTGGCGGCGGGCGACGGCCCGACAGAAGGCCTCGGCGGCGGCGAGGTCTGTGTTCGTCGGCAGATCGGCCAGCCGCCACGCCACGGGGTCGCGGGCGGCCGCCTGACCGTGCTGCGGCGACGGCGCCGAGTGTGATGTCCCGACCTGCATGCACTGCTCCCTCACGCCGCGGCGGGGAGCCCCAGCGACCGGCCTGTCTGGCCGCGTTTCGCCGCCTCCACTACGATGCTCCGGCGGTGCCAACCGTTGTACCCGATGGCGGCGGCCTCCCGCCCGCTGCCGCCCCGAGCCGGAACGCCCGATGAAAATCCTCCTCGCCAGTCCCCGCGGCTTCTGTGCCGGCGTCAACATGGCCATCGAGACGCTGGAGACGGCGATCCGCCTCCACGGCACGCCGATCTACGTGTTCCACGAGATCGTCCACAACAGGCACGTGGTCGACCGCTTCATCCGCCAGGGCGTGGTGTTCGTCGACTCCGTGGAAGAAGCGCCGGAGGGCGCGGTCCTGCTCTTCTCCGCCCACGGCGTGGCACCGGAGATCCGGCGGGTGGCGGCCGAGCGGCGACTGCGGGCGATCGACGCGACCTGCCCGCTCGTCACCAAGGTGCACCTCGAGGCGATCAAGTACGCCACGCAGGGTTACCGGATCGTGCTCATCGGCCACGAGGGCCACGACGAGGTGATCGGCACGATCGGCCAGGCGCCGGCGGCGTTCACGCTGGTGGAGTCACCGGAGGACGTCGACTCGCTCCCATTCGGCACGGACGACAAGCTGGCCTATCTCACACAGACCACGCTCTCGGTGGACGACGCCTCGCGAATCATCTCCAGGCTCAGAGAGCGGTTTCCGCAGATCGTCGGGCCGCCGAAGGATGACATCTGCTACGCAACGCAGAATCGGCAGGAGGCCGTCCGCCTGCTCTCGGAAGAAGCCGACCTCGTGATCGTGCTTGGCAGCCAAAACAGCTCCAACAGCCAGCGGCTCGCCGAACTTGCCCGCGAGCGTGGCATCCCCGCGCATCTCATCGACGGTGCTGGAGAAATCGACCCTGCGTGGTTCCACGGCGAGGAGACGGTGGTGATCACGGCCGGCGCCAGTGCCCCCGAGGCCGTCGTGCAGGACTGCTTGACCTGGCTGCGGGACCGCTTCGGCGCCGAGGTGGAGGAGCGGTCGATCCGCGAGGAAGACGTCTACTTCCCGCTCCCGAAGGAGCTCCGGTCAGCCGTATCGGCAGCCCGGCTGCCGATGGCGTGAAGCGCCCCGCTCATCGGCCACAGGTTGAAAACCTATGCTTCGGGGAAGCGTTGCACGCGAGGGGCATGGGCATGCCCCGGCCACGTCACCAGTCGGACACAGGTTGCCAACCTGTGCTACGAGAGGCCCCGAGCCCACTGCGAACCGGGAAGGCACACAGGTTGACAACCTGTGCTACGTGGCCGGCAGGATGCCGGCCGCGGAAGCGGACGGGGCCGGCAGGAGGGACAGCCCACGTGAATCAATGCTGCAGTTTCTTGTAGCGGAAGCGGTGTGGCTCGTCGGCAGCGAGGCCGAGTCGCTCCTTGCGGCTCCGCTCGTAGACCTCGAAGTTGCCTTCGCAGACGTGGACGTATCCATCTCCCTCGAAGGCGATGATGTGCGTCGCCAGTCGGTCGAGGAACCAGCGGTCGTGGGTGATCACCACCACCGAACCCGCGAAGCTCATGATCCCTTCCTCGAGTGACCGGAGCGTGTCAACGTCGAGGTCGTTGGTGGGCTCATCGAGCAGGAGCAGATTGGCTCCGCCGCGAAGCAGTTTGGCGAGGTGCACGCGGTTGCGTTCGCCGCCCGAGAGCGTGCCCACCTTCTTCTGCTGGTCCGGGCCCATGAAGTTGAACTTGGCGACGTAGCTGCGGGCGTTGACCGCCCGCTTGCCCAGTTCGATCGTGTCGTGGCCCTCCGAGATCTCCTCGAACACCGTCTTGATCGGGTCGAGGGCGTCGCGGTTTTGGTCGACGTAGCCGATGTCGACGGTGGAGCCCACCTTGACCGTCCCCGAGTCGGGCTTTTCGGCCCCCACGAGCATTCGGAAGAGGGTCGTCTTGCCGGCACCGTTGGGGCCGATGATCCCCACGATGCCTCCCGGCGGAAGCTTGAACGACAGGTTTTCGAAGAGGATCTTGTCGCCGAAGGCCTTGGAGATGTTTTCGACGTCGATCACCTGGTCGCCGAGCGGCCGGCTGGCAGGAATGAAGATCTCGATGTCCTGATCCCGCACGGCCGCCTGCTCCGCAGAGAGCTTCTCGTAGGCCGCAAGGCGGGCCTTGCTCTTGGCTTGCCGCGCCTTGGGCGACATCCGCACCCACTCGAGTTCCTTGTCGAGGGTCTTTTGGCGGGCGCTGGCCTGCTTCTCTTCGAGTTCGAGCCGGGCCTTCTTCTGCTGGAGCCACGACGAGTAGTTGCCCTCAAAGGGAATGCCGCGGCCGTGATCGACCTCGAGGATCCACTTGGCGACGTTGTCGAGGAAATAGCGATCGTGCGTCACGGCCACCACGGTGCCGGTGTACTCGGCCAGATGCCGCTCCAGCCAGTTCACGCTCTCGGCGTCGAGATGGTTCGTCGGCTCGTCGAGGAGGAGCAGGTCGGGCTTCTCGAGGAGCAGTTTGCAGAGGGCGACGCGGCGACGCTCGCCACCGGAGAGGTTCGTCACGCCCCAGTCACCGGGCGGGAGGTTCATCGCGTCCATCGCGATCTCCACCTGCCGGTCGAGATCCCAGAGATTCTTGACGTCGATCTCGTCCTGCACCGTCGCCTGTTCGGCGAGGAGTTTCTCCATCTCCGCGTCCGAGAGCGGCTCACCGAGGCGGGTGTTGATCTCCTCGAACCGCCGCAGCACGGCCCGCGAGTGGTCCACGGCATCCATCACATTTTCGAACACGGTCTTGCCGGGATCGAGATGCGGCTCCTGCTCGAGGTAGCCCACCGTGTAGCCCTCGGCCAGCCGGGCCTCGCCGTCATAATCCTTGTCGATGCCCGCCATGATCTTCATGAGCGTGCTCTTGCCGGCGCCGTTGCGGCCGAGCAGGCCGATCTTCGAGCCCGGGTAGAAGGCGAGGTTGACGTTCTTGAGAAGTTCGCGCTGCCCGAACTTCTTGTTCAGGTCGCTGATTTGGAAAATGAAGGCCGGACCCATCGGATGAACGGTGCTCGCACAAAGGGGAATGGGACGGGAAAACTGTCGGCTCACGATCCTAGCAAAACCCGGGCGCGGCATGAGGGGCCGTTGCTGGCCCGCGGGGCATGGTCTACGATGCTTCGTGGCCTTCGCACCGCCAAATTCAGACCGCCGACGAGGAGTTGCCCATGCCCGACTACATCCATCCCGAAGTGCTCGTCTCAACCGAGTGGGTGGCCGAGCATCTCTCCGACCCGCAGGTGCGGATCGTCGAATCGGACGAGGATCGGGCTCTCTACACGCAGGGTCACATCCCCGGCGCCGTGGAGATCGACTGGGCGGTCGACCTGCAGTGCCAGGTCGTCCGCGACTACATCGACCGGGCCGCATTCGAGAAGCTCTGCACCGAGCGGGGCATCTCCAACGACACGACCGTGGTCTTCTACGGCGACAAGAACAACTGGTGGGCCTGCTACGCCTTCTGGGTGTTCAAGCTCTACGGCCACAAGGACTGCCGGGTCATGGACGGCGGTCGGAAGCGCTGGGAACTGGACGGCCGGGCCTGGTCGAACGAGCGGGTCTCGTCTCCGCGGGCCCACTACACCGCGCAGGAGCAGGACGGATCGATCCGGGCCCTCCGTGACGAGGTGCTCAAGCACACGAAGGCCGGCAAGCAGCTGCTCGACGTCCGCAGCCCGGAGGAATACCGCGGCGAGCGGATGCACATGCCCGACTACCCCAACGAGGGCGCCATCCGCGGCGGGCACATCCCCGGCGCCCAAAACGTGCCCTGGCCGATGAACTGCAATGAAGACGGCACGTTCAAGTCGGCCAAGGACCTCGAGAAGCTCTACATCAAGGAGCTCAAGATGAAGCGGCGCTCCCCGACGATCGCCTACTGCCGGATCGGCGAGCGGTCGAGCCTGACCTGGTTCGTGCTCACCTACCTGCTTGGGTTTGGCAACGTCAAGAACTACGACGGCTCGTGGCTCGAGTGGGGCAACGCCGTCCGCGTGCCGATCGCCAAGGGCGGGGAGCCGGGCGGTGCCGCGGTCGTGGGGTCGGCGCCAGCGATCCACGCCTGAGCCATGGCGAGCGTACGAGAACGCCTCGATGAACTGGTCGGCGAGTTCGCCGACCTCGACGCGCGGGAGAAGCTCGAACTTCTCGTCGATTTCGCCCACGGGCTGCCGGCGCTGTCGGCGGAGTATGCGGCGCGGAAGGCGGTCGAGGATCGCCGCGTGCACGAGTGCCAGACGTCCGTATTTCTCTGGACGGAGTCGGCCGATGGCTCCGCCCGGCTCGTCGCCGAGGTGGCCCCCGAGGCGCCGACCGTGAAGGGCTTCGTGGCCATCCTCGCCGAGGCGATCAACGGCCGGCCAGTGGCCGATGTCGCCACGATCTCCGACGACATTCTCGAACGGATGGGGCTTGCCGATGTGCTCGGCATCCTTCGCACCCGCGGCCTGAGGGCGATCGTCGCCCGCGTGAAGCGGGGCTTCGCAGAGCACGCCTCGGGCTGAGACGCTCCCTCCCACTCTCACTCCCAACGAGCAGACCACACCAGAAAGGACCGACCCCATGTCACCCGCAGAGAAAGTGGTCGCCGGCGTCGATCTTGGCGGCACCGCCATCAACTACACGTTTCTCGACGAACGCGGTGAGTTCCTCATCGACGGGCTCTGCGAGCATCCGGCCCGAAGCGTCGAGGGCCCCGACATCTGCATCGGGCAGATCGCCGACGGCCTCGAGATGGCATGCGGCAAAGCGGGCGTCGACCGGGCGAAGCTCGTGGCCGTCGGCCTCGACACACCGGGCCCGGCGAGCGGGTCGGGGGTGCTCAGCAAGAAGGGCTCGACGAACTTCGTCCACCCGGCGTGGGCCGGCTATGACATGCGGGCCGGCCTGGAGTCACGACTCGGCCTGCCGGTGACCTACCTCAACGACGGCAATGCCGCGGCTCTCTGGGGCCACGTGTCGATCTTCGGGTCCGACAACACGGCCACCAGCGTGTCGGCGATCATTGGCACGGGCCTGGGCGGCGGCGTGATCGTCGGTGGCCGCGTGGTCACCGGCCGCAACGGCTTCGGCGGTGAGCTCGGCCACGTGCTGATTCCCCACGAGGCCGTGCCCGGAATCGAGGGCGCCGTGCCCGCCTGCAACTGCGGACGCACGGGCGACCTTGAATCGCTCTGCTCGCTGACGGCGATCCGCCGCACGCTGCTGCCGCACTTCCTGGCCCGAAACCCCGGCCACCCCCTCGCGGCCGACGAGATCGGCGACGCGGCCAAGAAGGTCCGCGGCCTGGCGGAGCGAGGCGACCCGATGTGCCGCGACATCTTCCGGGTGCAGGCCCACGCCCTTGGCCTGTTCTTCGACGAGATGGTCAACGTGTTTGATCCTGACGCGTTGATCGTCGGTGGCGGTGCCGTGGAGACGTCCGACGAATTTCGCCGCTGGTTTCTCGACGAGATCCGCGCGGGCATGCCGTCGCAGCGGGAGGAACAAGCCGAACTGCCGATTCACGTGATGCCCACCGGTGATTCGGCTGGAGCGAGAGGGGCCGCCCTCGACGCCGCCCGAATGGTCCGCGAACGCGGCCTCTGAGCCACCCACCGCGCTCGAGCCGTGCGAGGCAGCGACAGGCACACAGGTTGACAACCTGTGCTACGGGGACGCAGCGAGGCGGCGACAGGCACACAGGTTGACAACCTGTGCTACGGGAGGCAGCAAGGGGCTGCCCGTGCCCGGGAGCCGGCGTATGCCGCCAAGCGAAGCCACGATGGCGAAGCGCCGGCGGCATCCGAGTGAGCGGAGGGCAGGATGCCCGACGTGAACGTCCGGCGATGGGCATGGGCAGCCCCGAGCCCGGTGCGAACCGTGAACACACACAGGTTGACAACCTGTGCTACGAGGAAGCCTGGGCTACGGGAGGCCCGTCAGGCCACGCGGTCGATGACCGGCAACGCCGGCAGGCCGTTGGGCTGGAGGTGCAGGGCGGGGGAGGGGGGCGGCGACGGTTCGCCCCGGCTGCGGCGTGGCGAACCAAGAAACATCAGCCGGGCCGTGGCGAGCAGGCCACCGAGCGAGCCGAAGGTGGCTTCCACGGCGGCGGGCTCATAGCCGCAGTGCACCATGCAGTCGCCACACTTCGGGTTGCCGCTGGCCCGGCCGTAGCCATCCCAGTCGGTCTCGTCCATCAGTTCGCGAAAGGTCTTCGCATGGCCTTCGTCGAGCAGGTAGCAGGGCCGCTGCCAGCCAAAGAGGTTGTAGGTGGGCGTGCCCCACGGGCGGCACTCGAGATCCCAGTCGCCCTTGAGGAACTCCAGGAACACGGGCGACTGGTTGAACTTCCAGCGGGCGGGGGCAGCGTCGAGGATCCGCTGAAAGAGCGACTGGCTCCGCCGCCGCGAGAGGAAGTGATCCTGGTCGGGCGCCTTCGAATAGGAGTAGCCCGGCGAGATCATCATCCCTTCCACGCCGAGGCCCATGACCTCGTCGAAGAAGCTGCGGTAGCGGACGGGATCGGCGTCGGTGAACAGCGTGGAGTTGGTGGTCACGCGAAAGCCGGCCCGGCGGGCCGCGCGGATCGCCGACACCGCCATGTCGTAAATGCCCTCGCGGCAGACGGCGTGGTCGTGCTCCTCGCGAGGGCCGTCAAGGTGCACCGAGAAGGCCAGGTAGGGCGACGGCCGGAACAGCGGCAGCATCTCCTCGAGCTTGATCGCATTGGTGCAGAGGTAGAGATACCGCCGCCGGGCCACGATCCCCTCGACGATCTCGACGATCTGCGGATGGAGCAGGGGCTCACCGCCCGGGATCGAGACCATTGGCGCGCCGCACTCGTCGACGGCCGCGAAGCACTGCTCCGGTGTGAGGTGCGACCGCAGCACCTCGGTGGGGTGCTGGATCTTGCCACAGCCACCGCAGGCGAGGTTGCAGCGAAAGAGCGGTTCGAGCATGAGCACGAGCGGATAGCGGTCGTTGCCGCGGAGTCGCTGGACGGCCACATGCCGCAAGACCGCCATCATCTGGCCGACGGGAACACTCATGCCACCATCTCCCGTCGGGACGCCGCCGCCGCCCGGTGCGCCCGGGAGAGTGCGATCAGCGGAAAGTAGACCGGATACCAGTGATACTTCAGGTAGAAGACCTTCGGAAAGCCCGTGCCGGTGAACTCCCGCTGCTCCCAGCTGCCATCGGCCTCCTGGCGGGCGATGAGCCAGTCGACGCCGCGGCGAACGGCCGCCGCATCGCCCCGGCCGGCGGCGATGAGGCCAGCCACAGCCCACGCTGTCTGGGAGGGCGTCGGCACTCCCGTGCCGGCGAGGCCTCGATCGGCGTAGCTTTCGGCCGTCTCACCCCAGCCACCATCGGCCTGCTGGTGCGTCTCGAGCCACGCCGCCCCGCGGAGCACAGCCGGGTCGTCGAGGGCGATCCCGATGGCCCGCAGGCCTTCCAGCACTTGCCAGGTTCCGTAGACGTAGTTCACGCCCCAGCGGCCATACCAGCCGCCGTCGGCCTCCTGCGTCTGGCGAACGTAGGCCAGCCCACGATCGACCGCCGGATGGCCGGGCCGCAGGCCGATCTTGCCAAACGCCTCCAGCACCCGCCCCGCGAGATCGGGCGAACTCGGGTCGATCATCGCGTTGTGGTCCGCGAACGGCACCTTGCAGAGGAACTCGCTGTTGTTGTCGCGGTCGAAGGCGCCCCAGCCGCCGTCGGCGTTCTGCATGGCCGCCAGCCAGGGGACCGCACGTCTGATCGCGGCATCAACGGCCTCGCGACGAGCCGACGTCGCAGCCGCTGATCGCCAGGTCGCCAGAGCGATCACCACCATCGCGGTGTCGTCAACGTCGGGATAAAACTGGTTGGCGTATTCAAAGCACCAGCCCGCCGGCTCGGCGGCGACCCGGTCGGCCCAGTCGCCGGCGAAACGGATCTCGTTGGCCAGCAGCCAGTCGACGGCGCGGTCGGCCGCTGCCCGCGGTGCGGCGCCGTCGCCGTGACTCGCGGCCGACTCGACCACCGCGATCGTGGTGATGGCGGTGTCCCACACTGGAGAGCGGCAGGGCTCCAGTCGCGTGGTGCCATCGGGCTCCCGCTCGACGAGGCCGTCGAGCCGGCTCCAGGCCTCGGCAACCTCCGGATCGTCGTCCTCGCAGCCCATCGATTTCAGGGCGATGATGCTCCACACCATCGGCGGAAAGATCGCGCCGAGTCCGTCGCTGCCGTCGAACCGGTCGAGCATCCAGCGGCGGCATGCCTGAATCGCCCGCGGCCGCAGCGGCGTCAGCCCCAGCGCCTCGCAGGCCTTCATCATGCGGTCGATGCCGCGAAAAAAGCAGGCCCAAGCACTCGTGTCGGCGGGCGGCGGTGGTCCGCGGCGGTCGCGGTCGCCGAAGAGTTCGGCGATGTCACGACCGGCGGGCACGTGGCGCAGCGGCTTGAAGGCCCACATCAGCGACAGCGGCACGATCATCGTCCGCGACCAGGCCGACACGCGCGAGAGGTTCACTGGGAACCAACGCGGCAACAAAACGGCCTCCGGCGGAACGGCCGGGCAGGCGGAGTATGGCATCTGCCCGAGCAGCGCGAGGTAGAACCGCGTGAAGCTGTTCACGGCCCATGGGCCGCCAGCCTCGGCGATCGCCCGACGGGCCCGCACGAGCGACGGTTCGTCCGCCGCGTGGCCCACGAGTTTGAGCGCGAAATAGGCCTTCACGCTGGCGCTGATGTCGACCGGCCCACCGGGATAGATCGCCCAGCCCCCGCCCGGCTGCTGCTGGGCGAGGATCCGATCGGCGGCGCCTCGGACCCTCGGGTCAGCAAGCCGGCCCGCCCAGGCCAGCAGGAGCAGGTATTCGCTCTCGAGGATCGTGTCGCCCTCCAACGGCGCCCGCCAGTGGCCGTCCGCCGACTGGCGATTCAGCAGCCAACGGGTGGTGCGGGTGACCGCCTCCGCCTCGGCGGCGCCATCGGCACTGCCCCAGGCAGCCTGGAGACGCGGCATCCGCTGCGAGACCGAGCCACGTGGAGACGCGACGGCGACCGTCGCCGACTCCGACTCACCCGAACATGAAGGCAGGCTCTCGGCGACGGGTCCGATGAAAGTCATGCGTCCATCCCTGTTGCGTGCCGTGCGGGCGATCCTTCGCCGCGAAACCGAAAATCTCGCCGGAGAATAGAGAACCTCGAGCCGTCGCGACAAGTGCGGACGGACAGCGAGGACGGGCGATCCAGCAGCAACCGCAGCGACTGAGCCGGACGGGCAACAATCTCGGAACACTGGGGGGACTTTTCCGGGGGCCCGGCCCTACGCCGGCCTCTGGACGACCATCGGGAGATTCACCACGACACGAGTGCCCTCGCCAGGCCGAGACTCGACGACCAGGCCACCGCCATTCGATTCGATCAGCCGCAACGCCTTCGGCAGGCCGAGCCCGATGCCTCGTCCGGCATCGCGTCCGCAGGAGAAGGGATCAAACGCCCGGCGAACAGCATCGCCGTCCATTCCCGGACCGTCGTCGGCCACCGTCACACGGCAGCGATCGACCATGGACGCCGCTTCGATCACGACCCGCCCCCCCTCGTTGACAGCCTCGACCGCGTTGGCAACGACGGCCCGGACGGCCTCTGCAACCTGGGCCGCATCCACCCGTACCGCCACGGACAGCGGGGGCGGACTGTAGTCGAGCCGCACCCGCTTTGCCTCCGCGACGGGCCGTGCCGCCTCCACCACCGGCCGCAGCACGTCGTGGACGTCGACGTCCGCCGGGATTGGCCGCGGCGGCCGCGCAAACACCATCAACCCGCCGATCATGTCCCGCGCCCGAAACGCCTGATCGACGATGGTGGCCAGTTTCCGCCGCCGCTCGGGATCCCGCTCATCGACGAGCAATGCCTGAGCCCGAGCCGCGATGTTGGCCAGCGGGTTGTTGATCTCGTGGCCGGCACCGTAGGCAAAGGATCGCACCGCTTCGAGACGGGCCTCGAACACCGCCGCATCAAACCCGGAATCACCGGGCCGTGAACCATCCATGGCCGCGCCTCCACCAATGCTCGAGGCCGCCCGCGCCCCGAAGGGGACGCGGGCGGCCCGGCAAAAACCGTATAAAACTCGCCGATCAGGAGCCCGAACCAGCGACACCCGACTCGATGTCGAGCAGGCCGCAGATTCGGTCGACCAGCACCTCGGCCTCGAACGGCTTCTGGAGGAACTCGTTGGCGCCCGAGGCCTTGAGATCCTCGATCTTGTCCGGCTCGCACATGCCCGAGATGCAGATGATCCGCACCTCGTCCATGGTGGAATCGCTGCGGACACGCTGGCAAACTTCCTTGCCGTTGATGTCGGGCAGCATCACGTCGAGCACGATCAGGTCGGGACGGTAGTCCTTGACCATCATGCCGGCATCAAAGCCGTTGTTCACGCTCCGCGTCTCGAAGCGGCCATCCCGCTCGAGCACGTCGGTGATCAGCTCCACGAGATCCTGGTCGTCGTCGACGACGAGGATCTTCCGACGCCCGCTCTCGAGGGCGTCGGTTGGGATGCCGTTGTCCCTCATGAACAGGAACAGCTGATCCCGCGGAATCCTGCGGAACCGGCTGCCCGGCACGCGGAACCCCTTCAACTGCCCCGAATCGAAGCAGCGAATGATCGTCTGCTGGCTTACCTTACAAATTTTGGCGGCTTCGCCAGTCGTATAAACGGTCTTTTGCATGTACCACCCTCTCCCTAGCCGTGGTGCAGCTAGTAAAAACGGTGCCCGGGGCCTCCTCACCGGCGACTCAGCCCCGAACGCCTAGGCCTCCTTGCCAAGAACACTCAACCAGTTCAACGGAACCGCCGCCGACGTCGCACTCCGTGATTTCGACGCCGACGAGTGTTTCGAACCAGAGCCCGCGAGGACTCCTGACAGGCGGGGGAAGAAGGGGAAGGAGAAATCCTTTCCTCATCCTGCCTCCGTGCCAGCCATCCTTGCCAGACAACCCAACTCTACAGGTCGCTTCCGCAGCGAGTCAATATCGACCCAGTTGACGCAAACGCCTTGCGCACAAGGGTTTTGCGTGAAGCCGCACAACGCTCCCAACAATCCGATCCCGCCGTGCCTCCGCAGGATCACACGGGCACGACGACCTCGAGCAGTTCGATCGCGGGCTGGCCACCGACGAGAATCTCCGCCACGCGGCCGCTGAGCGGCCCCGGCATCGCAAGGATGCCGCCGAGATGAGGCCCGGGCGTGATCCGCACGAAGCTCACCCGGTGCACATCGCAGAGCAAACCGGCCTCGATCAGGATCCTCCCCAGGGGCGCGGCGGCGCGGCGAATCGCAGCGGCGGTCGCGGGATCAACCGCGGCGAGGTCGATCCGCACGATGCCGTATTGCACGACCTGGCCATCGGGCCGGACCAGCAGGATCTCACGGGCATACCTTGCCCCGCTGCCCTCGGCTGCCTTCTGCTCGGCCACGACCCGCACGTCGAGGCGACACGCATGATGCCGCTCCATCGTCACGGTCATGTGGCTGCGGTGGTCGAGCAGTTGCCGATCGACGGCCGGCAGTTCGCCGGCATCGACGCCGGTGATCGTGCCGAACGACGTGACGGTCGGGCAGAAGAGTCGCGCGAGACATTCGGCGCGGCCCACCGCATCGGCACCGTCCGGCGACGATCGGCCTGGGCTCATCATCCGCCCGTCGCGCCGGCAGGCACCGCGAGGTCGAGGAGGAACTCGAGCACCTCCCGCAGCCGTGGCATCTCGCAGGCAGCCACGACCTCGCCGGCGAGTTGCCGCTGCGTGGCGGCGATCCGCGTTGCCTTGGACGTGACGCCGGCCCGGTCGTAGAGATGCCGAACCTCGGCCAGCGCCGCGGCATCGCCCGCCTGCCGGGCCCGGGCGGCCGCCTCGACGAGCGCAGCGCGGTCGGCCGGCTCCAGGCCCTCGACCGCCAGCGCCCACAAGAGCGTCGGCCGGCCCCCGATCAGGTCGCCGGCCGCGCGGCGATCGTTCTCCAGATCGCCCGCCCAGTCCTTGAGGTCGTTGAGCACCTGAAAGCCCGTGCCGACGTGCAGGGCGTAGCGGCCGACCGCCGCCACTTTCCTCGGATCGGCACCCCCGAGCCTTACGCCGAGCGCCACCGCCGCCTCGAAGGCGGGCGATGTCTTGAGGCCGTAGATCTCCAGAGCCTCGTCCGGCGTCAGCAGGCGAGCCGGCATTCCTGCGGCCGCACCGTCCCGCCACCAGAGTTCCGCCCCCTGGCCGCGGGCCAGCCGGACATGCGCGTCGGCAAGGATTGCCACCGCATCGCGAATGGTGGCTGCATCGAGGCCCGGCAGCGACGCCATGATCGAATAGCCCACGCCGAGCAGGTAGTCGCCGGCATTGACCGCCGAGGGCACGCCCACCTCCTCGTGCAGCGTGGCGCGGCCGTAGCGAATCTGGTCGGAGTCTTCGATGTCGTCGTGGACGAGCGACGACTTGTGGAAGATTTCGATGGCGACGGCCGCCGCCTTCGCCGACGCGCGGGGCGTGCGTTGATCCGGCACGACGCCAGCGGCCGTCGCCGACGGCCGTTCGGCCAGATCGGCGGTCACGGCGTCGAACGCCGCCAGGGTGACGAACGGCCGCAGAAACTTGCCCCCACGCGCAAGAAACGCGCCCGACATGTCGGCAGCGGCCTCGAGCGGCAACCAGTCTGCCGG
>Ga0114963_10002122_pt1 | contig 13494 bp, 9 predicted proteins | sample C_131016_EF_Meta_FD_87019 | JGI IMG/M metagenome (GOLD analysis project Ga0114963, IMG submission 87019) | Freshwater microbial communities from Lake Croche, Canada to study carbon cycling - C_131016_EF_MetaG | ecosystem: Environmental > Aquatic > Freshwater > Lake | place: Lake Croche, Canada...
ATTTCGGAGTGATTTTATATTTCGATATTGATAGCAAGTTTTCTATGCGGAGCGTCGGTGCATTTTATGGGATCATTATCTGAATATATTTTAATGATCACGAGCCAGCGCATTTCTATGGTCAATATGCCGAATATCAAGTCACAATAGACATTGCGCCCATGAAGATTTTCAGTGGAGAATTACCTCGTCGGGCACAAGAGCTTGTGCTTTACTGGGCACAATTGCTGGAAAACTGGCAATTGTGAATGAACAAGCAGCAACCCAATCCCATTGCTCCATTGATATGAGGCAAGTCATGAATTGGGATGTGATTGAAGTCAAAGCTGTTGGGCCCCTTGCACTCAAGGTTGAATTTGCCGATGGAACCAAAGGCAGGGTTGTCTTCAAACAAAGCCATCTGACAGGTGTCTTTGCCGCCCTTAAAGATCCTGCCATATTTGAACAGGCCCATATTGTTGATGGAGCTGTGACCTGGCCGGGACATGTTGATCTCGCCCCTGATGCCATGCACCGTGGCATCCGTTCGCACAGGGAATGGATCTTGCGTTGAAAGACCGCTATATCGATATTGCATTGCAAAAACGCATATCTGCCCATCTTTTGTATAATGCTGCACTGCACAAAAGTCCTTGGTCCCGGAGTCAAGCTGTGACATAATTATGGCTTGAGGATTTAAGAGATTGGCATCATGAGCAAAAGTTCTGGCAATAGCAGCGAAACGGTCTGGAACACCAAATACGGGTCACGACGGGTCAGGGTTGACTTGCCGACCATGCAGGAAGCCGTTTTTGCCGCTCAGGGCCTCACAGATGATCTTGAGGAACAGGTCGAAATTGCCGCCGCATTGATCGGGGCGAGCGAGGAAGAGATCCGGGCAGAAATAGCCCGTTCCCGCAATCTCCGTCAGGTGAGGGTGCGGCCGCGCAGCCCGACCGATTTTCCGAGTGAGCCGCGTACCTTTGTGGTCGAGCGCAAGGGTGTCCGGCGATCGCTGATGAATTCATGACGGTTTGTGGCTTTTAGGACGGGCTTTCAGTTTCATTTCGATCAGATCAGACTTTTCACGTGGTACATTGCGGGTGATCTGTGCCCAACCCGGAGCATAGGACGGCGGCAATTTGACGTCTGCCCCGTACCACGCCGCACCGCGCAAGGCGAAAGCGGGATCAATCAGATGCGGACGGCCGAAGGCCACCAGATCGGCCCGCGCTGCGGCGACAATCGTATGGGCCTGATCAATGGTCGTGATGTTGCCGACGCACATGGTGGCGACATGCGCCTCGTTGCGGATCTGGTCCGAAAAGGGGGTCTGGAACATGCGACCATAGACCGGGCGTGACAGCGGTGCGGTTTGCCCTGTCGAGACATCGACCAGATCAACGCCGGCTTGTGCGAAATGGCGGGCAATCTCGACCGATTCCTCGTCGCTGATCCCGCCTTCCATCCAGTCGGTCGCCGAAATACGCACCGACATCGGTTTATAGGCCGGCCAGGCGGCCCGCATCGCGGCAAAGACTTCCAGCGGAAAGCGCAGTCGGTTTTCGAGGCTGCCGCCGTAATTGTCCTTGCGCTGGTTGGTGACAGGCGACAGGAAACTGGCCAGCAGATAACCGTGCGCGGCGTGCATTTCCACCATATCGAAGCCGCAAGCCTCGGCCCGATGGACAGCGGCGACAAATTGGTCACGCACCTCGTCCATATCGGCGCGGTTCATCTCGCGCGGGATCTGGCTCTCCGGGTAATAGGGCAGCGGGGAGGCCGAAACGAGAGGCCATGCGCCTGTTTCTAGCGGCCTGTCCATGCCGTCCCACATCAGTTTCGAGGCCCCTTTGCGGCCAGCATGGCCCAGTTGCAGGCAGATTTTGGCACCCGACTGCGTGTGGACGAAATCGACAACCCGCGTCCATGCCGCCTGCTGCTCGTCTGTCCAAAGGCCCGCACAACCGGGGGTAATCCGGGCTTGCGCACTGATACAGGTCATTTCGGTAAAGAGCAGCCCGACGCCACCCATGGCCCGCGAACCGTAATGGACCAGATGGAAATCGGTCAGCACGCCGTCCTGTGCCGCATACATGCACATCGGCGAAACCACGAGGCGGTTGGGCAGGGTCATATCGCGCAGGGACAAAGGCTGGAAGGCAGGGCTTTGCGGCTTCTCGACATCAACATCATGCCCCAAAGCCTTGATCTGCTTGGCGAATGTCTTGTCGAGCTCTTTGACGAAGTCGGGCGCACGCAGGGCCAGATTGTCATAGGTGATCGATTTGGAGCGGGTCATCAGGCCGAAGGCGAATTGCACCGGATCGAAATCGAGGAAGCGTTTGACATGCTCGAACCAGACGAGGCTGACTTCGGCGGCATGCTGGGTTTTTTCGACCTCCTCGCGGCGACCGGCTTCGAAATCGGCCAAGGCCTCTTTCATCCGGCCATTGCTGCGCTTGAGGCAATCATGCAGGCTAATCGCGTCTTCCATCGCCAGTTTGGTGCCCGAACCGATCGAGAAATGAGCCGTCGATTTGGCATCACCCAGCAGCACCACGCGGCCATCCATCGTGCAATGCTTGTTGCGGATGGTCGGAAACTGCCGCCAGATCGACCGGTTGGCAATCAGGCGATGGCCCTGCAACTCGTCTTTGAAGACGTTTTCGAGGAAGGCGGTGCTGTCCTCCTGCGACATGGTTTCAAGCCCCGCCGCGGCAAAGGTCTCGGGATCGGTTTCCAGAACCCAGGTCGAGCGTCCGGCTTCATATTGGTAGCAATGCGCGATGAACACGCCGAATTCGGTTTCCTTGAAATAGAACGTGAAGGCATCGAACGGTCGGGTCGATCCCATCCAGCAGAAGCGGTTGGGTCGCCAATCCACTTGCGTTCCGAAATGGCTGCGGTTGGCCTCGCGCAGCAAGGAGTTCAAACCGTCAGCCAGCACGACCAGATCGGCCTCGTCCCCGCCCGGCAGCGCGGCCAGTTCCTGTTCGAACGAGAGTTGAATCCCCAGTCCTGTGGCGCGTTCCTGCAATAGCATCAACAGGGTCTTGCGCGAACAGCCGCAGAAGCCGTTGCCGCCGATCCGGAAATTCTCTCCCCTGATCAGGATGGCAATATCGTCCCAATAGGCAAAGGCCTTGGTGATCGCCTCGTAACTCTCGCGGTCGGCCTTCTGGAAATTGTCGAGGGTCTGGTCCGAAAACACCACGCCGAAGCCGAAAGTATCATCGGCTTTGTTGCGCTCGACCACGTGTATCTCGGCGTGCGGGAAGGATTTTTTGACGAGAATGGAGAAATAGAGCCCGGCAGGTCCGCCACCAATGACTTTAATGCGCATCACACTCTCCACCGTTAAAACCATTTGCAAAATAGTTTAATCTTAAAGTTTTTCATGTGACAAGAGCGATTACGGCCATTTCAGAATTTGAAAGAATTTAAAGCCGTTGCGCCAGCACGATTACACCTTGTACCGGCATTTGCAGCTCGGTGCGCAGGGTTTCGTGGTTGAACATCTGGCAGTCAAATCCGCAATTTTGCATGACGTTGCGCAGATAGGGAGCGGTGTGGCTGTAGCGGCCGCTGGGGTTGAGCTGATAGGATTTTGTGTCGTCGAGCGAGATTTCAGTCGTGAAAATCAGCCATCCACCCGGTTTGATCGTGGCATGGAAACGGGCGAACAGCTGTTCGATCGCTCCGAAATAGATCAGCGTATCCATGCAGGCGATCAGATCATAGGGGCTCTCGACACTGTGCAGGAAAGTGCCGATTTCCATTTTGTGCAAGGCCTCATACAGCCCGCGCTGGCGGGCGAGATCGAGCATCGAACCGGACAGGTCGACACCGATCATCTCGCTTGCATAGGGCCGCAGGATCGGCGCGCACAGGCCGGTGCCGCAACCGGCATCCAGCACAAGCAGGTTTGCGCCGGTGCTGAAACGTTGCGCCATCATCTGCTCCAGCAGAGCCGGCCCGCGATAGTCGAGCTGGCTCAGCTTGCCTTCAAAATGATCTGCATATTCATCGAACGTGATATTGACGTAATCTTCCGAGCAGCGCTCGGGGATCAGATCTCCGGCACCATGGCGCGCGCAGGCGGCATAGAGATGGGATGGGATCGGATTGTCGGGCTCTGCCTCTTTCCACTGGCGATAGACTTCCGCCGCATCATCCAGCCGTCCCAGTACATAATAGGCCTTGCCGAGCAGATAGGGGGTGGTGGTCTCGCGCGGGGCCACGATATAGCCGGAACAATAGGTGCGCACGGCCTCGATCTGTTTTTGCTGACGTTCGTAAAGCGATGAGAGCAGGCGGTAGGGTTCCTGCGATTGCGGCTCGATTGCGATTGCGGTTTGATAGGCGTGTTCGGCCTGCCCGAATTGGGCGAGCCGCTCATGGGTCGCACCCAGATTGATCCACAGCAGCGCCTGGGCCGGCGCCTTGGCCACCGCGCGCTCAAAGACCTCGACCGCCTCCGCGAAGCGGCCCTGTGCATTCAGGATATTGCCCAGATTGTTGGCCCAGTCGACCCGCTCTTCGGTTGCTGCGACCGAGGCGCGCAGCAAGCTGACGGCCTGCTCGTGCCGGCCCAGATGATGCAGCGCAATACCTAGAAAATGCTGGCCTTCGTGAAAGGCCGGGGAGTTAGGCGAAATATCGCCATACAATTCGACCGCACTGACATAATCGCCTTCGGCATGCAGTTGAAGCGCGCGTTCAAACGCCAACAGGGAGCTGTCGATGCTCCCGTCATCTGCCGTCGTCGTCAGGTCGTTGTGAGACACAAGATGGCCTGCTGCTGGTTGGCGCGTTTGAACTATTGTGGTGAAAGACTGGATCATAGCCCGTCTTTATTTCAACCTTTGACAGGGCGGGCAAGGCAGTTTGCATCGTAAAGGCGGTATTTTGGACCCACTTCAACCAACGAGGTTAATACCGAAACTAGAGAAACAGGCCAAAAAACACCCTGCGCTTTCGGGCAGGGTGTGGACAGCAGAAGGTCGGAAAAGCGTCTCAGGCTTTCGAGCGGTTCTTTTCCAGCCAGGATCCGACCAGTTTGACGGTCTGGTCGACGCTGTCGGAATGTTCGCCCTTCATGCGTGCCATGGTTTGCACGACCAGATCGACGCGTTCGATGTTTTGCGCGCCTGCGGCCAGTGCGCGGGCCGCCGAGGAGGGCTTGGCCAGTCCTTGAGCGGCATTGGCATATTTTTCAAATGGCACCAGATCATCCGGATTGGCACCGAGTTTGACGCAGAGTGCGTTAACCCAGCCATAGATGGCCTTCGAGGCTGCCAGATCGGAATGGACCGCCTCCTTGATCGGGCGCATCTCGTCGGCCTGGATGCAGCGGTAATTGCCTGTCAGCAGCATGGCCCATTTGGCCAGCGGCACAAACACCGAGTCATGCACCTTCAGTTTGACCGGCAGCTCGATCGGGCCGTCGCCGGCATCGAAGCGGGCGGCTTCGATATCATGCTGCAAATCGGTGAGGATCTGGTCAAAGGCGGGGTTGCCGAATTTGGCGACCTTGAAATTGGTCGGCAGGCTGACCTGCAGAATATTGGTCGGCTCCTCGGGCGGCCGGAAGGCCTGAGGATCCGGGCTGCACAGGGTCATGTTGTGCGGATCGAAATTCTGCCAGACGGTCGGATCGGTGTAGCAATGCTTCAATTCATTCGCGTCTATCCCCGGAATACGCGCCAGATAGGGCAGAGGCGGCATGTTCATGATTGACATGCAGGGTTTGCCGGAGGTGGCGATACGGTCAACCAATTCGCGCACGCCGGGGGCGCGGTATTGCGGCTCCTGCATGGCCAGTGCGATCAGATCGTAATCGGCAGGCTGGGCTGCTTCGGGTGACAGGCCGGAAATATGGCCGGGCAAGGTGCGGGAGTCGACTTCCACCAATCCGTCGCGCCCCTTGACGGGGATGCGGACGCGGATGCCCTCGTGATTGATCAAATCGGCTTCGGCCGGCAGGCAGACCAGCGCGACATCATGCCCGCCCATCAGCATTTTGGTTGCCAGCAGCGAGCCGTAGGAGGCCCCGAGAATGAGAATTTTGTAATGTTGGCTCATCATCCACCCTTGTGTTCCGTCTGATGCGGAGTATCAGCGGCTTCCTGTCGGTTGTCGCTCTTTAGGGGTCGAGAGTGATCAATTCGTACCAAAAGTGCAATAGGCTTTTGTGCAGGGCTCCCGATCAGCTTTTGCGGAGCCGCAGCCAGTTTGCTACGGTCAGCAAGCCGGCAATGATCAGGCCGATGGCATCGCTGTAATCGAAATTACCGATGAGGAAACCAGCAGACACTCCCGCCATGACCCGTTCGAACAAGCTGATCCGCGTGAAATAATAGCCGATCGCCGCAACACCCGACATGCCGATTACCACAAAGGCTTTGAATACGACAACGACCACTTCGACCCAATAGCCGTATTGCTCGGCAATCGCGCCGCCGGCCTGCAGCATCAGCGAGGGCTCGTAGACCGACATGAAGGGGATCAGAAAACCCGCAAGCGCCACACGTGTGGCCTGCCAGCCGATCTCGTCGGGCGAGGCTTTGGCAATGGGCGCAGCCGCCAATGCCGCCAGTGCGACAGGCGGGGTCAGATCGGCAATGATGCCGTAATAGAAAACGAACATATGGCTGACGATCAGCGGTACGCCGAGTTTCAACAGTGCGGGGGCAGCCAGTGAGGCGGTGATGATATAGGTGGGTATGGTCGGAAGCCCCGTGCCCAGAATGATCGAGGTAACCATCACCAGCAGCAGGCACAGGAAGATTGAATCGCGTCCAAAGGACACGATGAAATTGCCCAACGTGGTGGCCGCACCCGTCAGGGTCATGGTGCCGATGACGGTGCCGACAATGGCGCAGGCCAGACCGACAGGCAGGGCCTGTCTGGCGCCGTCGGCCAGTCCGTCGCGGCACAGGATCAGGGTTTCACGCCCGCCTTTGGAGAACAGGTTGACGATGATCAGAATGGCGACCAGTGCGATGATAATCCCGATGCCGTAATAGAAAAACGAGGCTGACAGCAGGCCAAGCCCGATCCAGAACACCACACGGGCGACTTCCGAACCGAACCCCATGGCAAAGGCACCGCCAAGGATCATGATCACGGTCAACGCCAGCCCGACCGAACCGGCAAACAGCGGGGTAAAGCCGTCCATCAACAGATAGACCAGCACTGCCAAAGGCAAAGCCAGATGCCATTGGCGTTTGATGGCGGCAAGCGGGCTCGGCAATTCCGAACGGGCCATGCCCATCAGATGGTGTTTGCCCGCCTCCAGATGCACCATCCAGAAGGCGGAGGCGAAATAGAGTATGGCCGGGATGATGGCGGCTTTGACAATCTCGGAATAGGGAACGCCGATATTTTCAGCCATGATGAATGCCACCGCACCCATCACTGGCGGCATGATCTGCCCGCCCATCGAGGCCGTGGCCTCAACCCCGCCTGCAAAGGAGGAGGAATAGCCGAACCGCTTCATCAGCGGAATGGTGAATTGCCCCGTGGTCACCACATTGGCGACGCCAGAGCCGGAAATCGTCCCCATCAGGGCCGAGGAAATCACCGCCACCTTGGCCGCCCCGCCGCGGGCCGCCCCGACCAGTCCCAAAGCGACATCGTTGAACAGCTGGATCATGCCCGCGCGCTCGAGAAAGGCGCCGAACAGGATGAACAGAAAAATATAGGTGGCCGAGACGCCGGTCGGGGTGGCGTAAATCCCCTCGGTGCCGAAGCCCATATGCTCCACCACCTGTTCAAGGCTGAAACCCCGATGGTCGAGCGGGCGTGGCAGATAGCGGCCGAACAGGGCATAGGCGATGAACACCAGACAGATAATCGGTAAGGCCGGTCCCATCAACCGCCATGCGACGATAAACAGAACCACCAGATTGATCATCCCGACTGCCAGATCGAGATGGCTTAAATCGCCTGAATTATTGACCAGATCAATGTAGAAGACCCATTGATACAGTCCCGCCCCGAAACCCAGCAGGCCGAGGGTCCAGCCGATCACCCGGCTCATCGGGTGGCTGGAGCGGTGGTTGCCGATCAGCACCGAGGCTACCAGCACCAGAAAGCCCACATGCATGGCCCGCAAGACCTGCGTCGGCAGGATGGCATAGACCGACGTGGCAATCTGGAATGTCGAAAAGGCCAACGCGATCCAGAACAGCACCGCGCCGGAACGGCCAAGTCCCCAGCCTGCTGGCAGATTATGCTCGATATCCAGCTCGGTTACAGTTGTCGTCGGTACATGCGGGTTCGGTGTGGTCATCTCGGCTAATCCTGACATGTATTTCTGGCATGCTTGAAACTGGCGCGCAGGGTCTCTGGTCTTGCGCCAGGAAGGGGCGTCTTAGCGGACCATGCCCTTTTCCCTGAAGAATTTTTCTGCACCCGGATGCAGCGGCACCGGCATGCCCTCAAGGGCTTTGTCGAGCCGGATTTCCTTGCCGGCACTGTGGGAGGCGGCCAGATCGGGCAGGTTGTCAAAGATCGATTTTGTCATGCCATAGACCAGATCATTGGGCAGGTCCGAACGGGTCACCAGATAGTTGACCACGGCCGCGCCGGCCACATCACTGGTCTGGCCGGTATAGGTATTGGCGGGCACGGTGGCTTTGACATAGGGCGCACCGATTTTATCGACGATGCTGGCGGGAATTTCCACCACAACAATCTCTACCGAGGACGCCAGATCGCGGATCGCGGCGACACCAAGACCGGCCGATTGCAATGTCGCATCCAGCTGGCGGTTTTTCATCAGTTCGACCGATTCACCAAAGGGCAGATATTCAACCTTGCCGAGGTCTTTGTAGCTCAAGCCTGCCGCCGTCAGTATCGCACGGGTGTTGAGCTCGGTGCCCGATTTGGGTGCCCCGACTGACAGACGCTTGCCCTTCAGATCCGCCAGGGTCTTGATGCCGGATTCCTTGGTGGCGACAATCTGGATGTAATTGGGATAGATGGCCGCGATGCCGCGTAACTTGTCCAGCTTGCTTTTGAAACCGGCTTCTTCATTGCCATCGCGGGCAAAGGCCAGACTGTCGCCAAGGCTGAAGGCGATTTCGCCTTTTCCGGCATTGAGCAGAACCAGATTCTCGACCGAACCTTTGGTGGCCTGTACCGAGGGGCGGGTGCCGGAGATCTTGTCCGAAAACACTTTGGCCAGCGCAACACCCATCGGATAATAGACACCCGATGTCCCGCCAGTCAGCACATTCAGAAATTCATCAGCTTTTACTGTCTGAGGTTGTGTGAAAGCCAGTGTCAAAGCCACAGCCAGACCGGCGCGCAATGTCGAGACCATATTAGAATCCCCCATATATTTGTTCATGTCTTATCATTGATGATGACAGGTCAAAAGGAAAGGGGGCAAGGGTGATTTCGCTCTTGTTTCGTTGCCATTCCCTCGTCACACTGTCGCTTTGAAGTACTTCCGTATGAGGCGATCGACCATGGACATGATGAATTGCAAACGGCTTTGTCTGGCTGTGTCCCTCAGCCTTTATGGCATGCAGTTTCCTGTCGCAGTTCTGGCCCAGCAGGCCACCCCGATCATTGCCGATCAATACCGCCAGCAGCCTGTAATTGCCGCCCATGGCATGGTGGTGTCACAGGAGGTGCAGGCCAGCCGGATTGGGGTCGATATTCTGAGAAAAGGTGGCAATGCCATCGATGCGGCGGTTGCCGTCGGCTTTGCCTTGGCGGTAACCCTGCCTAGGGCGGGCAATATCGGTGGCGGCGGTTTCATGCTGGTGCATCTGGCCAAGGACCGCCAGACCCATGCGGTCGACTATCGCGAAACCGCACCGGCTAGTGCCAGCCGCGACATGTTCCTGGACGCTCAAGGCAATGCCGACACCAGAAAATCTCGCGATAGCGGTCTCGCTGTCGGCGTTCCCGGCACCGTGGCGGGATTGGAACTGGCTTTCAAGACCTATGGGTCGGGAAAAGTCAGCTGGCTTGAGGTGCTGGCTCCTGCCATTGCCTTGGCCAGGCAGGGGATTGTGGTTGAAGAGGATCTGGCCGACAGCCTGCCTCAAGCCCAAAAGCGGCTGGCGCAATACCCTTCCACCGCTAAAATCTTTCTCAAAGCCGATCTGTCACCCTTGTCACAGGGGGAGCGTCTGGTGCAATCCGACCTTGCGCAGACACTGGAACTGATTGCTGCCCGTGGATCGGCCGGCTTCTATCGCGGCGAGGTCGCCCAAAAACTATCAGCGGCGGTCTCGGCTGCGGGCGGGACGATGACGGTTGAGGATCTCGCCACCTATCAGCCGATCATCCGCAAACCGGTGACGGGCACCTATCAGGGCCTGCAGATCGCCTCGATGCCGCCGCCTTCCTCGGGCGGGGTGCATGTGATCGAAATTCTCAACATGCTGGAAGCCCTGAAACTGCCGCCAACCGCAGCCCCCGATGCCGATAGGCTGCATCTGTTCACCGAGGCTATGAAAATCGCTTATGCCGATCGCTCGGAATATCTCGGTGATCCTGATTTTGTTACCGTGCCGGTCGCAGCCCTGACCTCCAAACGCTATGCGCAAGCCCGGATCAAGGAGATTGATCCCGCCAAAGCCCGTCCCGCGCACGAGATCAAACCGGGCCAATTGGCCCCATACGAGAGTGACCAGACCACCCATTATTCGATCGTGGATGTAGAGGGCAATGCGGTTGCCAACACCTATACGCTGAATTTCTCCTACGGGCTTGGGCTGGTGGCCGAAGGCACCGGCGTGATACTCAATAACGAGCTCGATGATTTTGCCGCCAAGGCCGGGGTCCCGAATGCGTTCGGACTGGTCGGGGGGGATGCCAATGCTCCTGCTCCACGCAAACGCCCGCTCTCCTCGATGAGCCCGACGATCCTGCTGGATCAGGGCAGGGTCGTGATGGTCACGGGCAGTCCGGGTGGCTCGCGAATCATTTCGACTGTGTTGAATGTCATCACCAATATTGTCGATCATAAAATGGGTGTGGTGGAGGCCGTCAGTGCGACCCGACTGCATCACCAATGGCTACCCGATGAATTGCGCGTCGAGCGTGGCCTGTCACCTGATACCGCCAGATTGCTGGAGGCCAAGGGGCATAAAATTGTGGTGGGAGCGGCATCCGGATCGGCCCACACGATTCTTGTCACCCTACGCGGACTTGAAGGCGCGGCCGACCAACGCCAGCGTGGCACTTTGGCTTCGGGTTATTAGACGAATATCGGGTCAATGGGGATGTTGGCAGCCCTCATAATTCTGGTTAAGCAGGGACCGTTCCCCTTCTCAAGTTGCGATCAGTTTTATTGGGTGATCGGCTCAAGAAAAGGTGTTAACCGACGAAGTCAGTTTTGTACCTATGGTTTTAATCAAGTAACTGGCCGAAGTTTTTAGGCCGGAGGACACCGTTGGGACGGTTGTAGCCATGAGCAAAATGACCAATACATATTCAAGTGTGCCAGTCCCATTTTCATCATCCAAAAATTGCAATAAGATCTTTTTCATGGCGCCTCACCAATAAATATTCGTAGTAATGCACGTCAATAATCTGGTATTGTTGTGCTGTTAAGGTTAACTATACACAATTAATACTGTTTATACTGTCTAATAAATACTGATTTATGTATTATCATTTATTAAGATTTAAAATGCAAGAAAATTTTACGAAAATTTTATTTTTTTGCGATCTGCATTGAATCTGCAGTAAATTTTAAACAGATTGCCCTAAAAATGCGGGCTCGAAATCGATTGTGGTCAATCATCAGCCCGTCACATATCTGGTTTGTGGTCGATGGTTTGTTTACCGCTTGGTAAAATCATGCCCCGGTGCGGCATCGAACAGGGCTTTGGTATAGGCGTGTTGCGGATTGGCAAACAGGGTGCTCGTTGCTCCCTCCTCGACCACCTTGCCTGTTTGCATCACTATGATGCGGTCGCAGATTTGGGCTGCCACACGCAGATCGTGGGTGATAAATAGCAAAGCCAGATCGAAGCGTTTGCGCACATCATCCAGCAAGGCCAGCACCTGCGCCTGCACCGAGACATCGAGCGCCGAGACAGCCTCGTCGGCAATCAGCACATGCGGTTGCATGGCCAAAGCGCGGGCGATGGAGATGCGCTGGCGTTGCCCGCCGGAAAACTGGTGCGGAAATCGTGACAACGCGTCGGGCGACAGGCCGACAAGACCCATCAGATCACGGGCGCGGCTGAGGGCCTCGTGTTCCGACAGACCGAAATTCATCGGCCCTTCGATGATGGATTGGCCCACGGTGCGGCGCGGATTGAGCGAGCGGAACGGGTCCTGAAAGATCACCTGCACATGGCGGCGATGCGGCCGCAGTGCCTTTTCCGGCAAATGGGCAATATCGAGACCATCGAGCAGGATCTGTCCTTCGCTCGGATCGATCAGCCGGGCGATGCAGCGCGCGACAGTGGATTTGCCCGATCCCGATTCCCCGACAACCCCGAGGGTTTCGCCGCGCCGCAATGACAGATTGACCTGATCGGCAGCTTTGACGACGCGCTGCTTATCCAGAAAGCCGCCAGTACCCTGATAGGTCTTGCCCAGATTGATAGTCTGCAAGGCGATGGGGCCGCGGGCCGGCTCGCGCTGCGGTGGCACAAGACTGGGCACGGAGGCGATCAGCATTTGGGTGTAAGGCATTTTGGGTGCCAGCAGCACTTCGTCGCGCGTGCCGCTTTCCACCAGATTGCCGTGTTGCATCACCACGACGCGGTCGGCAATATCGGCCACCACGCCGAAATCATGGGTGATGAACAGCACGCCCGTGCCGCGCCGTTCCTGCATTTCCTTGATCAGTTTCAGGATTTGTGCCTGAGTTGTCACATCCAGTGCGGTGGTCGGTTCGTCGGCGATCAGCAAAGCGGGATCGAGGATCAGAGCCTGCGCGATCATGATGCGTTGTCTTTGCCCGCCCGAAAGCTGGTGCGGATAGCAATCGATCATGCGTTCGACGTCGGGCAAGTGCACGGCTTGCATCATCTCCAGCACGCGCGCGCGTTGCTCCGCAGCTGTCAGATCGGTATGGATGGCCAGCATTTCGGCGATCTGGTTACCGACCGTCAGCACCGGATTGAGCGCTGTCATCGGTTCCTGAAAAATCATCGCCATACGGGTACCGCGCAATTCTCGTAGCCGGTCGGGCGTGGCCTGCAGGACATCCTCGCCTTGCAGTGCGATGGTGCCGCGCTCGGCCACCAACTGGCCCTTGGGCAGCAGGCCCATAATGGCCTGGGCGGTCACGGATTTGCCCGAACCCGATTCACCCACCACGCAGACGATTTCACCGGGCTGGATGGTCACGGACAGGTCGATCACCGCATGGCGACGGTCACCGCTGCTGGGCAGGGCCACCGAGAGATGGCTGATGTCGAGAACGGGCTGCGTGCTGGCTTTGGTCATGACATCACATCCGTTTGGCGATTTTCGGATCGAGGCGGTCGCGCAAGCCGTCGCCCAAGACATTGACCGCGAGAATGG
>Ga0114963_10002124_pt1 | contig 13492 bp, 13 predicted proteins | sample C_131016_EF_Meta_FD_87019 | JGI IMG/M metagenome (GOLD analysis project Ga0114963, IMG submission 87019) | Freshwater microbial communities from Lake Croche, Canada to study carbon cycling - C_131016_EF_MetaG | ecosystem: Environmental > Aquatic > Freshwater > Lake | place: Lake Croche, Canada...
AGCACTTAGTATCCTTTTTCTTAAATCAATAGAATATGCTGAGGCCATCTCTTTTTATCTCTCTTTTTTTTCCTCTTTATATTTTCCAATATTTGGGCTGTTTTTGATCACAAATTGCTGTAAGTCTACTTATAACGTGTTGTTTGAGTCGTCTTGCTGAGACTTCCAAATCAATTGACTTTCATGATCCTATCTCAGACTTAGTTGAGTCTTGAGGTCTTCTAGTTCCTCAGCGTCTAGAGCCTTTTTCGGTGTGGTGTCTTTGTCTTGACTGGTCATAGTCGGAAAATGGTAAGCCCAAACGCATTTAAAAATGCGTTTGGGCTTATGGGTAGGGGGTATTTTGTGGGGAGAGAGTTTGATGGATTGTTCCTAACTTGACCATATTAAATGTTCCTAACTTGACCATATTAAATTTAGATGCAAAACAGCTTAGAGCGTTAATGGTGACAGAATCGTCTCTCATCCCCTTCTCTCGTAGACGTAGTCGCCCAGAGGGTATGCTCCGCCTACATCCCGTCCCGAAAGGTGGGTCTTCTGAGAGTTTAGATTAAATGAGAACTATAGTAAGTAAAAAGCCTATACAATAGAGACAACCTACTTAGAAAACCTAGATCAGGGAGGAACTAGATCTATGAAAGTTATTGCTGTCTATCACAATAAAGGTGGCGTTGGTAAAACTACAGTATCAGTTAATCTAGCTGCTGCTTTAAGGAGGAAAGGCCATAATGTCCTCTTAATTGATTTAGACTCACAGGCTAATTCTACCTTTGCTACTGGCTTAATTAAGTTCCAGTTCGAGGAAGATGATAATTTAAGAGATAACAATGTTTATCATCTTCTCCAAACTGGTGACTTCAATTTTATTAAAGATGTCTCGCGTCAATCTCATTTCTTCAACACTCCTGAAATTGATGTTATTCCTTCTCACATTAACTTAATTTCAGTTGAATATCAATTGAGAGAAATAAGTGCGAGTAAAACTCGTTTAATCAAAAAGTTAAAACAAGAAGAAGATAGATATGATTTTGTGATTATCGATACACCTCCAGCACGAGATTTCTATGCTGAAGTAGCCATGATTGCAGCTAATTATTTAATTATTCCTTCCGACTTAAAACCCTTTGCCAATCAAGGTTTATCTACTGTTCGCAATTTTGTTAAACAAATTGATGAATTTAGAGAGAGCTTAGGCAAAGATCCCATTAAATTATTAGGAGTACTTCCCTCTAAGATTTCGCCAATTCCAACCTCATTTAAACATGCTTTTCCTAAGCAGAAAGAAACCATAATTAATCACTATAATTTTCCTGTTATGGATGCAATAATTTTTGATAGAGTTGCGCTGTCTCATTGTCTCAATCAAACTCTCCCTATGGGTGATTTAGAATATCCAGATCCTAAATCTATCTTTGATTTTGCTGATAAAACAAATACTGCTAATATATCTGCTCAAGAGTTCGAGCTTTTGGCTACAGAAGTTTTAGAAAAAATGGAGAAAGTTTAATGACAAAGTTTATTAAAGTAGATGTTAAAGATATTAAATCTGAGCAACTAAGATCAAATTTGTCTGAAGAAAATATTGAGAAGCTAGCCGATTTAATCTTAGAAAGTGGCGGACTTTTTCAAGCTCTAATATTGAAACAGATAGGTGTTGAAAATTATCTAGTTCTCGATGGTCACTTAGAATACTTTGCTGCTGTTAGAGCAAGAGAGAAAGATCCTCGTAAAGGTGAAATTGTTAATGCTTTTGTCATTACAGCTAAAGATGAGGAAACTGTAAAAGAGCAGATTCAGCTTTTAAGAGGTGGAAAACTACCTCCTAATGTTACTTCTTCAACGGGAGGAAATAGCCCAACCATAGACAGTAACTGGATCAGCAGTTTTGAAACAAGATTGAGTCAAATTAGGGAGGAATTATCCCAGAAAAACCTTAATCTTGAATCTCGTTTGAGTCAACTTGAGAAAGAGATTATTAAGTCTCCCAAAAAAGAGCTATTAGACTTTCTCAATACTTCAGAGAAACAAGAGCTAATTGATGAATTATCACGTCATGGAATTAAAGCCAAGATTATTGAAGCAATTTATATTGCTCGAAATCAACAAGAGTCAAAAAAATTTGCTAGTTATAAAGATGTTATTGCCTCTAAGACAGGTTTAGCAGAGAAGGGACTACTGGGTTTAATTGACTCTTGGGCAAGAATTTACAAAAAATAATAACTAGATATTTTGTTTTTTAATATGAAAGAACCCGATAAAAAGGATAAATGTACCTATATACTGGTTCATACATAGTATCGTTACATTGAAGTTGCATAACATCATTAGAATAGCTTGTTATACAGCCTTCGGGTAAATAAGCAACTATCTCTCCTGTGGCTTGATCAACATAATAGACATCGTTCAGCGGCTGAGAATACTCTTGATTAGAGTTATAGACAGGTTCATATAAGACACCATTACAGTTATATTGCATAACCCCACTGATGGAATAATTCGTGATACAGCCTTCTGGTAAATAGCTAACATATACATCTACAGGAGGATTAATTACAATATAAGAACTACCGCTCCGTTGCAGAAAAACTCCCTCTGAGTATATATAAGGAACATTATCTCCTATGACATAAACTTGACTGTAATAAGGAGGGGGGGCAGTTAAAACTGCACCTATCGTCAACCCTAGGGGAAAACCACTTAATCCCCATCTTGGTGGTGTTTGGTAACCGTAGTCACGGTGCCATCCTCCACCACGCCAATGAGTATGTACAAAAGTTTGATTAACATAGTTATTTCTGACATAGATAGGTCTATCTGACGTTCTCTCAATGCGTCTTTCTGAGTAATTTTTGCGGTATTCAGTTGGTCTTATTTGAGAAGGTAACCTGGTGTTAACTGGTCTTGATTGAGGATATCTAGTAGGGTTACCTGTTGGTCTGGTAGTGGGTTGGTTGTAGTTATTAGGTCTTGTTTGAAAGGGGTTGTAGTTATTGGGTCTAGGTTGCGGTGTGTAGTTATTAGGTCTAGGTTGCGGTGTGTAGTTATTAGGTCTAAGTTGCGGTGTGTAGTTATTGGGGCTGGTAATGGGTCTGGTAGTGGGTTGGTTGTAGTTATTAGGTCTAGGTTGCGGTGTGTAGTTATTGGGTCTAGGTTGCGGTGTGTAGTTATTGGGGCTGGTAGTTGGTCTGGTGATGGGTTGGTTGTAGTTATTGGGTCTAGGTTGCGGTGTGTAGTTATTGGGGCTGGTAGTTGGTCTGGTGATGGGTTGGTTGTAGTTATTAGGTCTAGGTTGCGGTGTGTAGTTATTGGGGCTGGTAGTTGGTCTGGTGATGGGTTGGTTGTAGTTATTAGGTCTAGGTTGCGGTGTGTAGTTATTGGGGCTGGTAGTTGGTCTGGTAGTGGGTTGGTTGTAGTTATTAGGTCTAGGTTGCGGTATGTAATTGTTAGGTCTAGGTTGCGGTGTGTAGTTATTGGGGCTGGTAGTTGGTCTGGTGGTGGGTTGGTTGTAGTTATTAGGTCTAGGTTCAAAGGGGCTGGTAGTTGGTCTGGTAGTGGGTTGGTTGTAGTTATTAGGTCTAGGTTGCGGTGTGTAGTTATTAGGTCTAGGTTGGTTTTGCGGTGTGTAGTTATTAGGTCTAGGTTGGTTTTGCGGTGTGTAGTTATTGGGTCTAGGTTGGTTTTGCGGTGTGTAGTTATTAGGTCTAGGTTCAAAGGGGTTGTTATTAGGTCTAGGTTGGTTTTGCGGTGTGTAGTTATTAGGTCTAGGTTGCGGTGTGTAGTTATTAGGTCTAGGTTGCGGTGTGTAGTTATTGGGTCTAGGTTGGTTTTGCGGTGTGTAGTTATTGGGTCTAGGTTGGTTTTGCGGTGTGTAGTTATTGGGTCTAGGTTGGTTTTGCGGTGTGTAGTTATTGGGGCAAGCAATGGGTTGACCCTGACCATTTTTACACTGGGGAGATTCAGCTAAAACAGAATATAGATTAAAAAAATTAGCAACAACTTGTCCTGATGTCAAGAAAGCAAGAAAAATTAAACAATTTACATTTCTCATTTTATGTACTTCTAAAGTTCTATTTCTCAGCAGAAAATGCTTATTTTTCCACCGCTAAGGCTAACTCTGTAACTATTTTGGCGCAATCAGCGTGAATCATACACCAAATAAAAGGGGATAGCCAACCCTTTAAAGTAACAGTACAAGTAATGTAGGTTCCGCGTAAGGTCGACTCCATCTGATAGGTAATTTTTTGTTCAATACCAGGTAGAGCCATAATTCTTATACTCAGAAGTTTACCAGGTCTGACATTCTCAACAAATAGTCTGATCGGAATCGGTGTTAAACGGGTAACCGCCTGAAAAATTAAGCCTGGTTTAGCAATTAAACCTATTGGCACATTAGTTTTAGAAAAAAGAGGATTCCAAGAGACATCAGCCAAGTTACTCAATTTCTGCCAGAGGACATCTACAGGAGCGCGACTAATCACCCGGTAAATCTTATACTGGGAAAAGTTAGAGACAGACTTTCCCTTGGGAACAATAAACTGAAAAGAAAAATTTAGGATCATCATTATGCCTCCTCATTAAGAAAAATGCTTAGGCAGATAAATTATTATAAAAGAAAATAGTTTTGACAATGTATTTTTGTAAAAGATTAATCTCATTTCGTTATGTAACAGCACAATAAGCCTTAAAGTAAAACTGGAAAGAATTGTAATTGTAAATATGACTTTAACACAGGATGTCAAAACCCCTATCTGTTTGCCCCCTGCTGACGCTAAAACACAAGTCAGCCAATTTATGCAGAATTTGCAAGATGAAATATGTCAGTCCCTAGAGAAGTTAGATGGAGTCGCACATTTTAAAGAGGATAGTTGGACGAGGGAAGAGGGTGGTGGTGGACGTTCCCGTGTTCTACAGAATGGCGGCATCTTTGAACAAGGTGGCGTTAATTTCTCAGAGGTTTGGGGAACCCATTTACCGCCTTCTATTCTACAGCAACGACCCGAAGCTGCCGGACATTCCTTCTATGCAACAGGAACCTCGATGGTTTTACACCCTCACAATCCCTATGTTCCTACTGTACACTTAAACTATCGCTACTTTGAAGCAGGTCCGGTTTGGTGGTTTGGTGGAGGAGCAGACTTAACCCCCTATTATCCTTTTGCTCAGGACGCGTCTCACTTCCATCGTACCCTAAAAGCGGCTTGTGATCAACATAGTCAAGAATACTATCCCGTCTTTAAGCGCTGGTGTGATGAGTATTTTTATCTTAAACACCGTCAGGAGGCACGTGGCATAGGTGGTCTTTTCTTGGACTATCAAGACGGGTTAGCGCCTCTCTATCGAGGAAACCAAATTGATTCGCCAGCCGCCCAATATGATCGAGAATTTCCCTCTAAAAGCGTTCGGTCTTGGCAAGACATATTTAGTTTAATCCAGTCTTGTGGTGGCGCTTTTATCCCTGCTTATTTGCCAATAGTCGAAAGAAGACACTCTTTAGAGTATGGCGAGAGAGAGAGAAATTTTCAACTCTATCGTCGAGGTCGCTATGTAGAATTTAACTTAGTCTATGACCGAGGTACTATTTTCGGACTACAAACTAACGGTCGGACAGAATCTATTTTAATGTCCTTACCTCCTCTAGTCCGTTGGGAATATGGGTATCAACCAGAACCAGGTACCCCTGAAGCAGAACTATATGAGATTTTCTTAAAACCTCAAGACTGGGTTAATTGGTCGACAGAAGCAAAAAAATAACCCACTAGATAGAGAGACCCCGATAAAACCACTAATGTTTCTCTTGGGTTAATTTCTTCTAAAGCCAGATTAATATCTCTATAGATGTTAATCTGGTTCAGTCTAGGACAGATAGATTGAGCCAAGCTAGCTAAACTATCTAGATCAGCACTATCGTTATCAGGGACGGGAACTAGGGAGAGTTGGTCACCTTCACTGAGAAGGGCAGTAAAGATCGTCTGATGATCTTTACTAGCTAGCATTCCAATAACCCAATGTAGGGGTCTATTTAAACTGTCTACATATCTTCTCAGAGCTTGTGCAGAAGCCTCATTATGTGCTCCATCAATGAGGATAGGGGTATCTTTCCAATTTAACCACTGTAGTCGTCCTGGCCAAGAAGTAGAAGAGATCCCAGAAGAGATAGCCGTATCTGGGATGTTCCAGCCTTTTTCTGACAAGACCCTGACAGTAGCAATAGCTAAAGCAGAGTTCATTAATTGAACATCCCCTAAAAGAGGTAGAGAATAGGTGAGATCTTGCCATTGTGCCCAATTTTCTCCTATTCTGTGAGCAGGTTTGACCCAAATAGTGGGACATTCTAGTTCTTGGGTTTTTTTCAGCACGACTTTTTCGGCATCTTCGGGTAATTCTCCTACAATAGCTGGACATTGAGGCTTGAGAATACCTGCTTTTTCTCTAGCAATATCAGCGAGGGTTGTTCCCAAAAACTGCCAATGATCCCTAGAAATAGAAGTAATGACAGTAGCGAGAGGATGAGGGACTATATTAGTAGCATCTAAGCGACCACCTAAACCCACCTCGATCACAGCCAGATCTAGTTTCTGCCCGGCAAAATAAATCCAAGCAGCAGCAGTAATGACTTCAAACTGAGTCAAGTTAATAGACTCTCTCTGACTAACATCGAGGACATCAATAATACTCGTGGTTAATTCTGGAGTAGAAATGGGTTTTGTATTGATAGAGATCCTTTCATTCCACTCTACCAAATGAGGAGAAGTATAAAGTCCTACCCTATAACCTGCTTTACTTAAAATAGAAGAGAGATAAGCACAGACAGAACCTTTCCCATTAGTCCCTGCTACATGAATGATCGGAACTTGGAGGTGAGGATAGGCAAAATGCGCTAAAAGAGAGGTAATCCGTTCTAAGCCCAGATCAACGCCTTGATGTTTTAGAGAATTGAGTAGAGAATCAATAGAAGGTGACATGGTTAGAATTATAATATTTTTTTTGTTATGGGTACTCTAAACAATAATGAACTACGATAGTCCAATTTTTTTTATTTCTCTCAAATAATCTGTGACAATCTATCTCTATAGAACAAAACACTAATCAAGGAGCTAAAGATGAAAGATTTGTTTAAACCTATTCAAATCGCTGAAAGTACTCTCGGTGATTTAAAAAATAATGCTACAGCATCCATGTCTCAAACGGTTGACCAAGCTAAAACCATTTTCAATCAAACTACACAGCAAGCAAGTATATCATTTAAAGAATCCATAGATCAAGTAAGTGGAAAGCTTAGTGATGTGGCAACTAGTACTGTTCAAAAACTGAATGATGCCACAACGTCGGTAGCTCAAGTAGCTGACCAAGCTCAAACCACTCTTAATGAGACTATACAGCTAGCCAGTAAAGCAAGTGAAGAACTTACCGAGGCTACAGCTAATACTGTTAAAAATCTCAATGATGCTACAACGTCTATATCTCAAACGGCTCAGCAAACTAAAGCTGCTTTCAATGAAATTTTACATCAAGCTGAAAAAATTAATGAATCCTTAGCCAATAGTGTTGAACATGTTGTGGCAGCCTCTATACAACAATGGATGATTGAGCATCCCTTTATTGCTTGGATAATTAACCATCCTTTATGGACGCTAATATCTCTATTATTTATTATTATCCTGATCTCGGGACTCTTTCAAGTAATTGGACAATATGTCCAACAATTTTGGTTGGCAATTTTTAAAATTCCCTTAAAATTAACACAATTGGTATTTGGTACTTTTTTTAAGTTGTTGGGTTCTAATGGGTCGGTTAGATTGGCCAATTTTCCGAATAAGGCATATACGAGTAGTCGAATACATTTTCCAAATAAGGCATATACGAGTAGTCGAATACCTGAAATTTTTAATCGTTTAGAGGCTCTCAAACAAGAACATAGTGTACTGGTCAAGGAATTACAATCAATTTTAAACAAGAATAAATCTATTTATTAGTACAACTAATCCAACAAAAGGGGATAAGCCAAACCCAGATAAAGAACAGTTTACTTTTTAAAAAGCTTCTCCCTCAGCCAAGACTAATTATTTTAAGATAGAGATTACAGCTCGGCAAAAGTCTTAAATAAAATGAGCCAAAAACCTATCAAATTCAATCCCTCTGAAAAACTCTTAGATATTCCCCCAGGCTATCTGAATATTATGGGTTATGTCGATGAATCAACTGTCAATGGACCTGGTGTCCGTGCGGTACTCTGGGTTCAGGGTTGTCTGCGGGAATGTTCCGCCTGTTTTAATCCACAGTCTTGGTCTTTTGACATAAATCAGTTAATTTCTGTTAAACAATTAGCTCACTCTATTTTGAGTAATCCTAATAATACAGGAGTCACCTTCAGTGGCGGTGAACCCTTTTGGCAGGCTCCCGCACTTACTCTACTAGCTAAAGAACTGAAAGCTGCAGGCTTGAATATCATGTCTTTTACAGGCTTTACCTTAGAAGAGTTACAGTCTCCTTATGCTCCTGCCTCTGCTGCAGAATTACTACAAGAATTGGATATACTCATTGATGGTCCTTATGTAGAGTCTTTGGCTATTAACTCTCCTAATTCCCCTGTCTCTTCTAGTAATCAAAGAGTACATATTTTCAATCCTGCTTTAAAAGATCAGATCTCTTGGTCTAGTGATGATGTAGAAATTCACATTCTCAAAGATGGCAGTCGTCTGGTGACAGGGTTTAAAAGTTGGCACCTAGAAGAATGAAGTTTTGTCCCAATATTTTCATTATGGATTACCACAATATCATCACAATAGAGCCTGGGAAACGCAGTGGGAAACCCTGTATAAGAGGAATGCGGATTACTGTTTATGATGTTTTGTCTTACCTTGCTTCTGGGATGACGTATGAAGAAGTACTTGAAGACTTTCCCTATCTAACCAAAGAAGACATATTAGCCTGTTTAAGTTATGCAGCAGAGCGGGAAAGTCAGACTTTAGTAGTCCAGAGATGAAGCTGCTGTTTGATCATAACCTGTCACCTCGCAGCAAGCTAAAAAGGGAGGGAAAATTACAGCGCAGCCCTAAAAGCGACCCCTTCCGAAGACCAACTGCTTGAGAGTCCAGCTATTTCTTGTGCGCTGGCTGTAAAGAGGTGTTGACCAGTGCTGGAGTTGAAATAACGATAGACGGGAGAATCTAAATTAGAGGTGGCAGGAAAAGCATAAAAGACGATCCCTTCAAAGTTGTAACCTGAATTAGCGCTCATTAAGCTATTTGCTTCAGATTGGTCTGCTGTGAAAAAATGGTCTGACGTAGTAGGATTATAAAAACGATCAATCGGTACAAGTCCTGATTGATCAGTCAGAGAAGCATCAAAAGCTGCTCCTTCATAGGTATAACCTGAAGAAGGATTGTTGATTAATGAATCTCTCTCAGTGGTGACAGCGGTGTAAAAATGTTCATTAATAGCCGCATTATAAAAACGATAAACAGGGTCACTCGTCAGAGTTGAATTTGTGGTAACTGACAAAACTTGTACACGATTGTTGTTCCCATTATCTACCGCATATACTTGTCCACTACTACCTAAGGCTATACCTGTAGGACCATGTCCAATCTCACGACTAAAATTGAATTGATCATTGCCACTGCCAAAACTACCAAATTGAGTTAAGTAGGCTCCACTGCTGTTAAACACCTCAATACGACCGTTATTAGAATCTACTACATAAATATTGCCACTACTGTCTATAGCTATGCCTTGAGGATAAGATAATTGACCATTGCCACTACCAGAACTACCAAATTGAGAGAGATATTGACCACTGCTGTTAAATTCCTCAATACGATTGTTACCAGAATCTGCTACATAAATATTGCCACTACTATCTATAGCTATGCCTTGAGGACTACCCTGACTGAATTGACCATTGCCACTACCAGAACTACCAAATTGAGAGAGATATTGACCACTGCTGTTAAAATTCTCAATGCGTGTGTTTACTCTATCGGTTACATAAATATTGCCACTACTATTTATAGCTATGCCTTGAGGACCAATTATAGCTGTGCCTACAGGACCAGAGCTGCCAAATTGAGAGAGATATTGACCACTGCCGTTAAATTCCACAATACGATTGTTACCAGAATCTGCTACATAAATATTGCCACTACTATCTATAGCTATGCCTTGAGGACCAGATAATTGACCATTGCCACCGCCAGAACTACCAAATGAAGTAAGGTAGGTTCCATTGGGGTTAAACTCCTTAACTACATCGTTACCAGCATCTGAAACATAGATATTGCCACTACTGTCTATGGCTATACCAGAAAAGCCTCCGTAGCTGCCATCAGTATTAGCAAGAGTATCAATAGAGAGGTGGTAGGACAAGGAAGGATAGTTGGCCATGATTTTTAGATGCTCTGCACAGAGTAATTAATATGTATATCATAGTATATGAAAGATTTTGAATCGTCAATACACATTTTTTAAGGAAAAACAAAATTTTATAAATCAATCAGAAGAGGTTCAAATTTAATACAGCTTAAAGGTCTAAAGAAAAGTTATAATTAGAATTGTTAATATGTGTTAAGGATCTGTTATGGGTTTTGCCGTTCGGGTTGAACAGTTAAAGAAATTCTACGCGAGTATCGAAGCCGTCAAGGATGTTTCTTTTAATATTCAAGAAGGAGAAATCTTTGCCCTACTAGGTCCTAATGGAGCAGGTAAAACCACAACCATTAGATGTCTTTGTAGTCTAGCTAAACCTGATGCTGGCTTGTTGGAGGTTTCTGGGGTCTCTGTTGTGGAGCAGCCTAAAAGGGCGAGAAAACTTCTCGGTTATGTAGCTCAAGAAGTGGCTCTAGATAAGATGTTAACTGGGAAAGAATTGTTAGAACTACAGTCTGATCTCTATCATTTGCCTAGATCTCAGTCCCAAAAGAGAATAAAAGAAATTTTACATTTATTAGGTCTAGAAGAATATCAAGATCGTCAAACAGGTACTTATTCAGGTGGTCTTCGGAAGAGACTAGATCTAGCCGCAGGACTCCTCCATCAACCTAAGGTCTTAGTCCTAGATGAACCAACAGTTGGACTAGATATAGAGAGTCGTCAGATCATTTGGGATTTGCTTAAACAGATTACTCAAGCTGGAACTACAGTTCTATTAAGTAGTCATTACCTAGAAGAAGTAGATGCTTTAGCAGATCATCTAGCAATTATAGATAAGGGTCGGGTAATTGCTTCTGGTAGTCCTTCTCAATTAAAGGAAAGAGTAGGGGGAGATCGTGTGACGCTAAAGATAAGGGAGTTTTCACCTCTAGAAGAAGTGGAAAGCGCAAAAACTCTCTTGGAAAAGTTACCTTTTGTCGAAGAAGTAATTATTAATACGGCTCAAGGTAACTCCCTCAACCTAGTAATTAGATCTCAGGGGAATGCTTTAACTCAGATTGAACAGTCTCTTAGTCAGGAAGGTTTACCAGTCTTTAGTCTCGCGCAGTCTCGCCCTAGTCTAGATGATGTCTATTTGGCAGCTACAGGACAAACCCTTTTAGATGCTGAGATCGCCGCCTCTAGCAGCAGAGATCTCAAGGCGGAAAAGAAACTACAAATGAAGTAATGGAAGATGCAGGAGTTGAACCTGCCTGGGACGAATTATGAGTTCGTTGCCTCAACCGATCGGCCAATCTTCCCTATATATCAAATGATATTATATCTTAAAAATAACTTAAATTAGATCCTTATGCAACTATTCTCTGCTACAAATAAGACCATTATAATGCTAGTCTTAATGGTAGGTACTTTTATATTGACTGGAACATTCAGCTATAAGATGGGATCTACTTCCTTAAAAGGGGTTAATGCACCAGAGATTAACCCAAGCAAGAAATGGACGAAAAATATTACCAATTTAAATACTGATCCACAAGAATTTATGGCTGTTTCAGAAGAAAAAATTCTCAAGGAAGTAAGAGTGTATATCCAACAACAAACGGAAAAAGCCAGCAAAAAAAATAAAGATAACAAAGAGGAAGAATAAAATTTTGTGGTCTTTTCTGTATTCAGATGACATTTATTGATCTAGCCTTAAGATTATTCTTAGTCTTTTCTTTGATTGGGATTAATGCTTTTTTTGTGACGGCTGAATTCGCTCTGGTTTCGGTTAGACGCTCTCGGATCCGTCAATTAGTAGATTCAGGGGATTTACAAGCAGAACAGGTGCAGTCTCTGCAATATAGTCTCAAAAGGCTTCTCTCAACGACTCAACTCGGGATAACGCTCTCTAGTCTAGCGTTGGGCTGGATAGGTGAGGCCACTTTAGTTACTGTTTTTAGGTATTTTTTCGCAGATTTACCTTTACCATCTACTTATTTTGATTTTTTCTCGCATACTCTAGCTATAGGTCTTTCTTTTTTTCTTCTTGTCTATTTACAAATTGTTTTAGGTGAATTATGTCCTAAGGCAGTGGCTTTGCAATATTCGGAAAAATTAGCTCGCCTTTTAGCTGCTCCCATTAGAGTCGTTGCTCAGATTTTAAATCCTTTTTTAGTTATTCTCAATCTTTCTACAGGTTGGATCTTAGGATTATTCGGCATTTCTTACAGTACGCATCTCTGGCCTTCTCAAATTACAGCCGAAGAACTACAGGTGATCATCGCCACCGAAGATGAGTCAATTGGTCTAGAGACGGAAGAACGGGAATTATTAAGTAATATTTTTGGCTTGAGTAATATCATAACTGAACAGGTAATGACTCCTCGTCATCTTTTGACTACTCTCACTCAGGAAACAACCTTATCAGAACTTTTTGAGATTGTCTCTTCTACAGGACATTCTCGTTATCCTGTCTTAGGTGAATCAGAAAATGAAATTCTTGGTATAATTGAGTTCAAAGATATTGCTGTAGCCTTCTCTAGAAAAGAATTAGATTTTCAGTCCAGTATTGTTTCTTTGATTAAAGAGATTGATTTGATCCCTGAGTCAACTCCTATCAGTGATTTACTTTCTCTACTACAGATCTCAGACCGCAAGATGGCTATTGTTGTTGATGAGTTTGGGTGTATGGCTGGTTTGATCACTTTACAGGACATCATAGAGGAAATTCTCGGCAGTAAGTCTTCTACTAGCTATTTTGATGCTTTTGTTCTAGAAAGGTTTGATGAGAACACATATATAGTAGATAGTCAAATAAATTTAGTAGAGTTTAATCATCTCTTTGATGTCGCTCTTCCTTTGGGTCAAGAGTACCAAACTTTACGCGGCTTTCTTCTTTATCAATGGCAACAATTTCCCCAAGTTGGTCAAACTATGATTTATGAAAATCTGGAATTTACGATCTTCTCGGCCGAGGAACGTAGACTAGGTTCAGTTAAATGTCGCAAAATTAAGTAACTGAAAAACTTTTTTTTAGGCTGAAAGGGTTAGACAGTAAGGCACTAAGAAGAAGACAAAAAATAATTTGCCAAAGGTGTTGACAAAACCTAAAAAAAGGATTACATTGATAAATGCGCAGTGA
>Ga0114963_10002127_pt1 | contig 13487 bp, 10 predicted proteins | sample C_131016_EF_Meta_FD_87019 | JGI IMG/M metagenome (GOLD analysis project Ga0114963, IMG submission 87019) | Freshwater microbial communities from Lake Croche, Canada to study carbon cycling - C_131016_EF_MetaG | ecosystem: Environmental > Aquatic > Freshwater > Lake | place: Lake Croche, Canada...
CAAGCTGGTGCTAACCAAAGATGCACCAATCGCAGATGTGGTATTTGGTATTGATAACACCTTCGCGCCTGTTGCTACAGCAAAGAAAATTATTGATGGTGAACTAAAACCGGTTGACTATGCGGATGTTTGTTTCAACATTGATACCGCATATTTCAAAGAACATAATTTAGAAGTTCCAACCGATTGGCGAGAACTCTCCAAACCTAAATACAAAAATCTAACAGTCATAGAGAATCCAAATACATCTTCTACCGGTTTGGCTTTTCTTGCTTCAACCTACGATGCCTTCCCACCGGCAACAGCTGGTGTATTTCCATCAGCGGTTAGTTGGTGGTTATCGTTCAGAGACAACGGTGTCAAAGTTGCCGGTAGTTGGGAAGATGCCTATTACACAGATTTCTCAGGCTCAGCTGGCAAGGGTAACTACCCTGTTGTGCTTTCATACTCTTCTTCTCCTGCTGATGAATTAGATAGTCAGGGTAACCCTCGAACACAGGCCATTAGAAAAGACTGCTTCAGACAAACTGAATATGTTGGAGTTCTAAAGAACGCGACTAACGGTAAAGGTGCTGATGCTCTAGTTAAGTTCATGCTGTCTAAGATTTTTCAAAAAGCTCTACCTGAATCTATGTATGTCTACCCAATCGACAAGAGTGTTTCAATTCCTGATTCTTGGTTGAAGAATGCTGCTCCTGCGGTATCAACTATCGGATCTGGATTAGATATCGAGAAACATCGTGAAAGCTGGTTGAACGATTACAACTGGGTGTTTGACGTTGCGCCTTAAAGGATTCTTACTTTGGGCAGCACCGCTAACCTTTGTTGCGGTCTTGTTCTATTGGCCCTTGCTTCGAGTATTACATCTAGGCTTTGGTGAGCATTTAGTTGGGACTAATCCAGCGGAGATAAGTATCTGGCCAGTGCTTTGGTTCACGATTTGGCAAGCAGTTGTATCGACTGCCCTAGCCCTGGTCTTGGGAATGCCTGGGGCTTACGTTCTTTACAGGAAAACCTTTAGAGGTGCAGCTCTCATCAGGTCTCTAATCACTGTCCCGTTCATGCTGCCCAGCTTGGTTGTTGCTATCGCGATTACTGAATTAGGGGCGCTAATCGGGGGATTAGATCCAGTGGTTGCCATTATCCTCGCTAACGTTTTTGCTAACTATGCGGTTGTAGTTAGAACCGTGGGTTCCCAGTGGCAAACCTTAGATAAGCAAACGGATGAGGAAGCTGAAGTAGCTGGAGCAGGTAGGTTCAGTTCAACATTCAGAGTTGCCCTGCCACAACTTAGAAGCTCAATTAGATCCTCAAGTGCGATTGTTCTTTTGTATTGTGCTTCCTCCTATGGAATTGTGCTTAGCCTCGGTGGTGGCAAGGTAAATACTCTGGAGACCGCCATTTCCATTTCTGTTTTGCAAAGACTTGATCTGCAGCATGGTTCAGCGCTCGCGTTACTACAGATTGCCTTCTGTTTAGCTGCATTCACTGCTAGTCGGTGGGGAGGTACCAACCCGCTTAGCTTTGAACCAAACCTTTCCAAAGCAACCAGATTAGATAAAAGAGACTCTCCTGCGGTTGCCTTTGTATTGATTACTAGCGCTGTTCTGGTCTTCCTGCCAATAGCACTTGTTTTAGCGAAAGCTTTTCTTTCAAGTGCTGGCGAATTCACGTTTAGTAATTTTCTTTCGTTAGATTCCAGAGGTTCAAGGGATTTGCTAAACATTACTTTTCTTGAAGCTGGTTTCAACAGCATTAGAAACGTAGTTATTGCGACAGTCATTTCATTTCTAGTTGGTGCGCTGGTTAGTTACTTACTCGCCGAACACTCAAGAAAACATGTTCGTAAGAATAAGAAGACCGATGTTTTAGGAATAGTGCTCGATGCATATTTCCTTTTACCAATCGGTGTCTCTGCTGTTGTTATTGGTCTTGGTTACTTGATTACTCTTACCGGAACTCTCGCATGGCTTAGATCCGCCTGGATTTTAGTTCCCCTGGTCCAAGCCATGCTCGCTATTCCTATGGTGGTTAGGGTTTTATACCCGTCACTCTTAGCGATAGATCACTCAGCTAGGGAACAAGCAATGACCGATGGTGCTCGTAAGCGCCAAGTGTTTTTCTACATTGATCTCGCTTTAGCGAAACCTGTTCTGAAAACAGCTATCGCTTTTAGTGCCCTAGTATCTCTTGGTGAGTTCGGCGCTGCAAGCCTGCTTGCATATGGAGATCAATCAACAATTCCTATGTTGATGTATCAATTGATTGCAAGACCAGGGAACCAGAACTATGGCATGGCTTTAGCGGTTGCAACGATACTCACAGTTCTCACAACAATAATTGTGTTGCTTGTGTCGAGAGAACCTAGTTCTCGAATGAAACCGGTAAAGAACTAAAACGTTCTTTCATCACCTGGATAGCTTCAGGGTTTTGGTCTACCAAAATAAAGTTTCTATTTAGTAAAGACGCTGCATGACCTGTTGTTCCAGAACCGGCAAAGAAGTCCAGCACTGTATCGTCCTCTTTGGAACTTGCCTGAATTATTCGTCGAAGAATACCTAAAGGCTTTTGAGTTGGGTAACCGGTTTTTTCTTTACCGGTAGGAGAGACGATGGTGTGCCACCAAACATCGGTTGGTAATTTACCTTTGGCCACTTTCTCCGGTGTGACTAGTCCCGGTGCCATGTATGGTTCACGATCAACCGTTTCATTGTTGAAGTAATACTTATCTGGGTTCTTCACATAAACCAGAATGGTGTCGTGCTTGGATGGCCAGCGTGATTTAGCTTTGCCGCCATAGTCATATGCCCAGATGATTTCATTTAGGAAACACTCTCTACCGAATAGGGCATCCAGCAATACTTTGGCGTAATGAGATTCTCGGTAATCGAGGTGCAGGTATAGGGTTCCTGTTTCATTCAAGATCCGCCAAGCCTCTTCAAGTCTTGGCTCCAGAAATGACCAGTAGTCCTTGAACTCATCGTCATAGCTGAGGACTGTCTCTTTGACTATCTCGTAGCGCTGGCCTTTGAAACCAATACGGTTACCGGTCTCGGTTCTAGTGGTGGTTGAGGAGCCTCTGGTCTGGACTCTGCCTGTATTAAAAGGAGGATCAACATAAATCAATTGAATGCTCGCATCACGAATAGACTGCAAAACAGCAAGGTTATCCCCTTGGATAACCCGGTAACTCGAATTGTTCTGCACAGAAAGAGATTAACAGCATGGACCCACATGTTTTACACAATCCGGAGCTAAGCCGTTATGAATTATGGCTAGGCGAGGAAAAGATAGGTCACGCAGACTATGTCTTTGTTGGTGAAGAGATGCAGTTCCCACACACAGAGGTAGATCCTGCTCATCAGGGTAAGAACTATGCAGCGATATTGATGCGTGAAGCTTTTGCTGATGTTAGAGACAAGAACCTGGGCAAAGTGTGGCCAGTATGTCCTTACGTTGTGACTTATATGAAGCGTCACCCTGAAACTCATGACCTGCTGTCTAGAGAGTTAAACTAAGCGACGTTTGCTTTGATGAAAGCAAGAAGATCACGAATTACTTCTTCTTTGTTTATCTCGTTATACATTTCGTGTCTGCCATCGTGGTAAATGATTGCAGTTACATTTTCCAGTCCGCACTTATTTCTATAAGTGTTAGCTAGCATCTGGTTACCACGTTCAGCACCAATAGGGTCATCGCTACCTGCTTGAAGTAATAGTGGAAGATCTGTTCTTATCCCGCGCTTAGGTGTAAAGAACAACTGAATAGCATTTGGAACACCAAATACTTTTGCAGCAGCTGCGTAGAAAGTGAGTGGATCGGTTTCAAATGCCTTACCAACTTCTTTATCTCTTGAAAGCCATTCATAACCCGTTGCACCTGGTTCTTTATCCCACTTCTTGTTAAAGCCCCCTGCACCTAGAACACCAGGAACAAGTAGTGATGAACCAGAAAGAATTACCGCATCGTATTCAGTTGAATATTGATTGACGAGTTTCTGAGTAATAAATGATCCGTAGGAGTGACCAAGGAGGACTAGCTTCACATCAGGGTTTTCTTTTTTGATGATGTTAGTCAACTCATGAACTTGTTCAAAAGCTGCTTTGATGCCGCCAATTCCTAAGTTACCCATGGTCTTAGTTGCACCGCTAGCTACCTGGTTCTTACCGGTAACACCGTGACCTCTGTGATCATCTGCATAGACGGTGTATCCGGCTTTGTTTAGCTCACTTGCCAGATGGTCATATCTTCTAGCGTGATCGCCAAGACCGTGTGCTATCTGAACGATGGCTTTAGGTTTCTCGATCGGCCAAACATAAAAAGTGATTTCAACTCCAAAAGAGTCGTTAAAGGTTCTAGTCATAGGTAGGTCAGTCATGGCTTTACACTACTGGTTTAAATATGTTTACCAGTTCACTTGAGATAGCTCCGAAGCGATGTTGCGTAATTGAGATGGATTGCTCACGATAGAAAGCCAATTGTGTTGCCCTACCAGACTTAGTAATAGGACTATCAATCACAAACAGATCTGGATTTTCCTGAAGAGCTGCAATGCCTGCCTCTTTAGAGCCAACGACAATCAATTTAGTCCCAGGCTTTATTACAGACATGAATTCAATGAATTCATCCTCGCTCTCAACTGCGAATCTGCCATAGTCTCTGCCGGCTAATAAGTGAACATCTGTGTCAGTTAATCCATGAGCGGATTGGAAGCCAGGATCGATTGAAATAGTCGCACCGTGCAAGTACATCGCAACAACTAGTCGAGCTAGTTCCACTTTGGTTGCGCTCTGACTTACACGAATGATTATCTTCTTGGTATCACTTGGAAGATAGCGGTGATAGTTGCCCTCGACTTCGAGACTTCCTGAATCAAGGCTCTTTGGTTGATAGAGCTTTTGGTGCCAGTAGCTATCACTCCGAATTGCTTGGTGTAACCAGTCGAGCTTGTCTGGTTCAACTAGGTCAAGCATTTCTTCCCAACCACCATAGAGTGTGAGCTCAGTATCCACTGTCACCTCCCCTGAATCTTCGAAGTGTCCGAATTGCAGTAGATAGTTTCTTCCACCAGCTTTGAGACCGTAGCCAACAGCAGATCTCTTGAAACCACCGAACGGTTGTCTTTCAACAATTGCTCCAGTAATACCTCTATTCACATAAAGGTTTCCAGCATCAATCTTGTCTAACCAGTTTTTGATTTCTTCAGTATTTAAAGAATGAATACCTGCGGTTAATCCAAACTCTGTTCCATTTTGAATCTCTAAAGCGTGATCTAAATCTTTGGCTTCAATAAGACCTAAGACTGGACCAAAGACTTCAGTTATGTGGAAGAACGAGCCTGGTTTGACCCCTAGCTTGATACCAGGTCGCCATAGGCGACCTGAGTCATCGAGTTGCTTAGGTTCAAGTAACCACTGTTCGCCTGGTTCTAATGTGGTTAGAGCCCTGAGTAACTTTGGTGTTGGTGGTTCAATAAGTGGACCTACGGTTGCATCTGCTTGTGAACCGTAACCGACCTTCATTGATTCAACACAGTCAACTAATTGCTTGAGGAACTGTTTGTTCTTATAAACAGAGCCAACCAGAATACCGAGGCTAGCGGCTGAACACTTTTGACCAGCATGGCCAAACGCGCTCTTTGCTAGGTCATTAGCCGCTAAATCTAGATCAGCAAAAGGTGTAATAACAATGGCGTTCTTACCGCTGGTCTCAGCAGCCAGGTTCATCCGTGGACGGTAACTCTTAAACAACTGAGCTGTTTCGAATGATCCAGTCAGAATCACCGTGTCAACTTGAGTGTGTCCAACAAGTTGCAAACCAAGTTCGTTATCCGGCACTAGTGCTAGTCGGAGAACATCCTTAGGAATACCCGCTCTCCAAAGTGTTTCAACCATTGCGATTACACAGTTGACTACCTGTGGTGCTGGTTTGATGATTACTGCTGCGCCTGCTGCAAGAGCAGCTAAGACTCCACCAGCGGCAATAGCTACTGGGAAGTTCCAAGGAGGGGTAACAACAACTAGTTTGTCAGGGATGAAGGTAACACCATCTAATTTCTCAGTTGTTGTTATCTCATCGATTGAATGAGCATAGAAGTTTGCAAAGTCGATGGCTTCACTTAGTTCAGCATCCGCTTCAGCAAATGTTTTACCTGCTTCGGCAATCATGAGCTGCAGTAATGAGCCTCTGCTATTTGCTAGTTCTGCTCCAGCTCGAAGTAACAACTCTTTTCGTTTTGCTGCATCACTTGCCCAACTTTCTGCTGCCTTCCTTGCACCTGCGACGAGTTCTTCAATTTCATAAGTTTCGATAGCCGCTTTAGCAACGTGAGATTCGTGAGTTTGTAATTTGCCTTCAAGTTGCTTGGCTCCCGCAAGTACTTGCCTAATCCAGTCCCTGTTATTAGGTAGTGCCGGATCAGTATCTGGTGCGTTAGTAAAAGTGGTCCCTAAAGTTGCTTTGTCTACTAGACGGTTTTGTGTTCTGTTCTGATTAGGGCCTAACTCATCTATGGTTCTGAGTGAAGTTTCAAATCTCATGCGCTCACGATCGAAAACATCTTTGTCAGTTGTAATGTCAAATACTCCTGACATGAAATTGGCAGGACTTCCGTTTTCTTCAAGTCTTCTAGTCAGATATGCAACTGCCACCTGGAACTCACTTGGTCTAACCACCGGTGTGTATAGCAGGAGAGAACCAACGCTCTTTTTTACTTGAGCAGATAAATGTTGCGCCATACCTTGGAGCATTTCGAATTCGACACGATCAGATACTTCTCTGGCTGCAGACAATTTATGAGCAAACGCTAGATCGAATAGGTTGTGGCCGGCGATACCAACTCTGAGCGATTTGATTCTGTTTTTATCTAGCGAGTAATTAATCAATCTTTTGTAATTCGCATCGCTCTGAGCTTTAGTTGAATAAGTGGCTAATTCCCAGCCATGCCAATTAGCATCAACTATTTCCATCGCAAGGTTCGCACCTTTTACTATTCGAACTTTGATACCGGCACCACCGTTAGCAGTTCGGGTATGTGCAAAGTCTGTAAGTTCTTTTAGTGCTTCAAAAGAATCTGGAAGATACGCTTGCAAAACAATTCCAGCTTCGAGGTTGTGAAGTTGTTCTTTAGATAAAAGTTTCTTGAAGACCAACATGGTAAGTCCAAGGTCTCGATACTCTTCCATGTCTAAGTTAATGAACTTGGGTGTTGGTTGACTAGCTGCGTATTCGTAGAGTGGTGTTAGTTTGTCGACTAGTCTTTGAACTGTTTGTTCAAACCCCCACATCGATAACTGACTAGCGACAGCAGATAACTTGATGGATACATAGTCAACATCAGGTCGTCTTAGTAAGTTGAAGGTTTCTTCATATCTGTAATTGGCTTCTGCTTCGCCTAGTACTGCTTCACCTAAGAGGTTGAGATTCAAACTGATGCCATCAGATTTTGATTTAGCGATGTGTTTGGTTAGCTGATTAGGTCTTGCATCTGCAATTAGATGACCAACCAGTTGTCTAAGTCTTGCTTTAGCGGTTGGAATGACAATAAATGAGAACGGTTTAGCTAGCAGACCACCAACACTAATAGTTAGGCGATCTAAGAGGCTCAGGCTTTTAGGAAGGTCTCTGGATAGTCGGGATAGTTCAATTGCAGCGACTTTTCTATCGCTCGGACGGATAACTCGATCAACGAACTTTAGTGTCCAATCAAGCCCTTTAGGGTCCTTGAGTATTTTAGCTAAGCGCTTCTCGGCTGGGGATCTAGAGCCTGCTTGTTTGGATTCTTCTAGCCACTGCTTAACCAGTTGGACAGCCTGTTCGGCTATGAGCTCTCGTTCGTTCCTCTGCACCTAAAACACTCCAATTTCAGGCAGTGCTGGGGTTTTGCTCTGCCAAACGTCTTTGTTTTGTCAACACTGTAATCATCCCAGAGGTTTGAGTTGGTAGGCGACATTCAGGAAGCATTCAGGATTCATCCAGACTGAGCCAGCAAACTTAGAGCATGACAAGCTTTGAAACCAACCAAGCTACCGGCCAAATGAAACGGCCGCTAGTGCTTGTTGAGCCGAACCCTCGCGTGAAGCTAGGTTCGGCTAAATGGTTGAAAGTTAGCCGTGGTCAAGACCTTGTTGAAGCAATCGGTTGGTTGAGCTTGCTCTGGGTAATCTTCACCTTTCTTATTGATGGTGGGTTAGCAGCGCTAAGTGATCTGCACTCCGTGCTCAGTGCCATTGACCGTCTTAGTGCATTAGTTGCTACTGACCTGCTACTTATTCAAACTCTGTTGATTGCTCGTGTCCCTTGGCTAGATAAGTTGTATGGACATGACCGAGCAACTCTTACCCACAAACGTCTTGGTAAGCCGGTGCTGTATTTAGTAATTGTTCACTTCATTTCTGTTACCTGGTCTTATGCCATTGCTGATTCAAAGAACATTGTCGATGAGTTCCTAATCATGATCAACAGCATTCCTGACCTGTTGACCGGAACAATCGCTTTTGTATTAATGATTATCGTTGTTGTCACTTCAATCAAGATATCTAGAAAGAAGCTCAGCTATGAGGCTTGGTACCTAGTGCACTTGCTTGCTTACGGTGCAGTGATGCTTGCAATCCCACACCAGATAAATGTTGGAACAGATATTGCCGGTAAGCCACTGGCTCAGGCATTCTGGATCTCCGCTTATTTATTTGTTGGTCTAAACATTCTTTGGTTCAGATTGTTATCGCCAATTGTGCTATCTGGATTGCATGGACTAAAAGTTTCTGACGCTATAGCTGAATCAAGTGATGCAACTTCGATCTATGTTTCAGGTAGGAAACTAAAAAGTTTTCAAGCTAAATCAGGACAGTTCTTTATTATCCGTTTAGTAACTCCTGGTCAGTGGTGGCGCGCCCACCCATTTAGTCTCTCTGCTGCACCGAGTAATACAACACTTAGATTCACTGTTGGTAACCGCGGTGATGACACAGCGCTAATGCAAAGCATCAAACCTGGCACAAGAGTAATTCTTGAAGGTCCATACGGAGTATTTACCGAAGATCGCAGAAATCAAGAGCATGTTGTTTTAGTAGCAGCAGGTATCGGTGCTCCACCAATTCGTGCCCTTGCTGAAAACATCGCTGCACGACCTGGCGATGTCTCCATCATTTACAGACTAAGAAATAGAAATGATGCAGCTCTTGCAGAGGAGTTAGCAGAAATAGCTAAGCGTAGAGGTTTCTACTTTCACATTCTTGAAGGTTCTAGAAAGCACCCGAAGTCTTGGTGGCCAGCAGGATCGGATGATCACTTGCCTGATGATGAACGCCTAGTAGGTATTTGCCCGAAGATTGCTAAATCAGATGTATTTATCTGTGGTCCAGCAGCCTTCACTCAAGCAGTTGAAAAATCTTTACATCTTGCAGGAACCCCTGTAAATCAAATCCATTCTGAGGAGTTTGCCTGGTGAGAAAATCAAGTCAAGTTCTAATGGGAGCCATCTCCTTAGCATCTGTTGTCACAGGTGTTGAGTTAGGTGCTAATGCTGCTGGTACTGGTACCTTCGTTCCTCACCCAACAGTTACCCCAACCCCAACAAAGACAACCCCTGGTCCAAAACCAACTACTCCTGGCCCAAAGCCCACCACACCTGGACCAAAGCCCACCACGCCTGGCCCTAAACCAACTACACCTGGACCAAAACCGACAACCCCGCCACCTTCGGCGACAATTAGTCATACCAGCAGCTACGTCAACTACCGCTTTGGCACTGTTCAACTAACAGTTACCAAGAAGGGTTCGACGATCACGGACATCACTATGAATCAAGCAGGAGCCACCAATGGTCGTGCTGCTTCATTCCCATACCTGATCAGCTTGGCAAAGCAGGCTCAGAGCGGAAGCTTTGATACCTCGATGATGTCGGGAGCAACATACTCAACAGCTGCATTCATGCAAGCACTCGGTGACGCTTTAGCGCAGTTCTAATAACATGAGCGAGATAAAGGAATTCCGTCACACTGAATTCTGCATGGGAACAGTATTCAGATTTGTTGGAAGAACTGATCTAGATACAGCTAGAGCAATCGATGCAGCTGTTGCAATACTTCATGAAGCAGACAGCATCTTTAGCCTCTATAAACCAGATTCACCACTTAGCAAATTAGCGAGAGGTGAAACATCTGTTACTGAATGTGCTCCCGTTGTTAGTGAGATTTGGGATCTCTGTGAGAAGTGGACTCAAGATACTGAAGGTTGGTTCACTGCCTTTACTCGAGAACATACTTTTGATCCTTCAGGGGTAGTGAAGACTTGGGCAGCGAATCTTGCAGCTGAAAAACTTGAGCAGCATGGCATTACAGATTTTGCTATGAACGCTGGGGGAGATATCAGACTCTCTAAAGAAATCACTCCTGGCTTTGCTCTGCGAATTGGTATCTCAACACCGGTGACTATTGCCTCTCCTGAAGCAGGAGTATTGACAGTTGTTGATTTGAACGAGAGCAACTATCGTGCTGTTGCTACTTCTGGAACAGCTGAACGAGGTGAGCACATTTGGAATCCAAAGACACTTGCCTGGGCGAACCAGTTAGCTCAGGTAACTGTTATTGCAGAAGATTTAGTCAGTGCTGATGTTTGGGCAACAGCTTTATTTGCGGCAGGAGATCAAGCTCTAGCTTTGGCGGAGAAGCATTCCATACAAGCTCTCTTGGTTGGGCTTGACGGACAGCTTTCTTCAACAAAGAGTTTTACAGAACTACTTCGTCCAGTCTGATGGAGCAGGTTCTCTTCCCTTAGGGAGAGCAACCGAGGTGTTCCACTGACTTACCCATTCCGGTAACTTAGGCTCTGCTGCAGGCCAACCACCTAAACGTTCATTTACTTCTGTTGGTGTTGGTGTTCCTTTAGGGGATTGCAAGAATCTAAGTTTGACAACTGCTTCTGCATAGATCTCACCTTTGACAACAAAACGTTGACCAACAAAGAATGCCTGATCGTCCCAACCAATGATCTTGGTTTCGACTTCGAATCTAAGCCAAGGTGTCAGTGACTTTCTAAAGGTAATAGTTTCTTGAACTACTACTGGATGAATCTTTTGCTTCCTTAGTTTCTGCCAGGTATTAGCTCGTTTCATCAAATCGAAGCGAGCTAGGTCCAACAGAGTTAGATATATTCCGTTATTCATGTGTCGGAATATATCTATATCTGTTGGCCACACCATAAATTCGCGAACTCCAACATCAGCAACGCTTAGTTTGCTACGCCAACGCCAACTTAGATGTGCCCATAGTAGGCGCAACCAAAGCTTCATCTAGTTGTGGATGCTTACCAGATTGAAACGCGCTTGGCAGGGTCAAGCCACATTGAATCTTCTTCTGTGACGCCAAAGGCGTCATAGAAGGAATCAAAGTTACTTGCCACCTGGTTACAACGGAATTCGCTTGGTGAGTGTGGGTCAGTAGCTAGACGCTGAATGGCGATCTCTTCTCTTGACTTACCTCTCCAGATTAAGCCCCATGAGAGGAAGAAGCGCTGCGCCCCGGTTAGGCCATCAATAACTTCAGGTTCTGCACCGTTCAAGCTCATTAGGTAAGCCTTGTATGCAATGGTGATTCCACCAAGGTCACCGATGTTCTCACCAATGGTAAGAGCACCATTGACTTTGAATTCATCTGAAAGACCTTCAGGAGTTAGAGCGTCATACTGCTCGATAAGAATCTTGGTTCTCTCTTCGAATGCAGCTCTGTCATCTTCTGTCCACCATGAGATAAGAGCTCCGTCACCGTCATACTTTGAACCCTGGTCATCAAAACCATGGCCAATTTCGTGACCGATAACTCCACCGATACCACCGAAGTTAACGGCATCATCAGCATCCAAACTAAAGAAAGGAGGCTGCAGGATAGCCGCAGGGAAAACGATTTCGTTGAAACCTGGGTTGTAGTAAGCGTTCACTGTCTGAGGAGTCATGAACCACTCGTCACGATCTAGTGGAGCACCGATCTTCGCTGCCTCTTTCTCAGTTGCCCAAGCAGAAGATCTGCGAACGTTTCCAACAAGGTCATTTCTGTCGATCACCAGTGAAGAGTAATTTTTCCACTTGCTTGGGTAACCAATCTTTGGGTTGAACTTAGAAAGCTTGACTAGAGCCTTCTGCTTTGTCTCTTCTGTCATCCAGTCAAGATTCTTGATTGATTCTTCGTAAGCCTTGATAAGCCACTTCACTAATTCATCCATGCGAGCCTTAGCTGCAGGTGGGAAGTGCTTTTCAACATAGATTTCACCAACGGCTTCACCGAGAGATCCTTCAACAAGCTGAACTCCGCGCTTCCATCGTGCGCGCATTTCTGGTTGGCCAGTTAGCGTCTTGCCGTAGAAATTGAATCTGGTGTTCACGAAGTCTTCGCTTAGGTAAGGAGCGGTGTTGTTAATAACCTGCCACTGCAACCACAGCTTAACTTCAGCCACGTTAGCTTCGTTGAATACTGTGTCTAGCCCTTCAAAGAATGAAGGCATCATCACAACAGATTCAAAAAGAATCTTTTCATCGAAGCCATTACCTGCAAGGTATGCACTCCAATTGAATGTTGAACTCATTTTCTTTAAGTTTTCAAATGTTTTTAGGTTGTATGTCTTCTCTGCATCACGAGTTTCAACAACGCTCCAGTGCAACTTAGATAACTTTGTTTCAAAGTTCATGATTGCAGCTGCATCTGAATCGGCCTGCTCTGCAGACCAACCTGCATGCTGGAGCATGGCAGCGACGTATGGAACATATGCATCGCGGAACGCTGCATACTTCTCATCGTGGTAGTAAGACTCATCAGGAAGACCTAAACCACCTTGGAACATGTTCACAAGATATCTCTCCGGGTTACCTGGATCGTTGTTCACGTAGAAACCAAAGATTCCAGGAATACCTGAACGCTCAAGTTCACCCATTAGGTGAGATAGGTCTGAGAAGTTAGCTTTAGCGATTCGCTCAAGATCTGCAGCAATAGGAGCTGCACCTAGTTCATTCGCTCTTGCTTCATCCAAGAAAGATGCATACATGTCACCGATCTGCTGGCTCACACCTGGCTTCGGGTTTGCTTGAGCATCCTCAAGGATTGCCTTAACGGCATCCTCTGAGTCATCACGGAGCTTATAGAAAGAACCGTGAACAGCCTGGTCGGCTGGGATCTCTTCGTTTTTCAGCCAGTCACCATTAGCGTGTCTGAAAAGGTCGTCTTGTGGGCGTGTAGCTGAGTCAAAGCCAGCTTTGTTGATTCCGTGAATGTCAGTCATGGGCTTAATCCTAGGGCTGTTTTAGCAAAGACAATATCCTTACAATTACAAGAGTGGAACTACAAAAGATCATCCTTTACTACGGCTTCACTCCTATCAGTGACCCTGAAGCCGTCAAGCTATGGCAGCAGAACCTCTGCGAGAGCCTAGGGCTAAAAGGCCGTATCTTGATTTCTAAGCACGGCATCAATGGCACCCTAGGCGGCGACATGTCAGCTCTC
>Ga0114963_10002131_pt1 | contig 13484 bp, 19 predicted proteins | sample C_131016_EF_Meta_FD_87019 | JGI IMG/M metagenome (GOLD analysis project Ga0114963, IMG submission 87019) | Freshwater microbial communities from Lake Croche, Canada to study carbon cycling - C_131016_EF_MetaG | ecosystem: Environmental > Aquatic > Freshwater > Lake | place: Lake Croche, Canada...
CACGTCATATTCATTAGCTCAACACAAAAACCTAAAACAGATCCACTATCATTTCAATATAAATTAAATTATCTTCGTAAAACCTATACAGGTGTAAATTTTAATGGAGATGATACTGTAAAAACTATCGTACAATTATTACAAGAATTAATGAACCGTGGTTATAGAAATATTACTATGGTAGCAGGTTCAGATAGAGTGACAGAATTTCGAACATTCCTAAATCAGTATAATCGGAAACCTGACAAGAAAGGTAATATACCTTTTGAGTTTGACAGCATAGATGTTGTGAGCTCGGGCGAGAGAGATCCAGATCAGGAAGGTATCAGTGGTATCAGTGCCAGTGGTGCTCGAGCAGCCGCGGCAGCAGGAGATCAAAAGAGTTTTATGAGTATGGTAAATCCTAAATTTGGTGCTGAATTATATAAAGAATTAAGAAAATCCATGGGTATTAAAGAGCAGGTTGCAACGAACACGGAAAAGTTGTATAATGAAGCAATGCCTGAAAAAACAAATGGTAAACCTACAGTTTACCTAGACATGGATGGAGTGCTGGCTGATTTCTTTGGTGGAGTGGAAAAACTCTATGGAGTGAGTCATTGGAAACAATTAGCATCAGATAAAACTAAAGATTTACGACAAGATGTGATCGATAGAATCACAGGCACTAACTTTTTTGAAACTCTACCCAAATTCCCTACAGCAGATCCGCTAATTGGCATGATTAAAAAATTCACAGGCGGAAGATTTTCTATATTAACATCTCCATTGAGAGGAGATCATGATAACTCTGCCAAATGGAAAAAGATTTGGATTAATCAAAACATAGAACAACCAGACGAAACTATTGTAACAGGAAGAAAAGAAAAACTTGCTACAACTAATGGTACACCTAATATACTCATTGATGATCGTCCGATCAATATACAGAATTGGGAAAGCAAAGGTGGATACGGAATTTTGTATCAGGCCAACAAAGACCCACTAAGTAAAATAGAGCAAGGTTTAAAAAACTACGGAGAAAAGAATGGTAATTGATATTAGAAGAGACTATAGATCAGACAATGAAATTAAAACAGCTCAAGACGAAAAAGATCGTATGATGCAAGAGTTTCTAGCCAAAGGTGGCAAGATTGAAAAGTTAGAACCAGGTGTGGCCAAAGGAGCATCCAGTCTAAACTACGGCGGAAAACTACAGTACACCGAAGCAGAAATCAAAGCACAAGCCAAAGAAAATAAGGAATAATCCATGTCATTTACTTTTACTAAAGAACAGTTGCAATCTATAATTGGTAATAATTCTAACTTGGATGGTTGGTATGAAGCTCTATCCTCTGTACTACCTGAATATGAAATAGACTCTCCACAAAGAGTGTCTGCTTTCATAGCACAATGCACACACGAAAGTGGTGGATTCAAGAGATTGAAAGAAAATTTAAACTACAAGGCAGAAAGTCTGAGACGAGTATTCCCAAAATATTTCCCCACAGATGAATTAGCACAAGAATATGCACACAAACCGGAACAGATTGCTAATCGAGTTTATGGCAGTAGAATGGGCAATGGTGATGAATCATCAGGTGATGGATTCCATTATTGTGGTAGAGGATTGATACAATTAACAGGACGAAACAATTACACAAAATTTGCTGAAAGCATTGGCATGGCAGTGGAAGAAGTACCAGCTCTATTAGAAACTTTTGAAGGTGCAGTAAAGTCTGCTTGCTGGTTCTGGAAGACCAACAATCTAAATCAATTCGCTGACGCAGGAGATATTTTAACCATGACCAAACGTATCAACGGTGGTACTATTGGATTGGAAGATCGTATCAAACATTATAATCACGCATTGGAAGTATTTTCCTCTTAATTAATATGGACCTGGAACATCTAAAGAGATTAGCAGGTATTAGTAATACAGCAGAACGTAATCCCAGTGTGGGAGAAAATGTATCTCACTCTGCTACGGAGAAAGCTGAATATCAGAGAAAACACAATATACAACCAGGCACACAGGAATGGTTTAAGTTATGGTTTGCAAGACCGTATCTTACAGGAGAAAATCCTATGCCTCGTAAATCTAATAAATAGAAACATATTATATGACTCCAGAAATTGGTAAAATTGCAAAACAGGCTTTCGCAGATACTTTCTTATTCTATCTTCAAGCACACTATTATCATTGGAATGTGGAAGGTAGAAACTTCTCACAGGATCACGAGTTATTGGGCAAGATATACGAAGAAGTGTTTGGTTCAATTGATAAATTTGCAGAAGAATTAAGATCTATGTCTACCTATGCTCCGGGAGTGTTTGATCGATTAAAAGAATTAGCCACGGTACAACAATCAGATGAAATACCTGTTGCTGAAAAAATGTATCAAAACTTATTAGACAGTAATGAAAAAGTATTAAAGAGTCTTGGTGCTGCTTTTGATATGCTAGAAGCAAATCACTTGCACGGGTTTGGCAATTTTATTGCTGAAAGAATTGATGCTCACAGCAAACATGCTTGGATGTTGCGCAGCACTCTTAAAAAATGAAGATCCGAGAAGTAACAGAAAACTTTGCTGATGGTCGAGGGCCAGGCAAACCTGGTGATTCCAAACGAGCAGGCATACCCAAAGGTGCTACCATAGCACAATTAAAGAAGATACGCAGTTCTAAAACTGCATCCGCACGCAAAAAGCAACTGGCACATTGGCAAATCAACATGCGCCAAGGCAAGAAAAAATAATTTCCTCAAATACAAAAACAAATAACTAAAGATATGAAGCAGGTCATATTTCTAGGATTCTATTGCCAAATTTATAAGAAAGCTCCTACAGCAAGAATCTATGTAGGTGATAACATGATTGATGAGATTGAAATTCCAGAATTTTATACAGAAAAATATCTTAAAGATAATAAATTATGGTTTAGCACAACAAGTATAGAAAAAAAAGAAAAAGGACATTTTATGGCATTTCGATCTTTTACTGATATGGAATTACATCCTGTAGTACATGAAAAAATACATAGATTAGATACGTTTTCATGGCAAAAAAAAATAACACCTTCATATTATTCGTTTGAAGATATCTGTTTAAAAGATCCAATTGAAGGTAGTAAAAAAAATATTAAACATCCTAAAATCTTTGTTTATATAATTGATGATGAAATATTAAAATCATCTAATAGTAAAATAACCATTAAAATTCAAAATTCAGATTCAAATTATATTAATGGTTTTATGACCAAATCTACATTATTATATCTAAGTATTTTTTATATTATGCCTTATGAATTATTTAAAAACCCTATAAAAACGACACAAAGATATTTGGATACTTGGGGTAGAAAAGCAACAGCAACAAGTTTAAAAAAAATAATAAATTTTTATAAAAAATTTAGATTTGAATGGCCAATAAATTTAAATGGATATTTTAATATAATAAAAGATAAAGAAAAGATTAATAATACTGTTGTTGTTGGAGGAAATTGTAATTTTGAAATAGAATTAAAAAAGAAATATCATATTTGGTGGAGTAAAGATATAAAATTTATTGGATTTTTTTATGCAAATTATCTATTTGTTAAAAATTTTATAGTGGATCTTTCTAATAAATACAAGCAGAATGAGAATTAACGAAATACTGATCAAAGAAACAGCATCATCAGGAGCAACATCTTCTGGTAATATTGCTACTGTTGTATCACCACATATTGCTATAGGACCGGATAGATTTAAAAAGAGTTATACAGGCTCGCCTGGACGTTCAGGAAAACGAGCACCACGAGTACCTAAAGCATATATGCCAAAAAATTCCAATGGCACAGCCAAAGGTGCACACGAATTAACAGGTACTAGCCTATTTGGTGGACCATTAGTGAGAAGATAATAAATTAATTTCTTATAATTTTTAATTATAAATATTTTCATGAAAATAGCTATTTTTGGAAACTCTGCTAGTACAGATTTTATAGTACAAAAAATATTAAAATATAATAATGTTGAAACTGTATATCATTTAGGTGCTCCTATAAATTCTTTAAAAACTGATCGATATATTCCAATATCATTTCATTCAGATGTTACTGTTGAAAAAAATAAACAATTTATTTTAGAATTTCCTTACAAAAATATTGTTGATTTAATTCTTCCTATGAATAATCAATATCAATTGTGGACAGAATTTTACAATAAAATGAAAAATAGTAAAGCAGCAATGTTGATGTCTAACAGACAAGTAGGTATGTTAGAAAGGTCTAAAATCATAGGAAAAAAGTTCATTCAGGAAGCCGGAATACCAACTTCTGTTAGTAAAGAATATAATCTTGAGGAATTAATTAAAGAATTTTACAACATACCTCGACCATTTGTTTTAAAATATGATCAATATTGGCGAGAAGAATTAGTAGGAAAAAATTTCCTTGAAGGTGCTAATCTTAAATCACCAACAATAATTGTTACAAATGAAAATTATAAAGAAGAATTTGATTTATTAAAAAAAGAAAGTACTGATGTATTAACAACAAAATTTTTAAAAAATCAGAAATTTCTTGTTGAAGAATATATCAATGGTATTAGAGAATTTTCATATCATGCATTAATAAATGATACTAGTTGGACATATTTATGATGCGCTAGAGATTATAAAAAAAGATATGAAAATGATCAAGGATACAACACCGCTGGTATGGGATCTTATAGTCCTGTTACTGACGTAAATCCTATTATTCATTCCTACGTAGATCGTTTACGTGAATTATTAAAACTAAAAGGAATAAGTTATATTGGTTTTTTATATTTAGGAATTATTATTGATAAAAACGGAACTCCTATTGTTTTAGAAATAAACACACGTCCAGGTTGCCCAGAAATACAAAGTATTTTATCTGTAATAGATGATGATATTGTTGATCTTTTTTATAAAGCAGCAACAAACCAAGAATTAAAGCCAGTTAAATTTTCTAATAAATCAGCAGTATCGATACGAATAATTAATAAAGAATATAATTTAGATTTAACAAAAAATGATATTATTATTCGATTTCCAGAACTATATCCTCCTATTGAAAATATTTGCATTCAATATAATACACAACAAAATATACTTTCTTCAGTAATTACAACAACTGCTGATAACATAGACTTAGCTAGCGACAATCTATATGCATTCTTAAAAAACAAAAATATGGGTAATTTTACATATAGAAAAGATATTGGATATCTAAGATAAGATTAAATAAAGATAATGAGCAAGAAAGAAAAACCCTATTGCCGCAACTGTGGTGGTTCCAACCACTGTAGGAAAATTCTCAAGAGAAAAGAGCGAGAGACTATCAACGATCGAACAGTGCGAGAATGGACTATAGAAGTGTGCCGTAATTGCCATTGTAATCGATGTGAGAAAAAATGAAAATTAATGAAATTATAAGAAAAATTGCAGGTGGATACAGATTATATTCGCACAAAGGCAAGAATTTAGGCACATATCCTACACGAGCAGGTGCCGAAAAAAGAGAACGTCAAGTACAGTATTTTAAACATAAATAATGGTATGCGTATCAACGAATTAAACGTACCAGTACAACCAGACACATACGAAGCTAGTATGTTCCTTACACAGGCTATACGAGCAGGCAAATACGCAATAAAAATTCATAATTTATTGAGCAATGACCAAGAGATGGAATCTTGGGTGGCAAAAAAGATTGATCTAGCATCAGGTTATATCAATGGTGTAGCAGAATATCTTTCCACTGAAAAAATCTATAAAGAAGATGCAGGTGAAGGACACATGGCCAAATCACAACTGTATTCTATCACAAAATCAGCACTGGCAATCACCACAATAGTTCAACCTGGTGATGATATCGAAGGTTGGGTACAAACCAAAATGAATCGAGCAGTGGACATGTTAGACGCAGTTTATCACTACGAAGATTATCAAAGATTAAATCCCTACAGAGAAGAGATAGGTGACCTACATCAGAAGCATGCTGAAATAGTAAAAAAGAATATCGATGAAATACTGGCTACAGAAACACCAGTGGATGACATAGAAACCAAACCTGGCATGTTAAACATATTGAAGAAAAGAGTACATCAATTTGAAAAAGAGCGTGCCCAAGAGAATAGAAAGACCAACGAGGCAGGTTCTAGGATGCCATCTAGCATGGCCAAGACCAAAGCTAAATTGGATAGAATGACTCCAGATGAAATACGAGCATTCTTTAAAAATAGAGAAGATTTTGCCAAACAACATGCCGGTGGAGTAATACGTCCAGGTTTTTCAGCCAAAGAATTGGCACAGGGTCAAGAATTCCGATATGGCAGAGAGTTTGCTAAAAGAAATCCTTATTCTCGACACTTTGAAAGCACAGAATTAGATGAAGGTTTAAAAGATTGGTTACAAAGAATGGCTGCTGCTGGCATTATCGTAGGCAGTGTGGCAGGCATTGGATCAATCAATAACGCCATGGACAACAACGTGCCGGTAATACAAGCCATGAACAAGGCATTAGATTTTGCTAACCAAAAAGGCGATCGACAGATGATACAGAATATTAAACAGGATATAGAGACAGCAAAGATAAGTTTAAATTCTGGACAGAACCTAAACACGGTAAAAAATATGCAGGATAGATATTCTAAATTTATGCCAACAGAATATAAAAAAGAAAACGAGAGTTTCAAAGACAAGATTATAGACAAGATCATGTCACCTATTAAAGACTATAATAAAAGCAAAGAATCTATGTTGCCTAAGAGCGCATTCGCAGGCAGCGATAAACACAAGTTAGGACCAGCAGCACATTTAACAGGCACAATGAAAAGACCAGCAAGAGCAGGCGATTTAGTGGGCGGTGAAGGACAGAGCATAAACACTGAAGAAAAGCAAAAAGGTTTAGATGGTAAAGCATGCTGGAAAGGTTATCGACGCATGGGCACCAAGATGAAAGGTGGCAAACGAGTGGATAATTGTGTGAAATACGAGTCTAAATTAGCAGAAAAACTTGCAAATAAGCTGAAATAATAATATATTATTATAATACAAGATTTTATAAATACTTCATATGGCACGTAAAACATACAACGATGGGTTTGCAGATCTAGTTAAACGCTTAAATGAGATGAGCAATATTACTCCTGAACAAGAGAGACAGGAATTACTAGAAGCAGCTAAAAAAGAACCAAGAGTATTAGATGATAGACAAATATCATTAGCGGATATTGCAAAGTTAGCTGGTATTAAAGAATTCAAAGAACCTACAAAAATTTCACCTAAAGCAGAAAAATTAATAGAATCAATTATCGGTGAGAAGAGCGATATTACAAAAGCCATAGAAGAATCAGATAAATCTATTGCAGGAAAAATTATTAAAGAAGCAAAAAAAGCGAGCAATAGATTAGACAAGATTGCAGAATTAGAAGCTAAGTTAGCAGAATTAAAAGCAGAGCAAAAAGAAGAACAAACATATGACGCAAAAACTTTCAGAGAAGTGGTACAAAAAGATATTCAAGAATATATCCGATCATGCGATGAGTCAGCATTGGTTGAATTATACAATAGCATCTCAGACAATGAAGCAATCTACAATGAAGAATCATCAAACATTCTTGTTAAAACTGAAGAAACTAAAGAGATTATCGCTGACGCAGAAAAATTAGAACAAGAAGTTATTGCAGAAAAAGAAAAAGTAACTCAAGAAAAAGCAAAAGTGGTTCGAGAGAAACAGCCAGAAGCAGAAAGAGAAACAGTTGCTAAAGAGCCTAAAGAAGAAAAAGCAGAACCCAAAGAAGAAACCACAGATGAAGCTGCTGGATTTCAAGGACAATCAGAAGCAAGACAATTTGATATAAGATTATCCGGAGACTTTGATAGAGATCGTCCAACATCAGATACAGAAGCTATGGCTGTTAAAACCGTTTTAAAAAATGCTGGTATAGAAGCAGAAGTTCAACCTAGCGAAGCAAACTTTTCATCAGTTTCTATAAACACAATGTCTCCACCTGAAGCAGTTATGAGTGCTTTGGGAGATATGGTTGATGAAAATTTAGAATACAAAGACGAACTTTCCGAAAATAAAAAATAATATCGAGATAGGTGATGAAGTTAAAACTCACCCATAATCAATTTAATCCCAATCCATATTTCCACAATTCTATAGATCAAGATTTCTTGCCTATTATAGAACAAACAGAATTGTTTGATCAAAATGGTTATGATCTTACATCATTAGAACGATTGTATGCAGAGGCTAATGGACAAACGGGTCGTTGGCATCGTCCTAATCATTATGCCCTAAAGAATGATTGGTTTGTGGATGAACAGAATTCAGTCTCTGGTGCTCATATCAATCATGCTCTACTGTTTGAAAGAAAAGGTTATATTGGAGCAGCTCTCGCACAACTAGAAGGTTGGGCTCGACACAATAATTTGATTTATAAAATAATAAAAATGCGTCCCAAATGGGGTATGGACATCAGTATAGACTATGTGGACTCTGATGGCAATGTGTTTGAGCTACTGCATTGGGAGTATGACGGATTTGATTACCAAGAAATTGCTGATAAAAAAATGCATATTGAAAAATTTTTATTGTCTATAGATTGGGATCGTGCTGCTGTAGAGATGATTCGTAGGAAATCTGAGTGGCATCATCTAGGTTTTTTTGAACAGAGTGCTTGGAAAACTGAATTTTTTGGCATAGAACGAGAACGTTTCAAGATGGTGCTTTGGCAATAAATACAAGCATATGAGTCAGATACCTATTTTTTCATACAAACAATATCTAGATGATATGATGCGTCTCAAAGACCATGGCACTGTGGATGTTGATGCACAGGTAGAAAGACCAATCAGTGCAGGTTCAAGAGGATTAAAAAGAATTAAAAATTTTGTAAAAGATCCTGTACACATGATGGGAGAATCAGAGGATTCAAGGCCATCTCCAGTAAATCCTAATCCTAAAATAGAATCAAATCTATTAGATAAACCCACACCCACTATTCAAGATATTGCAAAAAAATTTAATAAATCTACAAAGTATATTTTAGATCAATTAAAGGCGGGCATAAGAGTAGAATCTGAGCATACCAATCAATTTGAAGTAGCTATGGAAATCGCATTAGACCATCTAAATGAAAGGCCAGACTACTATGAAATGCTAAAATCAGCAGAGAAGAAAAAAATTACCAAAAATGAAGCAATAAAGGCTGTTTTAGAAGGCGTCACTTATTCCAAAACATCAGGCGAGTTGATCTTACCAGAAGCAATTCAAGGTAATTTAAAAACTTGGTTTGAATCTCACTGGAATAATATTATTAAATCTTCGAAAAAGTAATTGATTTAATTGTCCTAGAGTTATATAATACATAACAACAATTACAAAGGAGAAAAAATGTCAGGAAGAAATTTCAACGAAGCAGAAAAAACCAAACTAATACAACTGATCAAAGAAGGATCACAGGTGTTAGGAGAGATAGATGATCTTAAAGCTGGTCTTAAAGACACAGTAAAAGCACTATCAGAAGAATTAGAACTTAAACCAGCATTGATTAACAAAGCCATCTCTATCGCTCACCGAGACAATTACAAAGCTGTGGCTGATGATATGGATATGTTAGACAGCATATTGACTGCAGCAGGCAAAATCTAGTGTATGGTATTGTAAGACAATTTTGGGTCAACAGTTATCGAACAGATCGTGTAGCATTTTACTATGAGCTGATCTCTTTGATATTCACTATATTTGGTTCTTTAGTGCTGACATTCACTAGTCCACACCCTCAAATGAATTTCGTGTTTCCGTTTTATCTGTTAGGATCCTCTACCATGGCCTATTCTGCTTATCGTAGAAGAAACCTATGGATAACTATGTTGGCCAGTTGGTTTACAATAATGAATTGTATCGGAAATTATCTAGTATTTTTTAAATGAGTTACATAGACGCTTATTATCGCAGAGATGACGACAAGGTGTTGGTAGTAGAACGTGATGCCAACGGTCAGAGAAGATTTGTGGATTATGATGCTCGATATGTATTCTATTATCCAGATCCTCGAGGCAAACATAGAAGCATACATGGAGAAACTCTACAGAAAGTTTCTTGTAGCACATTCAAAGAATTTATAAAAGAACAAAAAATTAGAAGCAATAAAAAATTGTTCGAACAAGATATTAATCCTGTATTTCGTTGTCTTGAAGAAAATTATTTAGGTAAAGATGCTCCTAAACTCAATGTGGTGTTCTTTGATATTGAAGTGGACTTTGATCCACAACGTGGATATTCTACCACAGATGATCCATTTATGCCCATAACAGCAATTACTTGTTATCTCAACTGGACTGACCAGCTCGTAACTTTTGCTATACCTCCTAAAGGATTGAGCATGGCAGATGCCAAACTACAAGTGGAAAGATTCAGCAATGTGATGTTGTTTGAAAAAGAAAAAGACATGCTAGATGCTTTCTTAACACTAGTGGATGAAGGAGATGTTATCAGCGGTTGGAACTCGGAAGGATATGATATACCCTATGTTGTAGGAAGAATACAGAAAGTATTGAGTTCAGATGACACAAGAAGATTATGTTTTTGGGGAGAAAAACCTAAAAAAAGAACATTTGAGAAATATGGCAGAGAGCAAATCAGTTATGATTTAATTGGTCGAGTACATCTAGATTTATTAGAATTGTACAGGAAATATACCTATGAAGAACGTCACAGTTATCGTTTAGATGCCATAGGAGAATGGGAATTGGATGAGAAGAAAACTGTGTATGAAGGATCACTGGATCAATTGTACAACAATGATTTTGGAATGTTTATAGAATACAACCGACAAGACTGTAATCTACTAGCAAAATTAGAAAAGAAATTAAAATTTATTGAATTAGCGAATGAGATCGCACATCAGAACACTGTGTTATTACAAACCACAATGGGAGCAGTGGCAGTGACAGAACAAGCGATTATCAATGAAGCACATCGTCGAGGCATGATAGTGCCAGGCAGAGTAAAAAGAGATGAATCAGCGCCTGTGGAATCAGCAGCAGGAGCGTATGTAGCATACCCTAAAAAGGGCATACATGACTGGATTGGATCTGTGGACATAAATTCACTGTACCCAGCTGTGATTCGAGCTCTGAACATGGGTCCAGAAACTATCGTAGGACAGATACGCCCAGTGATCACATCAGCAGAAATAAACAGAGCGAAACATCAAGGCAAATCATTTGCCACAGCATGGGAAGGACAGTTTGGTTGTTGGGAATATCAAGCAGTGATGAACAGAGACAAAGGCACAGAGTTAATCATTGATTGGGAAGATGGTACCAGTGTGAGAATGAGTGCAGCACAACTGTATGATCTTGTGTTTGATGGTAACAGACAGTGGATGATCTCTGCCAATGGTACCATATTCACATATGAATTTGAGGGCGTAATACCAGGATTGTTAAAAAGATGGTATGCTGAAAGAAAAGACATGCAAAAAAGAATGAGTGAGTGTGGAGATAATGCTATTGAAAGAGAGTTTTGGGATAAAAGACAACTTGTTAAAAAAATTAATCTAAACTCTCTGTATGGTGCAATTCTAAATCCAGGTTGTCGTTTCTTTGACATGCGTATAGGACAATCAGTAACACTAACAGGCAGATGTATTACACAACATATGGCTGCTAAGACCAATGAAATTATTGCAGGCAAGTATGATCACGTGGGCGAGAGTGTGATATATGGTGATACTGACTCGGTGTATTTTTCTGCTTATGCCACATTAAAAAAAGAAATAGAAGGTGGACAAATACCATGGGGCAAAGAGAATATTATTGCTCTCTATGATAAAATAGCCGAAGAAGTAAATGAAACATTCTCAGCATTCATGACTCGAGCATTCCATTGTCCCAAAACACGAGGTGATGTGATACGAGCAGGACGAGAATTAGTAGCATCCAAAGGATTGTTTATAACTAAAAAAAGATATGCACTGCTATATTTTGACAAAGAGAATGAGCGTGTGGACACAGCAGGCAAAGAAGGCAAAGTAAAAGCCATGGGATTGGATCTTAAACGTTCAGATACTCCAGTATTTGTACAAGATTTTTTAAGTGAAGTATTGTATCTAGTGCTGGTAGGTAAAACTGAAACAGAAGTTCTAGATAAAATTAAACAATTCCGAGCAGAGTTTAAATCTAGACCAGGTTGGGAAAAAGGTTCTCCCAAACGTGCCAATAACATTACAGAATATCACGAAGAAGAAAAGAAAAAAGGCAAAACCAATATGCCAGGACATGTGAGAGCTTCTATTAATTGGAATCGATGCAGAGAGATGTATAGTGACAAATATAGTATGCCTATTCTAGATGGTGCTAAAGTGATTGTATGCAAATTAAAGAATAATCCTCTAGGTTATACTTCTATAGCATATCCAGTGGATGAACAGAGATTGCCAGAATGGTTCAAAGAGTTACCATTTGACAGTGATGGTATGGAAGAGAGTGTGTTAGATGGCAAGATTGAAAACTTAATCGGTGTGCTGGAATGGGACGTAAGATCCACAGAGAGTTCTAATACATTTAACAAACTATTTGAGATGGCTTAATATGTTAAGTATAGAAGAGATTAAATTATTAATAGAGAAATTAGAAAAAATTAAAGGACACGATTTTCAAAAACTTATTGATGATAATTTAAAAATACTCAAAAATTTAGCAACTGTTGTAGATATTAATAACCAAGATCAAATAGATCGATTGGATAAAACCAAAGATTGGTATGCTGCTGATTTAGAATGGCGACATGCAAGAAAAGATTTATTACATGATCAAATATTATTTGATCGTATAGAGAGTAAAATAGGACATTTTGCTAAATCAGGTTCAGCAGCTAATCTATGTAATAGTTTAGAAATAGGTCCTGGATATGGAACATTTAGTAAATGTTTTCTAGCATGGAGATTGAATTATTTTGTTGATGTTGTTCCACACTGCCAAACCAAAATAAAAAAACTGTTCAATCCTCCACATTTACAATATCTAAAATTTCATCTAACTAATTGGACTGCTTGTCCAGATATTCCAGATAATGCTGTTAATTTTGTATTCAGTTGGGATACCTTTCCTTTCTTTACACAACAGCACATAAAATTATATCTCAAAGACATATTTAGAGTTATATTACCAGGTGGTTATGTATTTCTACATTATGCCAACTGCGAATATGATTATGATTTGCACGAATCAAAACGTGGTTATTGGAATTACAACACCAAATCTGCCATGACTAAAATAATCAAAGAATGTGGTTATACAATGATAGAAATGGATCAGTTCAAACCTGGTGCCAATTATGCCATATTTCAGAAACCTGGTAAAGATAATCCAGTGTTGTACAAGGTCATGGAAATTCCAGCAAAAAAATAATTTAAGACTTGATTTCTATCTAAATATCTTATACAATTTAATTTTAAACTTTTAAGAATAGGCAAAACATGA
>Ga0114963_10002132_pt1 | contig 13481 bp, 18 predicted proteins | sample C_131016_EF_Meta_FD_87019 | JGI IMG/M metagenome (GOLD analysis project Ga0114963, IMG submission 87019) | Freshwater microbial communities from Lake Croche, Canada to study carbon cycling - C_131016_EF_MetaG | ecosystem: Environmental > Aquatic > Freshwater > Lake | place: Lake Croche, Canada...
TAAAAAAATTGAACCCGATTTTTTCATAAACCATAAGTATTCAATCACAATGGGACGCAATAAATCATCTAGCGCTGTGAACAAGAGGGCCATTGATTCCATCATGGTTCAAGCAATGAACAAGGATATGCCAGATGGCGTCTATTTTGGAAAGATCACTGGTAAACTTGGTGAAGGTCGTATGCGCATCTATTACGAGGAATCTGGCAAGGGTCATGAAGGCATCGGTAGAATTCGTGGTGCTCTTTTAGGTAAGGGTCGTTGCCCTATTCAGACAAACGATGTGGTTCTTGTATCTGCTCGTGAGTTTGAGCGAGGCGATTCCGCAAAGAAGCACTTTGATATCTGCGGTGTCTTCGATGCAAAGCAAGCGTATCAACTGAAGAAGCAGAATATCATCCCAGACTACTTTCTTAATGCAATGGATGCTGGTATCATTGTTAAGAAGGATGTGAGTGATGCCATTGAGTTTGACTATGGTGGGGATGATGATGAGGTCGATGTTGATAATATCTAAAAAATAAAACAAAAAAAATAAAACAAAAAACAAAAAACAAATAAAAATTTTTAATCAATTTAACAACAATCATTAATTTTTTCATATGTATTTAAGAAGTTATTAACATCAATATTTCTTCTTATGGTATAGATATCCTTAATGGGAATCCATGCTACTTCAAGAATTTCAGATGTATCCATCAATATAGGCTCAATCTCTGGTGTATTCTTATAGACATAATAATGCCCAGAAAATAACTTGTGAGGCTTCTTTTGTTCAATGTCAAAGTGATCTGGGATATAAATACCAGTTTCTTCAAAACACTCACGCACAGCACATTGAGACCAAGTTTCATCTTGTTTAATATGACCCTTTGGAAAAGACCACTTGAAAGCCTTTCTTCCCTTTACCATAAGAACCTTCTTATCTTCCGATATTAGAATAATGCCAAACACTTCTGATGGCTTATATGAATTAAACGCCTTTGGAAATATCCGATAATCATGCATTTTATTAGTTTTGTAATAAATTTTACAAAAAAAGTCGGGTCAATTTTTTTGATAAAAACTTCTACTATTTAAACTTTATCGGAATTCTTTAACTAAATGAATTGGGTGGCACCTAAACTGAGTGATGGTTTAGGAAATAGACTCTTTCAATATTCTTGTGCTAAACAGTATGCTTATAAAGAAGGGAAAGAATGTGTTTTCTTTTTACCAAGATGTGGAAAAGCAGATCATGGTTCTTTTGATGCTATGTTTTGTCTTTTTCCTCTTGTAAGAATTGTTGATATAGAAGCATCGTGGAGAGAATTAAGAGAAGAAGATAATAAGCTTTATATATATTCTTCTTTAGAAACGAACATTCAAGAAAATATTGTCATTCATGGATATCGTCAAAGTTATAAATATTTTGAAGATGTATCTATACAACCAGATTTTGTAAATGCTTTAGGGAAGACAAGAATAGATGTGCTAACAAATCTTTATTTAGAAAATAAAGAGCAATTAGTATTTTTACATCTAAGAATCGGTGATTACAAGTTTTTACCACATCATCAAATAGATATCAAGAAGTATTATACAGAAGCAATAAAACTTCTGCCAAGGGGTTCAACAATATTATTTTTTAGTGATGAATTGAATTTATGTGATTCTATCATAAGTATAATTAAAGTCAATGGATTTACTGTGAGACTATGTAACGTTACTGATAGTGTAGAAGCATTGTATTGTATGAGTCAATGTTTAAGAGGATCGGTTGTAGGAAACAGCACATTTAGTTATTGGGGTTCTTATTTTGCTCATCAGAATAATAGTGAATCAATACATATATTCCCTAAATCTATGGGAAGAGGTATGCCTCAGCAAACAGATTTATTTCCTCCATATGGCATTCAATTAGAATCAGTATAAAGTTTAATTAATAAAAAATTGAAGGAACAAATAAGTTATTTAAGTTGAACTAATATCATGGACGCAATAGTTTTGGCGCTTATTCAAGATAAAGCGATAACAAATATGGTAACAAGCCATAGAACAAGTGTGCACGTTGCTATTATTATTAAGAGGAACAAGGTTATCGCAGTAGCAACAAATAAGGTTGGTAGTAGATCTCGTGGTGCTGGATGGTCGGATTGCACAATTCATGCTGAGAAGAATGTTGTGAAGGAACTTGGTGACTTTGATCAATTGAGAGGAGCAACAATGTATGTATTTCGTATTTCACGATGTAAGACAAAGGAAGGTTCTGAGAAGCTTCAGAACTCTGAGCCTTGTCATGATTGTCATAAATTTCTTCAGAAGTGTATTCAGAAGTATGGATTAAGAAAGGTCTTTTATTCAACAAATGAGTTTGTTGAATTAGAGATGGATAAGTGTCCTATGAAGAGACCACCGATGTCTACTTCCTAGATTTTCTTGATTTCTTTTGTTTACGAGATTTTCTCCTTTTACCACCTAATTGAAGAACGGGAGGAGGATTTTTTGTTTCTAAAGTTGTTGTGGATGCTGTTGATTTATTATTTAATGGCATCAACGATGTTTCTTTTGCTACATTTGTATCTTTTGCTACATTTGTAACATTTGTAACATTTGTTTCTTTTGCTACATCTTTAGAATTTGTAGAACCAAATATATTCTTAAAAATAGAGGATGAAGATGTATTTTTAGGAGCATTCATATTTTTAGGAGCATTCATATTTTTAGGAGCATTTGTATTTTTAGGGGCATTTGTATGTTCTTCCATTTCTTCAAATAAATTGTTCTTTCGCTCGGGTGTCGTAGTGATTTCCTTTTTTAAAATATTATGCGCAACTTGTTTTGCCTTTTCAATCTGCTGAATAGGTTCTTTGTATCCATCTGATTCTGCTTTTTTTAACATAGATTTACGAACTTGTTTTAATTCTTCTAAATTTTTATCTAACTGAGATGAGTTTAATGATTTTGATTTAATCATTGCTTCAGCTGCTCCAGATAAATAACTTGCTCCTAATAAGTTATCTAAACTTTTTGAGAATGAAAACATTGCTTCTAAATGAACGAAAGAAATAAAATCAAAAAAAATGAAAGCATTTTTTTCAAAACGCTAAAGTATCAAATGGAGGAACTATATAATTTCGTTCACACCCTCTCACACTTTTCAACAACATCAGAGAATATTGTAATAAAGAGTCTAAAAACTATGTTTAAGTTTGAAGTATTCTTTAATAAGATTCTTGAATTAGATAGCATATTCAGAATTCAAAATGATCTACGTTCTTTAGTAGAACTTGATGATATGAGTTTAGAAGTTACATCAAAGTTGGATATAATTGATAGTGAGAACGGAGAATTACTAAAAAGAATTCAAATGAATTACCCCAATCTCTATAATGAAATAGAGTTTGGTCACATTGATAATATTATTGAATTATATTCATATGTATTATATTCGATGAGATATATAGTAGAATTAAATAATAATAACTATTATAATAACAATATTTTACTAAACGAGATTGCTAACTTCACACCTATTATTGTTAGTGATCTAATGAAAGAGTTTATTCCTTATAGTTCTTCTACTGCTGATGATGAGTTGGAACATATGATGATGGAAGTGAGTATGATGTAAATGATGTAAATGATGTAAATGATGTAAATCTAAAAAATTGATAAATACAATTTTTAATTATTTATTAAATAAATTATTAAAAATGGTATTTGTATTATACAAACACAATGAGAATGAACTTCTATTCACCGGTGTTTATGAGAATGAAAACGATGCTATTGAAATAAAAAATTTACATAACGATGATTCATTTAAGATTGTTAACATGCCTTTTTGGAAAGATAAAATCAATAAAGATAAAATAGTTTACAATGAAGAAGATAATAATATAAATGAATCAGAACTAGAAAATACAACCCAAGTTCGTAAAAGAAGGCGTATTTATAATAAGGAATTAATAAAACATGTAAAAGATGTAAAAGATGTAAAAGATGTAAAAGATATAAAAGATCATAAAAGTAATATTTATACATATATGGTATTAGCTTGTATAATTGTATTATTCTTTCTCTTAAATATTCTATTAGTTGGATTCCATTATATGTTATTTCATATGCCATAAATTGCTTGTAACTTCTTATAATGATTTAACCAATTTTGCCACGATAATATGCTGAGACCATTGTGTTGTAATAATAATTTAATATGTGTTTCTAACTCTTTTATATTCGAACGTAAATCAAGATTTTTATATAAACTTTGTAACGATGTAAAAGGAAGAATATCTTTTTTATTATCTTTATTAATATCATTATGAAGAGCCCAAAAGAAGTTACGAATCCATAATCCTTGATTTTCATAAGGCATTTTCTTTAACATATCAGGAGGATTGTATAATAACCATTTCTTATAATGTTCTCTGCAAGTTGGACAAGGAAGTATTTTTTCTAATCCTTTTAACATCTGAATCCACGAATAATTTTCTTCTCCTTTACTACTATCATTCATAGGTTTTCCAGCATATTCCGCTAAACCATGTAAAAGATTCCATAAAAGTGGACCCCATATTTCATTTGTTGGAGCATTTGCTAAAGGAATATTACAAGCACAAGGCATAGCAGACTATTTTTTAATTATTAATTACTATATTTTTTATTCCGCAACCATATTTGACTAACCCATTTTAAATCAGAAGCATTCTCAGCCGTATGAATAACTTTATGATCAATCGTTCCATCCATTTTTGCTGGAAAGAAAATTACAGCAGAACCTTCTTTTGGTTGAACACGAAGATTTAATTCATTAAAGAATGTTCCACCTCCAGATGGGACATTATTCAAATACATAAGAACAGTTCCAATACGTTGTCCATCGTGGCCAGGATTATCGAGAGCATCTAAATGAGATTGGTAGAATTGTCCAGTTACATATCTTGCTACTTGGGTTGGTTCTTGAAACTGTTGTGAAACACCTGTTAAACGATTAACTCTTGATATTAACCATTTAATATCGTATCCGTGATAACAAGATTCACTTGTTCTGGAAGGATGAGTAACACCTCTACCAGTTTTAGGATCTACAACCAATGATTTACGAACTTTTTTATCAGACATATTAATAATATATTTACATTCATCGGACGATAAAAAGTTTTCAACAATATAAATTGGTGGATTCTGGTGAATCAATTTCTTTTTTGGAAAAGGATTTAATTCCAAATATCCTTTTGCGCTGGTTTTCATCTGTTTTTTTTAATATTTTAAAGTTATTAAAAAACCACAGATTTTAAACCTTTGCTATCTATATTCTTACCTATTTATATTATTACCCATTCTTCAGGAAACAAGTCGGGATTTTTATCTTCAAACCATTTTTTAGGATAATAAACTGATTTTCTTTTCAATCCAGTTCCTAAATAAGCACCCATCCAAGAAAATGTGCTATTTGCAATAATAGCACCGTCTTTCATTTCACACATAAATGCCAAAGCATTTATTGGGTCTGCTTCCTCCACATATGTAGGATTAATTTCTTTAAAAAATTCTTGATTCTTACACCATTCAATATCATCCGATATCAAATACATTTTATATATTTTTTTAGAACTTGTTAATTGATTGTAGGCTGTTGTATAATAATCTTCATCTTGTAAATGATGAATATTTGATAATCCTACATAATCACCACGACGAACGTGAAGAAAAGCGGAAGCACTTGTTATATGATATTTTAATTTCATTGCTTCTCTTTGTATCAAAAGACTCTCTAAAATAATTTCTTTGAATCTTGGTAGCACTGGTTTTAAAACAGAATAATTCTGAAAGTAACCATATAAATAAAGTATAGGGAACTTCCATTCTTTAGGATTCCAACAAGCAAAACTATTCTCTTGATATAATGTTATATGAGGAAAAAGATGACCATCCCATTTATTTCCTTCTTTAAATAAAATATCTCTATAATCTTGTGTGTCGTGATTATTTGTATGGGGTTTACATAACATTAATGTGCTATTCGTTACTTCTGCTTGTAGTAACCCTGCCGCATATTGAAACATTTGATTTCCCATCCCTCCCATTAGATTTACAAAAATATAACCTTCCGTCATCTAATTTAATTTCTATAATATCTTTAGATTCTTTAGATGTTAACTCTTCTTTCTACACAAAGTTATTCTACATTAGAAGGTTTAGGATATACAACATTAATACAACTTTGGTGGATATCAGTATGGGGTATTTCATACATTGTTATTGAATACCTATCAAATAAATCAAAAAAGATAGAATTATTTATCTATATTGGTTTATTAATTCTTGTTCTAAGTATAATATTAAATAAGCCACAATTAATGAGACATTTATAAAACATTTATAAAGTTATCTTACATAATTAAGTGTTTCTTCTGATACAGTAAATATATAAGGAATATAAGCAGTTAGAGTAATTTCTATTTTCCACATTGGATTTGGAAACTTTACGTTACCTATGGTGGCACGTGCTGGAGCAGAACCTTCTGGTATCCATTCATCAAAAGCACGATTCATTTCTTCATAAGTAGTTTCATCTGTCAAATAAATAGTCATATTTAATATATTTTTATTGGATGTATTTACTGATTTTAGAAGTGTATCAATGTTGGACAAAACTTCTTTTGTCTGTTCATATACTGATTCTTCTCTAGAAGGAACAACACCAGATAAATATGCTATACGATCTTGTATAACAACATCACTATAGCGATTCGTTCCTCCAATACGTTTGATTGACATTTATAAATAAATAAATAAATATATGTTTATGTTACTATTTCAGAGACATTCGTATTTAAAAAAGGTCTCATTGGATTTACAATTATATTTTGTTCTAATTTTTTTAGTTTATCTTGAATTTCTTTTATTTCTTCTTGTGTGTTTTCTTCATTCTTATTTTTCTCAAATGCATGAGGTTGTGGAGGAGTTGTTTCTTCAATGTCAATAGATGCGCTGATTTTTTTTCCACAACAATCACTTCTTATACGTTTATGATTAACGGCTTTATAAATTATACCAGCAACAACAGTAAACGCTGTTGCCAATCCTGCCGTTGTGAATGAATCATTGTTCATTATGAATATCTCCTAATTAATATTGGGATACTTAATAAAACAACATACCGAAATGTATTTTTGAAATCTTGTGAATAAATTAATTCTGTAAGTAACCATACATAAATGAATCCTTGGAACCGTATTGGAATAAAATATACTAGAAACATTAATATAACAATTAAATAATTAATATTAAAGGGGCCTAATTTTAAGGAACTCTCATTCAAACACCAATCCAATGTAGAAGGATTTTTAAGATTATTAACAGGTATTCCTTTGAACAAAGAATTTAATAATTTTGGATATGTATCTGAGATACTAGAATTATCTTGTGATGAATCAATCATCAAATTATTTAAAGCATATGATTTATAATTATATGTTTTAATCCAATACATCATTTGAATGTCAAGATGGAAAGTGATTGGTTTATCTACAAAATTTCGAGCTCCTTCTAAAGATATTATATAACAATGAGTGCCAATTGTTCCTTTTATTTGATATACATCTGCATTTACATCTTCAGGTTCATAACCAGATATTTTAGTAATAAGTTTGTTAAGAGGAGAATCATCTTTACATCCAAATAAACAACCAAGATATAATATATCATAATCTTTAGGAATTTGATAATAGACCATTTGAAACTCCTTATCAAATGTATCAGGTATCATCGCATCATCTTCACATACCATTACGTTTCTGTAACCATTTTTAACGATTGTTTCCCAAATAGTTTTGTGTGAAAGAGCACATCCCTTCATACCATCTGTGCAAAACGTATTACAATAATCTGTTAACCGTTCGTCTTTTATAATTTTTGACCCTAAAACTGCGTTAAATCGCTCATATACAATTTTATTTTTTTTCATTTGTGTATCAAAGGCTTGAAGACGTTCTTTATCCTTTTCTAAATTTACAACATACACTTTGTCACAAATTCTATTTATAAAAGCCATCTAATTAAAGAAAGTTTTTTTTATTAGAAAAGATATACTTATTAATATAATATAATGAAAGGTGTGTTTCAAATCGGAAGAAAGAATAAACTCCGTTAAAAGCCATAAATATATAAAAAAATAATATTTTAATGGCATTAAAAAAGAGAATACAAAAATTATAATCATAAGAGGATTAATTTCAATAGGACCTAACTTTCCAATATATGCATTTAAGAAAAAATCCAAGGATTTGTTTTCTCTTTGATTTGTGATTACTACTTTTGATATAAGAGATGTTAATAAAGGAGGATAGGAAGATGATAAATTAGATTCATTATTACCAGATGTAACTAATACTGGTTGATACGCGTATGCTTTTAAATTATTTTCTTTAATATATGTCATAGCATCAATATCAATATGAAAAGCAATAGATTGTTCTACAAATTTTTTAGCACACTCACGTGATATTATATAAGCATGAAATCCACCACATCCTTCCACTTCATATAATCCAGAATTGATTTCTTGAACATTCTTTTTAAAAGCTGCCGTTGTTATCCTGTTATACAAAGAAGTATCTCCACAATAAAAATGAGAACCTAGGTATAAAATATCAAAATCTTCAGGTATATTAGCCCATAAGAGCTGTAAATTAATATCAAAAGAACTATTTATATGAGAATCATCTTCTAAAACCATAATATATTGGTAATCATTTTCAATCATAGTTTCCCATACAGTTCTGTGAGATAGAGCACATCCTTTCATACCATCTGTGCAAAACATGCTACAACGTTTTGTTATTCTTGAATCTTCTGTAAGTGTGGAACCTAAAATCGCATCAAAGCGTTCAAACTCTATATTCAGACTATTCAGTGAAGTAGTAATACTTTCTAATCGTTCTGTATCTTTCTCAAGATTTATAACATATACTTTATCAACTATTTTATTTGTAAATGACATAGTTGATACCTAATTAATGAAATTATTATTTATTACTTGCCAAAAACGCCTAACTCTTTCACTTTATGTAAGCAATAGTTCCACATATTCATATTTTGAGAAGTAACAAATGTCATAGAAAGAATTACTCTTCTTTGGTCAGCACATAATGCTTTCCCTCTATGGAACACTTTATCACCTTCAAAAAGAATTGCTTGTGATTTCTCAACTTCTAACACTTGTTCTTTTTCAGTATGATCTTTATACATATAGTTTCCACAAGTTGTTTCTGTGCTGACAGGAATTAATAAAGTGAAGAATCTTCCATCATAATGATTTGTATCAAAGTGCCAATCAATATAATCTCCTTCTTTTTCATATACAACCAAGCACATACGTGTTTTTACATCTTCAGGTGCACTTTGTAAAGTATCCGATATATATGGTGATATTACATTTGGTAAAGATTCATACCAAGATTCTATATCGGGAACATTTTCTTTGAGAGTATCATAAGAAATATTCTTTTGATGTTTCTTAGGAATTTCAATCCGCACACCTTTTGTTTCTGAGATTTCTAGAAGTTTTTCACGAAACTTTTCTGGGAGTGAAAGATTGATGACTTGGATTCCACAGAATGAATCATTATGGATACAAGTTTTTAAATGATTCTGATAGAATAGTGTCCGGTATAAAAAGTCTACAATGAAAGCAATTACTAAAAGAACTATAAGAACAATAGGTATTAGCCAGTAATTAAATTTTAAAAAGTTCGTTTTTTTTGCCATTTCCTATTAGATGAGAAGAAGTAAAAAAAGGATTTATAAGAAAAGGAAAACTAAAAGAATTAGAAAACAAAAAGGACAAAATGGTGGTAATAGTAATACAAAATTAATTTTAAAAGCAAATGTGGGGGGGTTTTTTTCTAATTTTAATAAATTAATAAATTATTTAACAGATCATAAAGATATTGTTGAAATTGAATATGATGTTCGTGCTACAGGTATAGGAAATAGCTTACCATTTATTAATGAAGGAGAAGAAATATTTAATAAACTTTTTATACCTTATACTGAAAATAAAACTATCGATAATACTATTATTGCAGAAAATTACGAAAATTATAATATAACTTATACAAATGCTATAAATAATTATAATGAAAATAGAGGTAGGTTACAACCATATCATGATAGTTTTATAAAATATATTAAAATAAAACAAGATTTACAAGATAAATTAAATAAACTTATTGAAGAACTAAAAAGTGATTGTGAACAAGTAATTGGCATTTTTGTTCGTTCAAGTTCGTTATCAACAGAACAACCAAGTGGAAAAATGCCAACACGAGATGATTATATGAATGCTATTAAAAATATTGATACTAGTTCAAAGAAAACAAAATATTTTCTGCGTGTTGATAATGATGATGATCTAAAATTCTATCAAGAACAATTTAAACCATATTACAATACAAAAATAAGTCGTTCTAAGGATAATACAAGAAATTCATTGCATATTTCTCACGATCAATATTTAACATTAGAAGATTTAGAAAATACTTATTTAGAAGTTGCTTTATTATCACAATGTGAAACATTGGTTCATTGTGTATCAAATATGGCTACGGCTTCTTTATATATGAATATGAACCAAAAATCTATTTGTGTATCTAAATAGTAGGAATGAAACATAAATCAAGGCGAAGAAAAACAAGAAAATATTCTAAAAGAAGAAAACAAAAAGGAGGGCAACAAAAAAGTAAAGAATTGGTTTTAAAAAATAATGAACAAGAACAATGTGGTTTCTTTGCAACATTCAATAAATTACTAACTTATTTAGTTGATAATAAAGATATTACAAAAATAACATATGATATTCGTTCTTTTAAAGAAGGTCATGCTATGGCATATATAAAAGAAGGAGAAGAATTATTTTCTAAAATATTTGAGCCTTACAATGAAAATAAACCAATTGATGAAGTGATTGATGGTTCATATTATAAGCATTATAATTTAACAACAGTATATGCTCATCAATTTTATAATGAAAATAGAGGTAAACTAAAACCATATCATGATGCATATGTTAAATATATTAAGATAAGACCAGAAATACAAGAAATGATAAATAAGAAAAAACAAGAATTACGAGAAAATTATGAGCAATTAATTGGTATATTTATTCGTTCTGATGCCTTAAAAAAGGAACAACCAAGTGGAAGAATGCCTACTCGAGAAGAATATGATACGGCATTAAGTAAAATAGATAAAACAAAATCAACAAAATATTTTTTCTGTATTGATAATCAAGATGATTTAAATTATTTTAAAAATAAGTATCTGCCAAATTATTATACAGATATACGAAGAACAGCGAATACAGTAAATAGTGAACCTCATAAAAAGACATTTGGTTCATTAAAAGATTTACAAGATTCATTTATTGAAGTTGCTTTATTATCAGAATGTGGAACATTAGTTCATTGCGTATCAAATATGGTTACGGCTTCCTTATATATGAATATGAATCAGAAATCTATTTGTCTTCCTAATTAATAGATGAGGAAAAACTCTAGAAGAAAAAATTCTAGGAGAAGAAAAACAAAAAAAGGTGGTAATCTAAATATTATATTAGAAACTATTGATAATTCTAATATATTATATTCAACTACATTCGTTCATTTTGTAGAAGTATATTATAAATATTGTATTGATATATTTAAAACTGCTTTACAAAATAATTATAATTTTAATGTAATATTTCGTTTTTCACAAGCACAAGATACAAATAATTCTAAAAAATTTGGTGATTTTTTAAATAAATTAGATACAAATAAAAAAACTATCAGGGTTGATATTAATCATGAACATACTTTGCTAAAAGAAGGTTTTAATTTGTATCCAAAGGATGCTCCAAATGGTAAAATATCATATATAAATAATTCAAGTAAAAAATATAAAGTAAGTTTATTTGGGTATGATGAATTGAAAAAAAGTGATATAATTATTGAATATAGTAATACAAATATTGAAAATTTAAAAGAGTCAAACATATATTCAGAGTTTTCTAAAAAATTACTATATATAGCACCAGCATTCTATGATTTATATACTGTTAAAGAAAATAGAAATATTGATTGTTTAACTACATTTATTAATCAAGAAGTAGATCGAAGAAAAAAATTAATAGAAAATATAAAAGCAGAAAATATAAATTTAACAAATGTAAATAATGCTTTTTCAAAAGAAGATTTACAAAATCTTTATAAGAATACAAAAATACTTATAAATATTCATCAAACTGATGGAAATCATACATTTGAGGAACTTCGTGTATTACCGGCATTATTATGTGGTTGTATTGTTGTAGCAGAAGATTCTCCATTAAAAGAGTTAATACCTTATGCGAATTGTGTAATTTGGTCTTCTTATAAAGATATTGTCCAAAAAATTAAAGAAGTTTCTGATAATTACGATAAATATTTTAATGATATTTTTGGAAATCAAGAAAATTTAAATATATTAAAAAGTTTACATAATGAAAATATTAAAAATCTTAAAATTAAATTAGATAGTTTAAAGTAGATGATTAAGTATAAGTCTAAAAGAAAACAATATAGATTAAAAAATACAAAAAAAACAATTAAAAAAAGAAAACAAAAAGGGGGTAATGAAAACATATATGGATTTCATCATATATGTTTTAAAAATAATGGACAGCAAATATTTGAAGAACAACTACAAAAATTAAAGGATTCTGGATTATATGATGCAAGTGCTAAGATTTTTTGTAGCATATTAGGTCAAAGAAATAATTATGTATTACCCGATAAATATGAAATAATTTATGAAAATGAAAACACTGATGTTTACGAGCGACCTATTATAAATTATATGTATGATAATTCTTCAATAAACGAAGGAAAATATTGGTATATACATACAAAAGGAGTAAGGCATTATCAAACTCCTAGTGAAAAACCTGTAAGAGATTGGCGTAACTATATGGAATATTTTATTATAACAAAATGGCAACAATGTGTAAATGATTTAAATAATTATGATGTGGTTGGCGTTAATTTACAAAGAGAACCAAAAATACATTATTCTGGTAACTTTTGGTGGTCAAAAAGTTCATATATTAAAACAAATGAACCAGAATTTAAAAATGATGATGCTACTACTAATATATTCAATTGGAAATATTATGATGCTGAATTGTGGGTATGTAATGGTAAACAGCGTCCAGCAAAGTTCCTATCATATCATACATCTGGAGTGCAACAACATTATAATGAAGAATATCCACCAGAAAAATATGTAGAACCTGCTGTTTTAAATAGAAGTGAAATAATTTTAGAATCAGATAAGATTTCTGGTGGTAAAAGAAAAACAAGAAACCTTATTAATGGAGGGAATACAGGTTCAAAAGTTATTACGTGGCTTATTAACAATTATATTTGTGATAATTTAGGGGGCTCGGAGATTATGGCACATTCAATTAATAAATA
>Ga0114963_10002134_pt1 | contig 13474 bp, 9 predicted proteins | sample C_131016_EF_Meta_FD_87019 | JGI IMG/M metagenome (GOLD analysis project Ga0114963, IMG submission 87019) | Freshwater microbial communities from Lake Croche, Canada to study carbon cycling - C_131016_EF_MetaG | ecosystem: Environmental > Aquatic > Freshwater > Lake | place: Lake Croche, Canada...
CCGACGGTGGCGGGCACGCCGTCGGCGCCGGGCGGCCGGAAGTAGAAGTTGCTCTTCGGGTCGAGCCAGACCGGGCCCGCGCCCGCCTGCAGCGCGTTGTGCAGCATCGTCATGCCGGTGAGCGATCCGGAGGCGAACTTGAACGCGTCCTGCTTCAGCAGCTCCGCGGGCATCTCGGCGGTGAAGTCGATCCGCCAGGGGAAGTCGCTCGAATAGGCGATGCAGTCGATCTGCGGCGTCAGCCGCCGGGCCTCGATCGTGCGCAGCACGGGCAGGAGCAGCTCGCCGCGAAACTCGGCGAGCGTCGCGGTCTCCGTGCCTCCCTGCCAGGGCAGCATGAGCACGTTGATCGGCGGCACCTCCCGCACCGCGGCGAAGGCGTTGGCCACGGCGATGCTGTCGGGGCTCGACGCGTTGACGACGAGGAACACGCTCTCGGGACCGCCCCCGGCCCGCGCGGTGGCCGCCAGGAGCGAAGCGACGAAGAAAGCGGCGGGCGAAGCGACGAAGAGACCCGCAGGCGAAGCGACGAAGAAAGCGGCAGGCATCGCGGCGACGAAAGCCGCGAGCATCGCGACGACGAGCGCCGCGGGCCGCGCCGCCAGCACGATCCCGGCGCGGGCGGCGCCGGGTGTGGCGGTCCCGGCGGCGGTCGGCGACGGTGCACGGGACGGCATGGGGAGGGCCTTCGTGTGGCAGCCGCGCAGTGAAGGGGCGCGCAGTGCAGGGGCCGCGCAGTGCAGGGGCGTCGCAGTGCAGGGGCGTCGCAGTGCAGGGGCGTCGGGCGGCGGTCCGGGGAAACCTCGCGGCACGGCCCCGGCCGACGCGCCTCCGGGCGCTGCGGCAGTCCGTTCTTCCGAGGCCTGTTAGGATACCCGGGTTCACGGAGGGATCGCGCATGAGCGGCGGGCAGCGGAGGCGATGGAAGCGGCCGTGCGTCGCCGCGCCGCGGTCGCGGCGCGGGTTGCCGTCGCCGCGGGGCATCGCGGCCTGGGTGGGCGTGTGGCTCGCGGTCTGCTTGCCGGCCCCCGGCCGGACCGACGAGCCCGCCGCGTTCTCGGGGGAACGGGCCTTCGCCCACCTCGAGGCGATCTGCGGCCTCGGGCCGCGGCCGAGCGGTTCGGAGGCGATGGCGCGGCAGCGGGCGCTCGTCACGAACCACTTCCGGGCCGCCGGCGGCACCGTGAGCGGCCAGGCGTTCCTCGTCCGCGACCGGCGGACCGGCGCCAACGTGCACATGGAGAACGTCGTCGTCGAGTGGCATCCCGACCGGCGCGACCGCATCCTCATCGGCGCCCACTACGACACGCGGCCGCTCCCCGACCGCGATCCCGTCGATCCGCGGGGCACGTTCGTCGGCGCCAACGACGGCGCCAGCGGCGTGGCGCTGCTGATGGAGCTCGCCCGCGCGATGCCGTCGCTGCCGGGCCCGGTGGGCGTCGACTTCGTGCTCTTCGACGCCGAGGAATACGTGTTCGCGCCGCGCGACCCCTACTTCCTCGGCTCGACCTACTTCGCGCGGCAGCACGTCGCCGACCAGGAGGCCGGCCGCGCCCGGCACCGCTACCGCTGCGGCGTGATCGTCGACATGGTGGCCGACCGCGACCTGGAGATCTGGCAGGAGCAGCGGAGCGCCACCTGGCCCGACACGAGCCCGGTGGTGGACGCGATCTGGGGCGTGGCCGCGCGGATGAACGTGCGGCAGTTCGTGCCCCGCCCGAAGTACACGATCGACGACGACCACGTGCCGCTGCGGATGATCGGCCGCATCCCCACCTGCGACATCATCGACTTCGACTACCCGCACTGGCACACCACGGCGGACACGCCGCGGCAGTGCGCCCCGGGGTCGCTCGAGGCGGTCGGCGGCGTGGTCCTGCAATGGCTCCGCGAGCAGCGCTGATGCCGCCCGACCCGCGGCCCGTCGCGACGCTCGCGGTGCCCGACCTGGGCGTGGCCGGCATGCCGGTGTGCGTGTCGCTCTGGCTCGTGCCGGAGGGCGCGGAGGTCATCGAGGGAGATCGCGTCGTGGAGCTGCTCGCCGGCGGTGCCGTCGTCGACCTCGGGGCGCCGGTGAGCGGCCGGCTCGTCGCCCAGCTCGCCGACGAGGACGAGCCGGTCGTCGCGGGCACGGTGATCGCCGAGTTCGAGGCCGCCCCGTGACGGCCGCCGCCCCGCCGCCGGGATCGGGCGGCACGCCGCCGGCGGCCGCGGCCCCGCGGGCCGACGGCGGGCTCGCGATCGCCGCGCTGGCCGGGGCGGCCACGATGTTCCTCGTCCAGCCGCCGGCCGACCTCTGGCTGCTCGCCTGGATCGCGCCGCTGCCCTGGCTCGGGATCGTGCGGTCGGAGCGGCTGGCGGGCCGCCGTCCGTGGCTCGTGCTCTGGGCCGCGGGCTTCGTGCACTGGCTGGCCACGATCCACTGGCTGCGGCTGCCGCATCCGGCGACGGCGATCGGCTGGGTGGCGCTGTCGGCCTACCTCGGCCTCTACCTCCCCCTCTTCGTCGCCGTCGCGCGGCGGCTCGTGCACGTCCGGGGCTGGCCGCTCGTGGTCGCCGCGCCCCTCGCCTGGATGGCCTGCGAGCACGTCCGCGGCTCGTTCCTCGAGGGCTTCAGCTTCGGCCAGCTCGGGCACACGCAGTGGCGGTTCACGACGCTCATCCAACTGGCCGACAGCCTGGGCGCGGTGGGCGTGGGGGGCGTCGTCATGACGGTGGCCGCGGCGGCGGCGGAGACGCTGGCGGCGCGCCGCGGCATGCCGCGCCGCGTGCCGGCGGCGGCCGCGGCCGCCGCCGTGGTGGTCGCCGCGGTGGTGGCGTACGGCACGTGGCGGCTCGCCGGCGCGCCGCGGCCGGCCGGCCGGCCGCTCGATGTGCTGCTCGTGCAGGGGTCGATCGACACGGAGCTCAAGCACGAGCCGGAGGCCGCGGCGGACGTGGCCCGGCACTACGACGAGCTGACGATGGCCGCCCTGGCCGCCGGCGGCGGGCCGCCGCCCGACCTCGTCGCCTGGCCGGAGACGATGTGGCGGTGGGGACTGCTCGAGATCGATCCGGCCGAGGAACTCCCCGGGCCGGTGGTGGATCAGGCGCTCGCCGGTCTCGACGCTGCGGCCGGCGACCCGGCCGCACGGCAGGCGCTCGCCCGCCGGGCGCTCGAGCGGGAGCGGCTCGACCTGCTCGCCGCCTACGCCCGCCGCTACGGCACCAACTGGCTCGTCGGCATCGACCGGCAGGTGCTCGCGCCGCGGTTCCCCGGCGGTGCCCGCCACTACAACTGCGGGCTGTTCCTCGACGCCGCCGGCGCGCCGCTCGGCTGCTACGACAAGATGCACCCCGTGCTCTTCGGGGAGTACGTGCCGTTCGGTGACCGCCTGCCCTGGCTCTACCGGCTGACGCCGCTGCCGGCGGGCCTCACCGCCGGCACGGAGCCGGTGGCGGTGGAGATCGCCGGCCGACGCGTGGCCGTCAACATCTGCTACGAGACGGCGCTGCCCGAGGCCGTGCGGGGGCTCGTCCGCGGGCTCGAGCGCCAAGGCGGCCGCCCCGACGTCATCGTCAACCTCACCAACGACGGCTGGTTCTGGGGATCGAGCGAGCTCGACATGCACCTCACCGCCGCCATCTTCCGCGCCGTCGAGGTGCGGACGCCGCTGGTGATCGCCGCGAACACCGGGTTCTCCGCCTGGATCGACGGGTGCGGCAGGCTGCTGGCCCGCGGGCCGCGGCGGGCGACCGGCACCCTGCGGGCCCGCGTCGTGCCCGACGGCCGCACCGGGCCGTGGCTGGCCTGGGGGAGTCTGCCGCTTTGGGGGATCGTGGCGGTCGTGGCGGCCGCGACGGCGCCGGGACGGGGCGGCGCACGGACGGGGAGGGCGTCGCCAACGCACGTGCAGAAGCGTTGACCCGCCTGCCGATCAAGCCGTAGGCTGACTCGGGATGGGGAGTTTCGGGACGACGGCGGTGCCTGCCGGCCGCGCCGCTCCCCCTCCGCAGGGTCCGCCGGCGATGTCGCCAGCCCGGGCGGCGCCAGACCACCGGCCGTGAAGCAACGACCATGAAGAACGTCATCGGCAAGATCTTCGTCTTCGCGGTGTTCGTCATGAGCCTGATGCTCATGAGCTTCGCCGTCGCCATCTTCTCCTCGCACGTCGACTGGCAGGCGGCCGCGAAGAAGACGCAGGACGAGCTCGACAAGGTGAAGGCCGAGGAGGTGAAGCTCAACCAGGAGATCACCCGGCTGACCGCCGAAGTGGCGGCCTCGGAGGCGGCCCGCGACCAGGTGATCGCCAAGTTCCAGCAGGCGCTCGAGGAGAAGCGCGACGAGCTCAAGCAATACAAGGACCAGCGGAACGAGAAGCTCGAGGCGATGCAGGAGAAGATCACCGAGCTGGCCAACGTCGAGGACGACCTCACCCGGGCCCGCGAGGACGTGAAGTCACTGCAGGCCGAGATCCGCGACAAGCAGCAGAAGGTCGACGAGCAGGTCGCCCGCGCCTCCGAGCTCGCCGGCCAGCTCCACGAGAAGGAGTCGTTCCTCGAGATCGCCAACGAGCGGAAGGCGCAGCTCGAGGCGCAGGTCGCGGACGCGCGGAAGCTGCTCCAGCAGAGCGGCCTGTCGCTCGGCAGCCTGCCCAAGGAGCAGGTGCCGGCGGTGGACGGCGTCGTGACGGCGGTCGTCGACAACGCCATCGAGGTCTCGCTGGGGGGCGACGACGGCCTGCAGAAGGGCCACCAGATCGAGGTCTACCGCAACGACCAGTATCTCGGCCGCGCCACCGTCCAGAGCGTGAAGCCCGACCGGGCGGTGGCCGTCATCGTGCGGGAGTATGCCCGCGGCATCATCCAGCGGGGCGACAAGGTCACCACGCGGCTCAAGGCCTGACCCCGACCGAGCACGTTCGCCATGGCCGACGACATCAAGCCCGACGCGCCCCGCCCGCCGATGAACGTCTACACGGCGATGCTCCTGCTGTCGTTCCTGGCGGTGTCGACCGGCTGCCTGTTCCTCGCGCTCGACCTGTTCTCGAGGCGGCTGCCGCTCAAGCCCTGACGGCGACCGGCGCGGGGTGGCCCTCATGTTCGGCTGGCTGCGATCCCGACGCCGCCGGGCGATCCGCGCCCGTCCCTGGCCCGCGGAGTGGGACGACATCCTCGGCCGCAACGTGAAGCAGGCCGCCTGGCTCGACGACGACGAACGGCGGCGGCTGCGGGCGTGGGTGGCCGTGTTCGTCGCGGAGAAGCGGTTCGAGGGCTGCGGCGGGCAGCGGATCGACGACGAGGTGCGGGTGTCGATCGCGGGCCAGGCGGGCATCATGGTGCTCGGCATGCCGGAGGAGCACTTCGACCGGCTCTCGTCGGTGCTCGTCTACCCGGGCGACTACGTCGTGCCCCGCTCCACGCCGCTGGCCGGCGGCGGCGAGCTCGAATGGCGCGAGCCGCGACTTGGCGAGACCTGGCAGGGGGGCAGCATGGTGCTCGCCTGGCCGCGGGTGGTGGAGGGGGGACGGCTGCGGGACGGGCCGCGGAGCGTCGTCATCCACGAATGCGCGCACGCCATCGACATGCTCGACGGCGACATCGACGGCGTGCCGCCGCTGGAGTCGGCGCCGGCGCGGCGGGCGTGGATCCGGGGGATCGGCGAGTGCCGCGTCCGCTTCGAGGAGGCGCTCGACGAGGGGCGGTTCGTGGCCTTCGACGACTACGCGGCCGAGGGGCCGGGCGAGTTCTTCGCCGTGGCCACCGAGTGCTTCTTCCAGGACCCGCACCGGCTCCACCGCTACGACCGCGAGCTCTACGCGCTCATGCAGGAGGCATGGCGTCAGGATCCGCGAAGTCGTCTTCCGGTGCAGCGGGGTCGCTAGCGTCGTCCTCCGGCGGCATGCCCTCGGCGGGAGTGTCGGCCTCCCGCGGCGGCTTGGCTCCGGCCGCTCCGGCCGCCGCCGGGGCCGCCACGGATGACTTGGGCGCGAGCGCCACGATCGTGCCCTGCGGCGAGGCCAGCAGGAGCCTGTCGGTGCGGACGTTGACGATCGGCTCGGTGAACGGCCCCAGGCAGAGCACCTCGCGGCGGGTGCCGTCGGCCAGGTCGAATCCCGACAGCCGCCCCACGCGGTCGAGCACCCAGACGCGGTCGCCGCCCGCGGCGAGAATCCGTCCCGGGAGGCAGGTCCGCCACAGTTCGGCGCCCGTGTCCGCCGCGTAGGCCGCCAGTCCGTCGTCGCCGAGCGACACGACCACCGTGTTGCCGGCCACGAACGGCCCGCTGTCGGGATCCGCCGGCAGCACGACGTGCCACACGAGTTCCATGTTCCGCCCGCTCTGCGGGAGGTCGATGCGGGCCAGGTCGCCGGTGGTCGTGGCGGCGAAGATGCTGCGGCCGCGGACGGCCGGCGGCCCCGCGGGGGGGTTCTCGAGCGTGAACTCGAGGCGGTTCCAATCCCTGTCGGCGGGCTGGAGCGTGACGAGCAGGCCGTCGGCCGTGCACCAGAGCACGCCGTCGGCCAGCGGCACGGGAGCCATCTGAACGCGTCCGGCCGCGTCGATCTTCACCGGCTCGAGGCTCTCCTCGCGCTTCCGCCGGACCTTCTTCGCGGCGGCCTTGCCCCCCTTCTTCGGCGCTTCGGCGAGCGTGGGCTGCGGCGGCTGCCGCACCGGGTTGACCGGAAACCGCATCACGTCGCTGCCCGTGAGGGGCGCGTAGATCCAGTTGCCGACGGCGGCGGGGCCGCCGGCGGGATGGCGGCCGAGCGACCGTTCCCAGCGGATCTGGCCGGTCTCCCGCTCGATGCCGGTGATCCGATCCTCGTGCGGCACGACGACGAGGTCGGGACCCACCGCCGCCGGCACGAGCGGCCCGCCGAAGCTGGGGAGCCGCCGTGACCAGAGGATCGAGCCCGGTGCGGCCGCCGACACCTGTGGCGGCACCGACTGCGGTCCCGCCTGCCGCTCGCTGGCGCCGAAGGCCGCGGCGCGGATCGCATGGGCCGTGCCGTCGCGGGTCTGGGCCACGACGAGTCCGTCGCCGACGACGACGTGCTCGACTCCCGTGCCGCCGGTGGCGGTCGGCACCTGGACGATCCACTCGCGGACGAGCCCGGCACGGTCGGCGGTGAACTCGTCGGCCGCGGTGCCGGCGATGCAGCCGGTGATGCAGCCCTCGGCACGGGCCGCGGGCGCGGGGGGCGCCACGGCGGCGATCGCGACGAGCAGCAGGGCCGCGCGCACCGGCGGCGGGGTGATCCCGCCCGCGACGCCCGGGCGCATGCCGGAGGGATTCAGCCGTGCACGCGTCTCAGGGGGATGGTGTCCACGGGCGGGCGGAAGGAGGGGGGCGCGCATCGGTGGGATCCTGGCGGAGGGAGGCCGGGTCGGGGCGAGCGGGCCGTTCGTCTGCGGCCCGCCGGGAAGGCCATTCCAACACTACCCCACGAAAGCCGCCCGCGGCCGCGCGCGGGGTGCCGCGGCCGCACGATCCCCCCAGCCGTCGCGACCGTTGGCGGCGGCGGGGCGGGCGGCGGGCAATTGCTACACTGCGGGGACGCGGTGCCGGGCTTCCCCGCGGCCCGCGGTTGGCCGTGGACGTGCGGGGCGACTCGCGTCGCGGCGGAGCGACGAAGCGGAGCGTCGATGCCGAAGGATCCCCAGAACCCCCGACCGACCGACGCCGCCGCGATCCTGCTGGGCTATCTCAACTTCTCCTCCGGGGCGTTCGATGCCTCGGTGTGGCGGGCCGCCAACGAGTTGTTCGCGGCCGTCGAGCCGGCCGCCGCCGACGGGAGCGTCGTCGAGGCGGCCGACGCGGCGGAACGGGTGGGGGAAGGCCTGGCGGCCAGGCTTGACTCCCTGGCGGCGACCGAGCCGGCGTTTCGCGATTGCGCCCAGGCGCGGGGCGTGCTCGACGTCGTCTTCCGCCGGCTGCTGCCGGCCTACCGCCGGTTCCACGGCGACCTCCTCGAGCACCAGGCCTCCGGCGCGCTCGAGCGTCCCTACTTCGTCATGGCGGCGGCGCAGGCCGTGCTGGCGGGCGACGACTGGAGCGACGATGTCGACGCCGCGGTGCGGCGGGCGATCGCCACGCTCAACGACTACGTCGGCTGGCGGCCCGTCGCCGTGCTCGAGAACGGCCGGCTCTCGGAGCCCTACCCCCACGAGCGGGTGCGGCCGATCCCGCTCTGGGTGGCGGGCGCCGGCGCCGCCCACGGCCGCTATCACGCCCTGGTCGACGATGCGGTCGGCATCCTCTCCCGGGCTCCGGAGCCGCTCCTGCGGCAGGCCGACTTCGATCTCGCGCTGCTCGAGGAACTCGCCTGCGATCCCCGCGCCTTCGACTTCCTCCACCCCGCCGCCAGCCGCCCCAACTATCTCTTCGGGCTCTGGGATCCGGCGCGCATCGACGGGCAGGGCTTCTACCGCCGGATGGTGGTGCAGCAGGCCACGCTCGACGGCATCCTCTCCTGGCCCCAGGCAGCGCCGGCGGCGGCGGACGATCACGGGCCCGAGCGGCAGGCCGACCTCCGGCGGGAGTCGGCCGCGGTGCTCGCGGGGGTGATGCTCATGGCGTCGGGCTTGTCGGGGCACGGCCCGGGGGCGCTCGCCGCTGGCCTCCCGCTGGCCGAACTCCTGCCGCGGATCGCCGGCTACCGCGACGAGTTTTACCGTTGGCTGCTCGCCGAATTGCCCGCCGGCCACCGCGGGCGGCTCGACGAGGAGAACCGCCGCCTGCGGCAGCCCTTCGGCGGCGTCCGCCGCCACATCAACTCGCTGTTGGCGGGGCGGCGGGCCCGGCAGGTGGAGAGCGTGTCGCTCGCGGCGACGCTGGCCCGGCTCGGCCGCGCCGAGGCCGCCGAGCGGCTCGCCGGTCTGGTGCCGGCCGCGTCGGCGCGGCTGTCCGCGCGGATCACGAGCCGGGTGGTGGCGGCCAGGCAGGCGCTGCGTCGGGCGGGCGCCGGGGACGGCGCCGCGACGCGCGCCCTCGACGACCTCGACGCCGCCCGCGAGATGTTCCTGCGGGCGGTGGGCTGCGGCGCCCTGGTCGATCCCTGGAACATCCTCGGCCTCGGCGGACAGTTTCCCCTGCACGAGCCGGGGGGCGAGAGCCTCGCCGATCCCCGGGTCGACGACCTCGTGGCGATCGTCGGGGCGATCCTCGACGGCTATGCCGCCGTCTGGCGGCAGGCCGCGCTCGAGGGTCCGGCGGCGGCGGCGGCCCGTGCGGCGGCGGGGCTCGACACGCTGGCCGGCTGGTGGGACCAGTTCGCCACCACGACCGTCTCGGGAGTGCCCCACCTCTCCGGCCGCGAGACCTGCGACTCGGCGCGGGAGGTGATCGACAGCCTCTCGCTGCGGCGGCGGACCGCGCCCGCGGCGCCGCCGCCCGGTTTCTGGCGGGAGCAGGTGGCGTCGTTCACGTCCCCCAAGGCGCACGCACAGGCCACCGACTGCCTCCTGCACGAGGGGGATCTCGACGGGGCGCTCGGCCTGCTCGTGCACTGGGCCTCGCTGCTCGAGGGGCCCGCGATCGGCCGCTCCGGCCCGATCTGGCTCGGCGAGGCGGAACGCTGGCTCGCCCGGGCGCTCGCCGACCGTTCGGCCGCCGGCCGCAGCCGGGTGCGCCGGTTCGTGGAACTCGTCGAGGCCAACACCGGCGGGGTGGCCGATCTGATCGGCGGCGCCGCTTCCGGCCGCGAGCCCGGCGACCAGCGTCGGTCCGGGCGGTCCCGCGACGACGGCGAGGACGGCGGCGGCGACGAGGGGGGCGGCGACGGCATCGACGAGGAGGCGGCCGACGGCGGGGAGAGCGTCGCCGCCGCCTACGAGTCGATGGTGTGGCGCGACTCCACCGACGACGGCGTCGACGGAGGCATGCTCGACCTCGACGGCGGCGGGGCCGCGACCGTCGGCGGCGTGGCGGCGATCGAGGAGGCGGCGGAGTTTCTCGCCGGCGTCTTCGGGCTGATGCGGCGGGCGGTCGTCTCGTGGTGCGCGGCGTCGGCCTCGCCGGACGCCGTGCCGCCGGCCGAGGCGGAGGCGGTGATCGGCTGGCGGCACTCGCTGCGGCGGCTCGGCCGCACGCTCGTCCGCGCGGCGGCCGCGGTCGCGTCCCGCGACGCGGCGCCGGCGCCGGGCATGACCCCCACCGAGTTCGACAAGCTGCGGTGGCAGCGGGACGCCGCCGCCGAACAGCTCGTCGAGGCAGCGGTGCAGGCCCGCGAGACGCTCTGGATGCTCGCGGCGCATCGTCACATCGCCCGCCGCGGCCGGTCGGGGGCGTCGTCGGGCCGGCGCGGCAAGGGGGCGGTCGGAAGACTGTTCGCCGCCATGTTCGCCGGCGACGCGGCGGCCACGCGGCGGTGGCTGGCGGTCGTGCGCGGCAGGCTCGAGGGACGGTACGTGCTCTACGTCCCGATCTCCCGCGGCGGCCGTCCCGGCCGCGTCGTCCTGGCCCGCGGCCGGGAGCGGCTCCTCGAGCGGCTCGCGGCCTGCCTGCCGCGTCTCGGCCTCGTCGCCGAGGCGGCCGACGTCGTCCTGCTGGCCAAGGCGCTCGAGACCCGCCGTCCCCGCGGGCCCGCGAGCGTGAGCGAGTTCGACCGGGTGTTCGAGGCCGCGACGACGGCGCTCGTCGAGCGGATCGTCGAGACGGCGGGAAGCGGCACGCCGGCGCCGCCGCCCGAGGTGGTCACCGAACGCATCCTCGACGGCCTCTCCCTCCTCGTGCCGCGGCTGCTCGACACCTGGACGACGCACGCCCGCCAGCTGCGGCTCTCTGTGCTCGAGCGGGTGCGCGACGAGAAGGCGTTCGCACCGATCAGGGAGTTCATCGAGCGGTATGGGTCGGGACTGTTCACGCAGCAGTTGCTCTCGCCGCCGGCGCTGCGGGGCATCCTGCGCGGCGGCGTGCGGCACTTCCTCGAGGATCTCGTCGACCGCGCGGCCGGCGAGCCCGACCTGCCCGATCCCGGCTCGCCGTCGGAGACGCCGCGCGGCCAGCGGCGGCCCGCGCGGCTCATCGAGGATCTCGGCAGCGGGGAGCTGCCGCTGCGGCATGCGGCGGCGCGGCTGCGGCTGGTGCTCGAAAGCGTGGCGGAGAATCACGCCGAGTATCGCGACTGGAACTCGACCACCACGCAATCGGATCGGGGCGAGTGCCTGCACGTGCTGCTCGAGTTTTTGCGGATCAAGGCGGAGCACGACCGGATCGCCTGGACGCTGCGGCCGGTGAACATGGCCCACCGTGTGCTCGCCCGCCGCGGCGCGACGCGGGCGGCCGAGGCGTGGCGCGGCCGGATGCGCGACGAGACCCGCGACACGGCCACGAGCCTCGCCGAGCGGCTCGCCGCGCTCGAGGCGCAGTCGGGGGTGCGGCTGGCGAGCGTGGGCGACCGGGTGCGGCGGCCGTTCACGACGGCGCTCGAGCAGGACGGGCTCGAATCGCTCGTCGAGCCGGCCGCGGCGGAGCTGTTCACGGGCGAGCCGGCCGGGGCCGGCGACCGGCTCGAGGCCGCCGCCGAATCGTTCCTCGGTGTGGTGGGAGGGTCGGGGGTGGAGGTGCCGGCGTGGCTCGAGCGGCTCGGGGCCGCGGTCGACGGCGCGATCGAAAGGGCCGCCGCCGGGATCGCCGGCGATCCCGAAGGGCGGCTGCCCGACGCGCTTGCCTGGTCGCCGCTGCCCTGGGACACCCTCCGCGAAGCCCTCGCGAAATGACGGCCGGCCGCGGCCGGGTGCGGGCCGGCGCGGCCCGTCGCTTGGTACAACTGGCTCCATGCACGACGATCGCCCGTCACCGAGGAGCCGCAACACCACCGCCGCCGCGGGACTGCCCCGCCGCGACGTCTCCGTCTGGCTGGCGGGCCGGATCGGCCTCGACGCCTACGCCGCGATGGCGGAGCGGCTCGCGTGGGAGGTGTCGGAGCCACACGGCCGCCCCCCCACGCTCCTGCTCTACGAGCCCGAGCCTGCGGTGACGATCGGTCGGCTCGGTTCGCGGGCCGACGTCGAGTTCGCGGCCGAAGAACTCGCGTCGCGCCGGCTCGAGCTGCGGTTCGTCGGCCGCGGGGGCGGGGCGGTGCTCCACGGCCCCGGCCAGATCGGCATCGCGCTGTTCGCGAGCCTGGCCGACCTGGGCCTCGGGCCGCATGCCGCCGGCGTGGCGGTCGACCGGCTCGAGGACGGGCTGGCCGGGGCGATCCGCGGCCTGCGGTGCGGCGCCGCCCGCGATTCGCGGGTGCACGGCGTGTTCGGCCGCACGGGGCTCCTGGCAGTCGTGGGCGTGGCGGTCCGCCGGGGCATCCTCCGGCACGGCGGGTTTCTCAACGTCCAGCCTCCGCTGGAGCTGCAGCGGCGGGTGAAAACGGTGCCGTTCGCCGCCGGCGTCGCGGTGCGTACCATGGGAACGGTCGAGGCCGACGTGCAGCGGCGGATCCGCCTGCAGGACGCCCGCGCCCTGCTCGTGGAGCAGGTCGTCGACGCGTTCGGATTTTCCCAGTCCCACGTCCAATCGGGCTTCCCGGTGCCCGTGCCGTCCCCGTCCCCTTCCGCGGAGCCCGTCAGCCGTGTCGGATGAAGCAGCCTCGACCCCGTGTGCCGGAAGCGGCGCCGCCGGACTCCTGCCGATCGTCACCCTCGACGCCCCGGCTCCGTCTGCGCCGCAGGCTCTGCCCCCGGTGGCGCGGCGGCTGCCGCCATGGCTGCGGCGCAACCTCGAGCCGGGGGGCGGCCACGGCGAGACGGCGCACCTGATCGCGGAGCTCGGTCTCGAGACGGTCTGCTCGTCGGCCAAGTGCCCCAACCGGCTCGAGTGCTGGTCGGCCCGCACGGCGACGTTCATGATCCTCGGCAACGTCTGCACGCGGCCCTGCGGCTTCTGCTCGGTGCCGAAGGGGAAGACCGAGCCGCTCGAGGCCGACGAGCCCGCCCGCGTGGCCGAGGCGGCCCGCCGGCTCGGGCTGCGGCACGTGGTGATCACGAGCGTCACCCGCGACGACCTGCCCGACGGCGGCGCCGACCACTTCCGCCGCACCGTCGAGGCGATCCGCGGCGGGGCCGCGGCCGCGGCGCCGGTCACCATCGAGGTGCTCGTGCCCGACTTCATCGGCAAGGAGGGGGCGCTCGAGCGGCTCATGGCCGCGCGGCCCGACGTCTTCAACCACAACACCGAGACGGTGCCGCGGCTCTACCGCACGGTCCGCGGCCGCAAGAGCCACTATCCCTGGACGCTCGCGCTGCTCGCCCGCGCCAAGGAGATCATGCCCGAGGTGCGCACGAAGAGCGGCCTGATGCTCGGCCTCGGCGAGAGCCGCGACGAATTGCTCGACGTCTTCGCCGACCTGCTCGACCACGGCGTCGACTTCCTCACGCTCGGGCAGTACCTCCAGCCCACGGCCGACTCGCTGCCGGTGGAGCGGTACGTGCCGCCGGAGGAGTTCGACGAGCTCGGCGGGCTCGCCCGGAGCATGGGATTCCGCCGGGTGGCCTC
>Ga0114963_10002138_pt1 | contig 13470 bp, 13 predicted proteins | sample C_131016_EF_Meta_FD_87019 | JGI IMG/M metagenome (GOLD analysis project Ga0114963, IMG submission 87019) | Freshwater microbial communities from Lake Croche, Canada to study carbon cycling - C_131016_EF_MetaG | ecosystem: Environmental > Aquatic > Freshwater > Lake | place: Lake Croche, Canada...
CGGGCGCACCCGCTCGATACGGGCAGCGACTATGATGCGCTCGCGCGCTCGTTCGCCGACCGTGTCGCGGCTGCGCTCCAAACTTTGCAGGCAAGCGCTACACCGAGGCGCGCCAACGCCGATACCCTCTCTACCACGGTGTCCTGATGCCCAATGCCAACGCGCCGGTTAATCCTTCCCTCCTCGATCGAGAAATTCTTGATCGAGAAGTTCTTCATCGAGAGGACCTTAATCGAGAGCCCCTGAATCAGCAGACCCTTCATGAAGAGCCCGCGGATCGTGCAGCGGCTGACCGCTTGAGCGTGAATCCACCAACCGTTGACGCGCGCGCAAAGCAGCGCGGGGCCGCAAAAACCGCGCGCATCCCGATCAAGATCGAACGCGCACCTTTGCTGCCCAAGCCCGATTGGATTCGCGTCAAACTCGCGCCGGCGTCTTCGCGCTTTCAAGCGATCAAAACCATCTTGCGCGAGCACCGACTGCACACTGTCTGTGAGGAGGCGAGCTGCCCAAACATTGGCGAATGCTTTGGCAACGGCACCGCGACCTTCATGATCATGGGGGACAAGTGCACCCGTCGCTGTCCGTTCTGCGATGTTGGCCACGGACGACCGGAGCCGCTCGATACCGCCGAACCCGCGAATCTTGCGCGCACCATCGCCGCGTTGGGCTTGTCCTATGTCGTGATTACCTCGGTCGACCGCGACGATTTACGCGATGGCGGCGCCCAGCATTTTGTCGACTGCATCGCCGCGGTACGCGCCGCCAGCCCGGCGACCCGCATTGAAGTCCTCGTACCCGATTTTCGCGGCCGCCTCGACCGAGCGCTCGACATTCTCAGCGCCGCTCCGCCCGACGTGATGAATCACAACCTCGAAACCGTACCGCGCCTCTACCGGGAAGTCCGCCCGGGGTCCGACTTCGAACACTCGCTACAACTACTGCAACGCTTTAAAGCGCTCTACCCGCAAATCCCCACAAAAAGCGGTTTGATGGTGGGCTTGGGCGAAACCGACGAGGAGATTCTTGCGGTGCTGCGCACCATGCGCGAGCACCAGATCGACATGCTGACCCTCGGGCAATACCTGGCACCCAGCGCCCATCATCTGCCGGTGCGACGCTATGTGCCACCAGAGACCTTCGAGCGCTTTGCGCGCGAGGCCCAGGCGCTTGGCTTTGAACACGCCGCAGTGGGCCCCCTGGTTCGGTCGAGCTACCACGCCGACCAACAAGCCCATGCCGCGGGTCTGGCGGCGCAGGCAGCGTCCAACGCCGGATCCTCCGCGTAAAAGAGAAACATTAAGAGCGCGGTGGCAGGCGCGACTCAATAAACTGCTCAAGCTCGCCCCAACTCGCGGGCTCGCCCTCCCAGCGGCGAATCACCTGCCCTTGCGCGCTCACCAGCACCGAGCTCGGAGTACCGGTAATCGGCGCGAAGGCGCGCGCGAGCTCGCCGTTTAAATCGAGCGCGACCGAAAATGGCAACGCCTGGGTGCGCGCAAAATGAAGCACGAAATCAGGACGGTCGTACGCCATGGCCACCGCAACCATGGCATAACCCCGCGGCGCCAGGCGCTCATGAAGCGCCACTAAGGCGGGCATTTCCCGCACACAGACGCTACAACTGGTCGCCCAAAAATGGATCAACACCACCTTGCCAAGCAAGTCCTGTTGGCGCAGGCGTTGCCCGTCAATTAACGGATAGTTTACGGCCGGAGCGGCGGGCGGCTCGAACCACCCGCTTAACCATCCCCGCTTGTCATCGACGGGTCGGCCGGCCGGCGCCAGCGAAAGTCTCAGCAAAAGCCCCAGCGCGCAGGCGCTGGCGAACGCAAGGCCCCAGAAACGGCGCCGCTGGCGGTCAAGCACCGGGCGCGCGCGCGGCCAGGGTCAGCGAGCGGGCGCAGCCCATGGCGCGGGGGAGGGCTCGGCCCGCGTCGCGTCACGCTCGGAAATGAACTCCCACACGGTCACCACCTTGTTGACGCCCGAGACGCGGGCAGCCACCGCCGCGGCGCGATCGCCTTCCGTTCGAGTAACCATGCCCATCAGATAAACCGTCCCGTCCTCGGTCGCTACCTTGACGTGATTGGCGGCCACGCCGCCAATCTCAATCAGCGCCGCTTTGACCTTCGTGGTGACGTAGCCATCACTCGCTTGGCGCAACAAGCTGGCGCCGCCGCCGACCGTCAGTTCGTTAAAAACGAGCTGCACATTTTCAATCTTCGCGATGGCGTCTGCTGCCGCTTGCTTCTCGGTTTCATCCAGCACCTGGCCGGTGAGCAACACGCGGCGATTAAAGCTGGTCACATTAACTGCAGTTGAATTGCGAATCGCTTGCAACAAGCGCTGCGGGGCCTTGACTTCGATCGCCTGGTCGTCGGCCTGCGCGCCCAGGGTGCGTCGATCGTGGGCGGACATTGCGCCCACGGCGACACCCGTCACCGCCGCCGCAATACAGCCCCACTGACTTGCCACTACGATCGCCAAGCCGGTCGCGGCGAGCCCGCGCAGCAAGCGCGCGGACACCGAAGGCTGGGAGTGCCGCGGGCTCTCGCCCGCAACGGATTCGTGCTCAACGCGGTTGGATACAGCCGAATTCATGATGGGGTAGGTCCTTTTTTTAAAAGTTCAGAGGTCACCGCCGAGCAACAGCGCGTCGACGCCGTCACACAAGCAGTGCAGGATCAACAGGTGGACCTCTTGGATGCGAGCGGTCCTCGTGTGCGGCACGGCGAGCAAGACATCCTGCTCACGCAAGTGGTTGGCCAGCGTGCCCCCGCCGTCACCCGTGAGCGCGATCACCAGCATCTCCCGGCTCTGCGCGGCTTCGACCGCGCGCAAGACGTTGGCTGAATGACCCGAGGTTGAGATCGCCACCAGTACGTCGCCGGGGGCCCCGAGCGCCTCGATTTGCCGGGCAAATACGCGCTCAAACTGATAGTCATTCGCCACCGCCGTCAGAATCGAACTGTCGGTGGTCAAGGCAATCGCCGGCAACGCTGGACGCTCGCGCTCAAAGCGCCCGATAAGCTCGGCTGCCGCGTGCTGCGCGTCGGCCGCTGAGCCGCCGTTGCCGCAAAACAGCACCCGATGGCCATCGGACAAGGCCGCGCCGAGCCGCTCAATCGCCGCGCCAATCGCGGGCGCCAAGGCTTCGCTGGCGCGTGCCTTGAGGGCACCACTTTCCTCGAACTGCGCCTGCACTCGGGTGACTAGATCCATAGCCTGGAATTATAGACACCGCACCCCTCTCAAAGGGCAAAGGCATCGCGCAACCATTCGATATGCACGCCATCGATCGCCACCACATCAAAACGGCAGCGCGGCCACTCGCCCTGCGGAAACCGTCGGCTCAACCACCACTGCGCCGTGCGCAGCACGCGGCGACGCTTGGCAAGGGAGACACTGGCCGCAGCTCCGCCCCATTGCAACTGCGCCCGATACCGCACCTCGACAAAAACGCAGTCCGCGCCGTCCTGCAAAATCAAATCAATCTCGCCACCGCGCCAACGCACGTTGCGCGCGAGCATCGACAAGCCGCGCGCCTGCAGCCAAAACTGGACCCAACGCTCGCGCTGCTCGCCAGCGTGTTGCGTCGCGGAAGGCATACACTGAATCCCCATGGAAGCAAGCCCCACGACTCACGCCACCCCCGCGATCGCAACGCTTTTTGTCGTGGCGACGCCAATTGGCAATCTCGACGACCTCTCGCCGCGCGCCCTCCACGTGCTGAGATCCGTCGCCGCCATCGCGGCCGAAGACACCCGAGTGAGCCGCACCTTACTGCACCGTCACGGCATCCATACCGACATTTTTCCGGCCCACGCTCACAACGAAGAGATCGCCGCGCAGCAGGTGCTCGAGCGACTGCAGCGCGGTCAAAGTGTGGCCCTCATCAGCGACGCCGGCACGCCCGCCGTGAGCGACCCCGGCAGTCGAATCGTCGCTGCCGCGCATGCGTTGGGCTACACCGTCACCCCGATCCCGGGGCCGAGCGCCGTGCTGGCGCTGCTGTGTGCCGCTGGGCTCGAGGGTGAGGGTTTTCGCTTCATCGGCTTTTTGCCCTCGCAGGGCGGCGCCCGCCGCCGTCGCCTCGAAGCGCTGCGGGACGAGCCCGCCATCGTGGTGTTCTTCGAAGCGCCGCATCGGATCGCTGCCACCCTCGAAGCACTCGCTTCGGTCTTCGACGACGCGCGCCCGCTCGTCATTGGCCGCGAGCTGACGAAACGGTTCGAAGAAATCGCCCGCCTGCCGGTGAGTGCGGCGAGCGCGTGGCTGGCGGCGCAACCGCACCGCAGCCGCGGCGAGTTCGTCCTTGCCATTGGCCCCAAACCTTTCGCCGACGCGCCCGTAGCGCCAGGGCTGGCAAGCGACCCAGCGGCGGCGGCATTCGCCGACCGCCTGCTGAAAGCCTTGGCGAGCGAATTGCCCGCAGCGAGCGCTGCCCGCGTCGCAGCGAGCGTCCTCGAGGCACCGCGGCAGGCGCTCTATCAGCGCCTGTTAGCGCTCAAGGCGTCACCATAACCAGCCGCGTTTGGGGGCGCTGCCTGGGGGCAGGATCAACTCGACGTCGACCTCGCCGCTGCCCGCCTCAATCAAGCCGATGCGGTGCGCGGCGACATAGCTCAGATCAATCAAACGGTCCTGCACAAATGGCCCGCGGTCGTTAATCCGAACGACCACCGAACGGCCGCTGCGACGCGCCGTGACGCGCGCGTAGCTCGGAATCGGCAGAATCGGATGGGCCGCGGTCATCGCGTAGAGGTCGTAGAGCTCGCCACTCGCGGTCTTTTTCCCCTGGTATTGACGACCGTACCAACTCGCGATCCCACTGGCGCGGTAAGGCACGAGCGCCGTCATCGGTTGGTAGCGGCGCCCGGATTGCTCGTAGGGCCGCGTGGTTTGCGGCAGGATCGGCTCCACGCGCGCAACGGCGTCCGGGATCGAGTCGAGGTCGCTGCGCACCTGCGCCGGCGGACCGTCGCGACCTGGCCGCAGCGTCGGGCTGCTCGCGCAAGCGCCGAGCGCAAGCACGCCAAGCGAGAACAAACATCGCGTCAGCCATCGCCGAGCGGGCCCCGATAAGCCCAGCATGCCGGCGCTAGCGCGTTTTACGGCGCTCACGGGCGATCAACTCGTCGACCACGCTGAGCGCCTTGTCCCGGCTCCCCGCCAAGCTTGGCGAGGTGATCCATTTGCCCGCCACCGCCAAGCAGGGCACGCCGTCAATCGCAAACGCTTCGGCCACTTGCGCCACACGGCGTGCCTTCGCTTGGATGGCAAAGGATCCAGCCAATTCAAGAAACTTGGCCCGATCAACGCCTGCCTTGACGACAATCTCCGCTAAGTCGTCGATCGATTCAACCGTCTTGCGCTCGGTATGAATCGCGCCAAAGATGGCGCTCGCCGTTGCGTCGGCCTTACCAAGCGCCTCGAGGGCGAAGTAAGCGTGCTGAAAAGGCGCCTGATTAGGGCGAAATGCGACCGGGAGTTTGCGCAACACGACGTCCGCTGCTTGCTTTGCTCGCCACGCCTGCAAATCGGGTTCGAGGGCGTGGCAATGCGGGCACCAATAGCCAAAAAATTCGATGACTTCGATTTTCCCGGCGGCGACTTCGACCGTTTGCGGACGCGCCAAGGTCTTGAAATCGACGCCTTCTGCGAGCGCAAGCGCCCGCGCTGGAGCGCTCACCAGCCCCATCCCGGCGAGGGTGACGGGTGCCGCGCGTGCGCTTAGCGCCAGACCCAGAGTAGCGCGCCCCCACTCGCGCCGGAATCGATTGAAGGCTTGCATCCCCATCCCCTTAAAAAAACCGCTCCGCACGCCTAGCGCACGCGCACGATCGAGACCTCGACCCCATTTTCGGTAAGCTTGGTGCGCGCCCGATTCATCTCCTCGATACGGCCAAACGGGCCAATACGCACCCGCTGTACCGCAAAACCGTTCACCTCGGAGGCGATCACACGCGCCTCGAATCCAAGCAGCGCCAAGCGCGCCCGCATCTGCTCGGCGTCTTCGACGGTCCGAAACGCACCCGCTTGCAACACATAACCTTCGGCATTGTTGGCCGTGCCGACGCTCGGCGCGGTCGCCGGGGCGGCGGCCGGTGCAGGGGCCGGCGCAGCGTTGGCGCCCTGGCCCGCGCTCGTTGGCGCGCGCGCGGGGGCCGGCGCCGCGGGCGGCATCGCTACGGGCGCTGAGAGCGGCGCGGACGAACGCGCTTGGCCTTTGGCCTCGGAGCTGGGCTCAGATTTAAGCTCGCCCTTGGCTTCCGCTTTCGCATCGGCCCTCGTTGGCGCGGGGGCGTCGATGCGCCCATCACCACTGCGCTCGGGGATTACAGCCGCCTCATCGCGTTCGGCATCGGCATCGCGCCCGGCCACCGTTGGCGCAGGGGCAACGCTCGGCGGCGCAGCCGCATCGGCCCGAGAGCGCGAAAACAGAGGCTTATTGGGATCCGGCGCCGTGTCGGGGGTTTTGGGGTCGAGCGCGCGTTCGGACGCACGGCCGGCGCGGTTCAAAAAAGGTACGGGGGCTTTGGTGACAAAGATCGCTACGGCGACTGCGGTTCCGAGGCCAATCAATATTCCAGCCAACAAACCGGCGAAGGTGCCCCCGCGCACCGCTTGCGCAAACTGCAAACCGCCGTCAAACCGCCGTTGCGCGCCCATGTCACATCCTCTGTGGGGCCGCCACACCAATCAAACCAAGTCCATTGCGCAGAACCTGGCGCGTCGCCGCCAACAACGCCAAGCGCGCGGCCCGCAAATCGCGATCTTCCACTAAGACCCGTTGTGAATTATAGAATCGATGAAAGTCCGCTGCCAAATCGCGCAAATAATAAGCAATCAGATGCGGCGCCAGTTCATCCACCGCCGCCTGGACGGTGGCAGGCCACTCGCTCAGGCGTGCCATCAACGCCGCTTCACTGCTGGAATCGAGACACGCGAACGCCTCCACCGGCAGTTGGTAATCTTGCTCGGCGGACCCCGCGTCTGCGCCCGCCTGGGCGAGCACCGAACAAATCCGCGCGTGGGCGTACTGGACGTAGTACACCGGATTTTCGTCGCTATGGGAACGCGCCAGGTCAACGTCAAAGGTGAACTCCGCGTCGGCCTTGCGCGAAATCAAAAAGAATCGCACCGCATCGCGGCCACTCTCGGGGGTATGGCCGGACCACTCGATGAGATCGCGCAAGGTTACGTAGCCGCCCGCTCGCTTACTGATCTTGACCTCGACACCGCCCCGCAGCACCGTCACCATTTTATGCAAGACATAATCCGGCCACCCCAGCGGGATTCCGATACCAAGCGCCTGCAATCCGGCACGCACGCGTGCAATCGTGCCGTGGTGGTCGCTGCCCTGCACGTTGATGGCGCGCGCAAAACCGCGTTCCCACTTCGTTTGATGGTAGGCGAGGTCGGGGACAAAATACGTGTACGTGCCGTCGGACTTGCGCATCACGCGGTCCTTATCGTCACCCCAGGTGGTTGTGCGCAACCACAATGCGCCCTGCGCCTCATAGGCATGGCCGGATTCGATGAGCGCGGCAACCACCGCCGCCACGCGGGCCTCGGTGTAGAGCGAGCTCTCGAGGTAATACCGGTCGAAATGCACGCCAAAAGCCTGCAGGTCGAGATCCTGCTCGTGGCGCAGACAGGCCACAGCGAAACGCCGAATGGCGTCCAAATCATCGACATCCCCGCTCGCCGTCAGCGGCGCGACGTCGCGTGCCGCAACCGTGTCACGCGCCAAAAAACGCTGCGCGATTTCCAAAATGTAATCACCGCGATAACCGTCGACCGGAAATTCTGTGGCTTCGGGCGTCACACCCCGGGCGCGCGCCTGGACCGAGCGAGCGAGATTTTCGATCTGGTTTCCAGCGTCGTTGTAGTAGAACTCGCGCTCGACCTGCCAGCCATCGGCGGCCAGCAAAGCCGCCAAAACGTCCCCAAGGGCGCCCTGACGGCCGTGCCCAACGTGCAGGGGCCCGGTCGGATTGGCGGAGACAAATTCGATCAACAAGCGCCGACCCGCGCCGCGATGGCCGCGACCAAAGGCCTCGCCTTGCGCCAACGCGCGCACCAGGGCTGCGGCCCGCACGGCCGCGGTGACGCGCAAATTAATAAAACCCGGTCCGGCAACCTCCGCGCCGGCGATCCAAGGCCGCGCCGCGGGATCGGCTAAGAGGGCGTCAACCAAGGTTTGGGCCACTTCACGCGGCGCGCGCCGCAGCGGTTTGGCCAGCTGCAGCGCCACGCTGCAGGCGAGATCCCCGTGCTCGGCCTGCTTGGGTCGCTCGAGGCTGACGAGCGGCAGCTCAATCCCTACAGGCCCCGCCAAAGGCTCGATTGCTGCCGCTAGACACGCTGCAATCTGCGAACGGTGCTCTTCTAACATGGCGCGATTCTACCGGCGCTCAACAACCCATGGCGCGAAAGCCCCGGTCGAGGTCGTCGACAAGGTCCGCGGCGTCCTCAAGACCCACGTGAATGCGCACCAGCGGCCCACCCTGCCAAGGCTCAATACTTCGCAACCCTTGCAAGCGCGCGGGCATGATCAAACTCTCGAAGCCACCCCACGAATAACCGATGCCGAAATGGCGACGCGCCTCGACCAAAGCGGCGACGCGCGGGGCTAAGGACGCTTCAAGCTCGAACGAAAACAGACCACAGCTGCCCAAGAAATCGCGTTGCCAGCGCGCATGATCGGGGTGTTCGGGCAGCGCCGGGTGCAGCACACGGGCCACCCCCTTGCGGGTCTGCAACCACCGCGCGATCGTAAGCGCCGACGCTTCGTGCTGCGCCAAGCGCTGCGGCAAGGTGCGCAAACCGCGCAGGACTAGCCAGGCGTCGTCGCTCGAGACGCACAGGCCCAAGCCACGGGTCGCTTGCCAGAGTGTCGGCCAAAGCGCGTCGGCGACCACGACCGCGCCCATGAGCACATCCGCGTGGCCGGCCCAGTACTTCGTTAGCGGTACGATCGAGACGTCAACCCCGTGCGCAAACGGGTGAAAATGCGCCGGGCTACCCCACGCGTTATCAATCAGGCTGAGCGCTCCGTGCCCGCGGGCGACCGCCGCGAGCGCGGCGACATCCTGAATCTCGAAGGTATAGCTGCCCGGGCTCTCGAGATAGACGATGCGGGTGTTGGGCCGCAACTGCGCGCGCAAGCCCTCGGCGTCGATGCGCGGCGCGTAAAAGCTGCACTCGATGCCCGCGCGGCTCAACTGACCACTGGCGAGTGCCCGCGCGGGCCCGTAGATGCTGTCGGGCAACAGCACATGATCGCCGGCGCGCGCGAACGCCAACAAGGCGAGCGCGATCGCTGCCAAGCCCGAAGGCGCCAGCGCAGCCCGCGTCGCGGGGGCCTCGCGGTCGGTTGCAGCGGGCGCTCCGACGCCCTCCAGTTGCGCCACCGCATCCATTAAAGCCATCGTCGTCGTCAGCCCGCCGGTGCCGTAGGTGGTGGCGTGGCGAACCCCGGCCGCGGTGGCCCGCAACGCCTCGTCAACCTCGGCCAGTGACTCGAACAGCACGCTCGAGGCGCGCATCACCGGCACGTTGGCGGTCCGCACGTGGACTTCGATCCGGCGCGCCACCTCGGTATAAGGCGTCGTCGCCAAACCTCTTGGGGGGTGCGAATGCAACATCGTAAAACCTCGGAACAACCCAAGCGCAGTCTAGCCGCGAGCCGGGTATCGCGCTTGCGTCCGTTACACGCACCGATTGGATTTTGTTACGACACAGGACCAGCCGATGACCACCACTTGGATCGCCGTCGCCGACGAGGGTCGCGCGCGCATCTTTTCTGCCCGCCCCCAGGTAGCGCTGCGAGAGCTCGAAGACCTGCTGGCCATCGACAGCCGACGCGACGAGCACGCCCAAGCGCAAGACGCTTACGGCCATCTGGGCGGATCCATCTCGGGCGGATCCATCTCGGGCGGCGGCGGCGGCACGCTGCACTCGCGACACGTGGGCGGCCCCGGCCATAGCGCAGAGCCCCGAACGAACAGCGCCGACCATCGAGCGCAGCAATTCGCGCGACAGCTGGCGCAACGTCTCGAAGCTGGTTTACACGCAGAGTCCTATCAACGTCTGATCCTGGTCGCCGCGCCGAGGTTTTTAGGTCACTTGCGTTTGAGTTTGCCCACGGCCGTGCGCAAGCGCCTCGCCTTCGACGTTGCAAAGGATTTTTCGAAACTTTCTCTTGCTGAAATCGAGCAGCGACTGCAGGCGCTGCAGGTGCCGAGCCCTGCACGTCACGCGCCGGCTCCATTCAAACCCTCTCCACGACCCCAAGCCGCGCCGCCACGAACGCCCGGGCGTTCCTAAGCAGCACCACGCACGCGGATCGTTGCCCGCACGATAGACCCTCCGAGGCCGCACCCAAGAGCGGGGCGGATGCAACGGGGCGGGATTCTTTGCCATCGAAAATGGAGGCAACGATGGCGCGCCTGGCTGGGATCGAACCAGCGACCCCTGGCTTCGGAGGCCAGTACTCTATCCACTGAGCTACAGGCGCAACACGGTGTCGCCCGAGAGGATACCGGCTGCCCCCGAACGCGTCCAATCAAACGCTGCGCAGCCCTCTTGATCGAATCAAAACGTGACCGAATGGGCATCCGTCGGTATCATTTGGCGCGTTTTCCATTTCCCACCGAGCGCTGCGATGAACCAAGCCAACCAGCATTCTGCGCAATCCGACGATCACGAAGCGCCGGAGCCCTTCGTAAAGACGCCTGGGCAATTGATCAAAGTTGTCGTGCTCGCGTTCCTCGTACCTATTTTTGTCATTGTTTTGCTCGCGAATTACGTCACCACGGGCAAAAAACCGAAAATGGGCAGCGACAGCCTGTCGCCGCAAGCCACGGCGCAGCGCATCGCGCCGGTCGCGAAGTTGGAAGTCCGGGACGCCTCGGCACCGCAAGTGCTGCGCACCGGCGAACAGGTCTACAGCGCACAGTGCGTCGGCTGCCATGGCGTCGGCGCAGCCGGAGCACCCAAGTTTGGTGATGCCAGCGCTTGGGGTCCCCGGCTCGGTCAAGGCTACGCAGGGCTGTTGAATTCTGCGCTGAAGGGCAAAGGGCTGATGTCGGCCCAGGGCGGCGGGGAATACGCCGACCTCGAAGTCGGCCGCGCCGTTGTGCATATGGCCAACGCAGCCGGCGGCAAACTTGCCGAGCCAACCCCCGCCGCCGCGGAAACACCCGCGACTCCTGCGGCGGCCCCGGCCGCGAAGTAACCGCCCGCGCGCAAGCAACCCGCCCCCGGAGTGGGGGAGGGACGTGGGAGGCCGCCATGATAGCGGTCGCTTGATGCGTGTCGGCCCGCTGATCGCCGCGATGGCGCACCCAAGGACAGCGCCGCTCAAAGGACGGCGCGCTTCAGGACAGCGGACTCAAGGACAGCGGACTCAAGGACAGCGAACTCAAGAACGGCGCAGCACCGCCTGTAAGGCAGCCAGGCGCTGCTGCGGGCTTAGGGCTTGCTGCTCGGGAGAGAGCGCCTGAGCCATGGGATCGCGGCGCTCAAGTTGCATTTCGGCAATGAAACGCGACGCCTCACGCGCCACGCGCCGGGCACCGCCGCGGTTGCGCTGGCGGCACCAAGAAAGCTGTAAGGAACGTTGAGCGCGGGTAACGCCGACGTACATCAAGCGCCGCTCTTCTTCAATTCGATGCAAGGCCTGGCCGGCGTCGTCGTCCTCGGCCCCCATGCTCGAGGGCAGGTAACCTTCCTCGACGCCGACGAGAAAGACATGCGGCCACTCAAGGCCTTTGGCCGCGTGGAGCGTCGACAAACGTACCGCGTCCGTCTCCTCGTCGCGCCCGTCCAAGCGCGCGACGAGCGCCATCCACTGGGCCATCTCGATCAGGTTTTTGCCGTCCTCCTCGGCCCGACGCTTCAACCAATCGACAAATTCACAAACGTGGCTCCAGCGTTGTGCCGCTTGGCGATCGGGTTCTTGCTCGAAAAGCCATTCGCGATACGCAATCGCGGCCAATAAATCATCGAGGACCACGCCCGCCGGCTCGCGCTGCGCGCGCCAGGTGAAGCGGGCGATAAACTCGCCAAATTCGCGCAAGGGCGTCAGCGCTCGCGGGCTCAGCCGCGATTGCGCCGATTGCTCGAACACGGTCGCCATCAACGAGCGCTGACGCTCTCCGGCCAGGGCGCCGAGCGCCTCGAGGCTGGCCGCGCCGACCCCACGCCGCGGCGTCGTAACCGCCCGAATAAACGCCGGATCGTCGTCATCGTTCGCCAACAAGCGTAGATACGCCGCTAAATCACGCACTTCTGCGCGTTCAAAAAACGAAGTACCGCCGGTAACGGTATACGGGATCGATTGCTTACGCAGCGCTTGCTCGATCACGCGCGCCTGCTGGTTCGAGCGATACAGCACGGCAAAGTCGGCGAACTGCGCGCGCCGTTCGAACTTCATCGCCGCGATGCGGATAGCGACCCACTCGGCCTCTTCCTCTTCGTGAGCGCACGCACGCACGGTGACCGGGTCGCCGGGCCCGAGTTCCGACCACAAAGTCTTGGTGAACAACTTGGGGTTGGCGGCGATGACGTGATTCGCTGCCCGCAAGATTGATTGGCACGAACGATAGTTCTGCTCCAGCTTGATCACGCGCAAATCGGCGTAATCCACGCTCAGGCGCTGAAGATTTTCGAGCGTTGCGCCACGCCATCCGTAAATCGCCTGGTCATCGTCGCCAACGGCGGTTAAATGCGTCAACGGCCCACATAGCAACCGAACCCAAGCATATTGCGCCGCGTTGGTATCCTGCACCTCGTCGATGAGCAAATACCGCAAGCGCCGCTGCCAGCGCTCGCGCAGGCTGAGGTCCTGCTCCAACAGGCGCACCGGTAAGCGAATCAGATCGTCAAAATCGACCGCTTGATAGGCTTGCAGCGTCGCCACATAGGCGCGGTACGCGCGCGCCGCTGCCGCTTCGCGATCGTCGTGTGCCGCTGCCAGCGCCTGTGCGGGTTCGATCAGCGCGTTTTTCCACAGGGAGATCTGGCTTTGGACGCCGCGCGCGAGCGTGCGATCGGTGGTTGCGAGCGCCTGCGTGATGACGCCCAACGTATCGTCCGCGGAAAAAATGGAAAAACCCGCCTTCAGCTTGGCCGCGTCCGCTTCGCTGCGTAAAAACGTCACGCCGAGCGCGTGAAAAGTTGAAATCCAGGGCTTATTGCGCCCTACGAGGGGGGTTTGCACCAAGCCACGGGCACGCTCCTGCATTTCACGGGCGGCCTTGTTGGTGAAGGTAATGGCCGCGATCGTCGACGGCACGACCCCACGCTCGTCAATTAAATACGCGATCTTGCTCACGATCACGCGCGTCTTGCCGCTACCCGCGCCCGCCAGTACCAGGCAGGGCGAATCCAGATGACGCACCGCCTCTCGCTGTACCGGATTCAGCGACACGACAAAGCCCGCAGGAGGGTTAACGA
>Ga0114963_10002143_pt1 | contig 13451 bp, 13 predicted proteins | sample C_131016_EF_Meta_FD_87019 | JGI IMG/M metagenome (GOLD analysis project Ga0114963, IMG submission 87019) | Freshwater microbial communities from Lake Croche, Canada to study carbon cycling - C_131016_EF_MetaG | ecosystem: Environmental > Aquatic > Freshwater > Lake | place: Lake Croche, Canada...
CACCCATGCCCGACATGATGCGGAGCACGTTGTAGTTCACGGCGTACACACGAACCTGCGAGCTGAGGCCAGCGGCACCAACCGAGTTGTTGCTGAGCGTGAGCAGGAGCGTGGCGTTATCAATGCGCGAGAAGTTGCACGTGCCGCTGGGCTGGTGCTCCTCGGGCTTGAGCGCAAACGAGTACACGTTGATGCCGACCGCAGGGATGTTGGTGTGGTGTTGGTAAGGTTGGACCCAGTTGAAGTAGTTGCCATCGCGGACTTGGAAGCGGTCGTGGCCGTTGAGTTGGAGGAGACCCGTGATCGTGGGGTTCTTGCCCGCCATACCCTCAACACGCGTCACGGAGTAGCCAGACTCAAGTACCGAGCGATCCCACCAGTCCGAGTAGTTGAATGGCTGTTGGCCCTTCCAGGGGTTGATGATGTTGTCATCGCACGACACGAACGAGTCGCGTTGAACAACCCAGACGAGCTCCTTGCAAGGGTGGTTGAAGTTGAGCTTGAGCTTGTTGGCCGACGACGTAATCGACTCACCGCCCGTGAACTGGAGAACATCAATGAGGTACTCGTGCGAGACCTGGGCGAACTTGCGGCGCTCATCCGTGTCGAGGTAGATGTAGTCGACATAGAGCGAGGCAGCGGCAAGACCGCACTGGCCAACACGGTTGCGGATGGCGTGGGGGTCAGACGAGTTCGAGTAGTCCCAGCAGACGTTATTGAGCGTGTTGAACTCGAGATTGATGCGGACCTCGTGGTACTGGAGAGCAATGAGAGGGAGGGCAAGGCCAGGGTTGCGGCAGAACCAGAACTGGAGGGGGATGTAGAGCGTGTACATTGGTGCACAGCTGGTGACGACCTCAGACGTGAGGGGCTCGCCGCCATAGCAGTCATTGTCGCACGTGGAGCCGCCCTGGTAGAGGAGGTTCGTGAGTTCAGGGACGTTACCAACCATCTTGGCGTAGCCGGCTTGCTTGCCAGGCTCCTGCGTGAGCTCATTCCAGATGTGGAGCCAGTCGCCATATTGCTTATCGATGCGTTGGCCACCGATTTCAATCTCGACGTATTCAATGATGTTGTGACCGATCCAGTTGAGCCAGCGGAATTGAGCACCAGAGCCATCCGTGGACTGGAGCTGTACCTGAGGGAGCGTGGCCTGGAGGTACATGCGGTGGATTAAATCACCGTTGCGTTGGATCGTGCACGTGACCTTCTTGCCGAAGTTAGGGGCACCATTGAAAGGGTTCTCAATGGACTCCATCGCGAAGTTGGTATGGCGACGATACACCACCTTGAAGAACGTAATTTGAGGATTACCCGTTAGGTAAACATCCTGCGCACCATAAGCTACAAGTTGCATTAAGCCACCACCAGTCATTTTTCGTTATACCTTGCTATTAGAAAAAAATTTTGGCAAAACACATTTTTTTGAAATTTTGGGGGGTTTAAAAACCTAGTGCGCATACCGTATAAGTACATTTCAGCAATGAGTGATAGTGCGTTTTTTAAAGTAAAAAGTTCAAAGCGTTCTAATCCGGAAGCTCGCACCACGCTCGATGCTATTCACAACCAAAAAGTCCAAAATATGATTGACCAAAAGGAAAACATAAATTCCTACAAGGATAAGTTAGAACAGCTTAAAAAGAAAATTAGCGAGACTACTTCTGATATTGAGATATGGCGTTTAGAGAGAGAAGCGGAGGCTCTTGAAAAAAAGATAAAAACTGTGGGTGATGATTCAGAATTAATGGATTATTTTCTTCGAACTGGTGATATACTTTACAATTATTATGATATACAAGATCAAATACAACAAGGAACTAAAACCTCAAATAGTAGTAAAGCAAAGCCTGGTTCAATTCTGGCAATTCTTGAAGAAGTGGCACAGAGAGAAGGTCAAGAAACAAGAAACACCGTAGTCATTCCTCAAGCCCAAAAAGGTCTTCAACGAAATCAACTTCTTAATGATTATCTTCAGCTTGAAGACCCGTCTATGGCTCGAAATACAGTTGAAGAATATGATGACCTCTGGACCACCTGTGAAGCCTGTGGTAACGAAATGATTATGTGTCTTAATGAAGCCAATCTTACTTGTTCAAAGTGCGGGAAGCAAGAGTTTATTTTAGTTGATAGTGATAAACCGAGTTATAAGGATCCACCGCGTGAGGTTTGTTACTATGCATACAAAAAGATCAATCATTTCAACGAATGGCTCGCCCAATTCCAAGCCAAGGAATCAACTGAAATTCCTAATGAAATCTATGATACAATTTTGATACAACTCAAAAAAGAGCGCATAACAAATATGTCATCTTTAAAGCCAACAAAACTTCGTGAAATTCTACGAAAGATGAAAGCCTCAAAATATTATGAACATATACCTCATATTATTAATCGTCTCAATGGTCAAAATGCGCCATTTATGTCTCGTGAAGATGAAGAGAAGCTACGTCATATGTTTCGTGAAATTCAACCCTCCTTTAAAAAACATCGCCCAGCTGGACGCAGAAACTTCTTATCATATGGCTATATCTTGTACAAGTTCTGTGAGCTGCTAGAAATGGATGAATATTTGGCCTGTTTCCCTTTGCTCAAAAATCGAGATAAACTCTATCTACAAGATAAGACGTGGGAAAAAATATGTGAAGAAATGAGCTGGCAATACATTCGCACGGTCTAGGGAATTAATGTAGAATCATATAAAATTGACCGACCCCCCGGGTCTAAAAAAACTAGATTAAACTTTTAAAGATAGAGTAGGATAGTAAGAATGAGTAATAAGTATAATAATAGTAAAATATATAAACTCGTATGTGATGATGGCCATTATTATATTGGTTCAACTACACAAAAATTAAATCATAGATTTAATAATCATAAAAATTTATCAAAAAAAAATATATTACGTGTATATGAACATATTAATACAATTGGATGGGATAAAGTTCATATTGAATTAGTTGAAGATTATCACTGTAATAATAAAAATGAACTTAATATAAAAGAAGAAGAACATATTAATAAAAATAATACAGACTTTCTTTGTCTTAATAATGATATTGAAGAAATTGAGAATATTATAAATAAAAATAGTGATAATGATGAAAATAATGAAATTAGTTATGAATCTAATAATGATTCTGATTATGAATCTATATATAGTAATGACTCTGATAATACATATCAAGATGGAAAAATATATAAATTAACATGTAAAGATGGACATTATTATATAGGTTCAACAACTACATCATTGATAAAAAGATTTAGTAGTCATAAATATACTATAAAAAAAAATACTAATGGTGGAAATTATACATACTTTAATTCATTGCCAATAACAGATATTAATATTGAACTTATTGAAAATTATCCGTGTAACACAAAAGGAGAATTAAGAAAAAGAGAAGATTACTATATTCAGTTTTCATTATCTGATAGATATTGTTTAAATACATTTAGAGCATTTCAATCAGATGATGACAAAAAAGAGTATGACAGACTTTATTATACGCTAAATAAGGATAAAGCTAAAGAAAATATAAAAAAATATTATGAGGCCAATAAAGAAACTATTATTGAAAGCCATCGTGAATACAATGAACAAAATAGGGAAAAAGTAGATTCATATCAGGCACAATATCGTTTAGATAATGCCGAAAAACGCAGAGAATATACCAAACAATATGCCAAAGAACATCCAGAACAAGTAAAAGAAGCTAAAAAGAAATATAATGAAGAAAATAAAGAGAAAAATGCGGCATATTGGAAAGAATACAACAATAAAGAGGAAAACAAAGAAAGAATAAGAAAAATGAAACAAAAATCCGCTCAAAAGATGAAAGAGCAGAATGCAGATAAAATCGCAGAAGAAAAAGAGAAAAAGAAACAAGCTCGAGAAGAACAAAAACAAGCCAGAATCACATATGATAAAGCTATAGTACAATGCGTATGCGGTGGTTCATATCAGAACTATCAAAAGAAACGCCACGAAGAAAATAAGAAACATCAAACATTTATTACTTCAAATTAATTAATATTTGTAATTATAATAATTACTATATTAATTAGATTAATACTTTAAATAACTATAAAATTATAAATTCTCAAAATCTGGAACTCTAAAAAGTCTCAAATTATGGTATTTGTATTAATTAATAAAGGTTAACACCCCCCTATATATCCTGTTTTTAGTAAATACACATCACGAGGTCGTCAGTTAGTAAAATGGGTGATTTCTTACATACGCGGGAAGCCAACGAGATTTGCGCCGAGTCCGAAGCCAGCTCCTTGGCGGGCCGTAACACCAACACTTGGCGAGACGGCATCGAGGATGGCGAAGACGACGGCCGCGAGGACGGCGAGGGTCGCGACTTCATCGAGAGGAAGAGACTTCTTAGGGATGAAGATAGCAGCGGCAGCAATCACTAGACCTTCAATTAAATACTTGATAACACGATTGACAATTTCAGCAAATCCGTAGCCCATCATTTCTATATTCAAACCTTAGAAAAAAACTCACACGATAAAAAAAATTGTACTCAATGAATACGAGTTTAAAGCTTGAATACTCAGAAACGATAGACAGAAATGAGTGATAAAAATGCCCCCACCGTAGTCGAAGACTTTCTTGATGAAGACGCTGAAATCCCTGGCCAGCGTTACGTGCTATTGAGCTTCCTCAGCCCGGAGAAAGTTCTCGATAAGAAAGAACTATATTTCTTCCAAAAATTCCTTCAAGGATACGAAGTTGATTGGAAAGTCAAGAATCTTGAAAAGTTTATGGTCGATGTTGTAAAAAGTGTTAATGATCAACTTGATGACCGTATTAAAGAACTTGAGAAGAATGACCAATTTGATCAGGCCACTATTTGCCGTAAAAATCGTCTTCGTGTCGATGATATTATGACCGATTATGGCAGCTTTGTACAAAAGAATCGTGCGGATCTTAATAAGACTAAGATTGCAGAAGCATATGATGATTTTATGTATGCGAACAAGACTAAACTCGAGGATGAATTCTATGCGCTAAATGACTTCCGTACCTCTATGCGTGGTGTCAAGGTTCGCGGTGTATATGGTAATCCCAAAGAGGCTGAACTAAAGGCCAAAAAGCTCCAAAATAAGGATAAATACCATAATATCTTCTTAGCTGATGTTCGTAAATGGACTCCTTGGGATCCTCAACCACACGAAGTTACTGACCAGGAATACAATAATGATCAACTCAATAACCTAATGCGCAAGTATAAGGAAAATGAGGACAATCGTGAGAAGTTTTTCGATGAGCGTACTAAGGTTGGAGCAGCAGGTGCAGGAGCATCAACTAAACAGGTATTCGGTGGTGCTGGCGCTAATCCATCTGAAGCACTAAGTGGTATGTTCAGCAGTAATGGTGACCTTGCTGTTCAACGAAAGATGGAGAAGGCATCTCTAACTGTTGAAAAAGTTGATGAGAATGCTGTTGTAGAACCGAAGCAATAATTAACAAAAGTACATTATTTCAAATAATTAGTTTTTGTTAGGCAGCACTTTTTTATAAAAAAGTAAAGTTTTTTACAGACTTTTTCCTATGAATAGTATTTTTGCGCACTTTTTCCTAAAAAGTGCTAAGTGCTTTAGGAGTAGTATCCAGTATTAGGAACCGGGCCACCAACAAAAGTTGGGATACAGGCTTGAGTGGTTCCATCACAGAAGTACCCTTCAGGGCAAGGATTGCCATCCTCATTTGGTGAGCGGCAGAGGTAATCTGTATTAGGATCTGGGCGCCAAGATGGGAGCTTTGAAGCTGACCCAATTGCAGGAATACCTGCGACACCCCCATCAGCCGAAGATGGTCCTGATGGACCCCCTGCCACCATCATATCCTGGAATCCAGAAATAGCATAATGTACCTCCATTTTCCCAATAAAACGCACAACCATTGGCAGTAAAACTACAGCGACTACAAGTAAAACGAACATTGCCCCAATTCCCATTGATTTAGTACGAGCCATTTCTGACAGAAGCAAAGGTTTTATTATTCAATAACCATTTTAAGCGTATGGATACTTTGTCGGTGGTGTCATTGGTAAATCTGAAATTCGTGGCCAGCTAGTAGGAATGTCTGATTTACAATACCCATTCATACACCGTATGCGTTCTCCTGAACACGGGGGTAAATCCACTCCACAGCGAACTACATCCACAAAGCCCTCGGAAGGATTCGGTGTTATCACTAAATATATCATCATTCCTATAACCGCCACTATAAATAGCGTACCAGCTAATTGTCTTAGTTTCATATCCATTCTACTATTTATTTACTATTTATTATATTAGTATTTCTTTTGAACATTGATGGCTGGACCTCTTAACTTAGCACTTGATCTTGGATCAAAGTTATTAACATCTTCTTCTTCCTTAATACGCGCTAACATCTCAGATTGACGCCACAATTCAGGTGCCCCCATCTTAAATTCACCGTGAATATCTGCCTTATACCAGAAAATCGTGTCTTCCAACTTGTTACTTTGTGTATTATTGTTAATTACTAAACATTCGTAATTCTGTGTACACTGGTCCATCATTTGACAGAAAAATTCTAACGATGGGAAAGCTGAACCGTAATTTACATATAGACGCTGACGATTATTCATATAAGGTTCTCTCAGAATGAATACATAATCCACATTGGTACGAAGAGCAGGTTGAATACCAAGCGGGAACTGCATAGTGATAATAAAGAACACCTTTAACCAACGACCATTCATAAACAAATAACGAATGTTCTTATCGTGTGTCCAAGAATCATCGTACATACAATCATCAAGAATCAAAAAAGCACGAGGGTCAATATTTGTTCTAACACCACGGCTTTCATCTTGCTGAATACGTTGCATAACCAGTTTTTGTCTCTTTACAAAATTAGCCAAAATTACTGCATTATACTCACCGTGAATAAACATTGGTGGAACAATCTTTTTAAAGAAACCATTTGACTCTTCAGTACCTGAAATAACACAACCCATAGGTAAATCTTGATGATGGAATAATAAATCACGAACAAGAGTTGATTTACCAGTACGCCGTCGTCCAATAAATACTACCACTGCATCCTGTGGAATTGATTTCATTACAAACTTCCGGAGATTAACATTTACTCCACCTTGAGCCATTTTTATTCTAGTACAGACAAAAATAACTAGTGCGCTACACAAACGCACCGTTACTCTTTGAAGAAAGAAGATGATGAAGTCAGTACTCCAGACGCTTCAAAACCAACCTTGTAGGGAACGAGAAATTGGAGAAAATGAAAAAGATAATTTTTCAAATTATCTACATTTACAACGTTATCATCCAGCTCTCGATATCTTTAAAATTCCTGAATCATCACTATCCCATAAAAATCTAGAACTCTCCTCAAAATATCATATCGCCTCTTGGAGTAACCAAGATGAAACAAATCAAAAAATCTGGAATACTACTCGAACAATATATGGTTCAACCACATCCGAACCCTGTAAAACTTTTGTCAAAACTGTACACCTCCTTAATCCTATTGACTTAATCAAAGAGAAATATACTATTCCTGAACATCCTTTACTACCACAAAGTGAAAACACTTGGAAGAAAACACTTCTTAAACTACATAGCCATAATAATCAAGCATACGTTGACACTGTTGCTAACTTTGTACTTAGCGCTTTTAGAGAAAATAACTTAACTCCACATTGTGTACTTTACTATGGAGCAGCAACTGGGATTAGTAAGAAATATCAATATAATATTTCGCTTGAATATGATACGTATAGACAATGTCGTTGGTTTTGGAAGGGAATGAAATCACATTGTGCCCGCCTAACAGTTATACGCGGTGATGCTGATGTTGAAGAAATTCCAAACTTTGAAGAAATCTATAAAGATATTACCTCTTGTCCATTTGAGGATACTGATTCTGAAGTGTCTGAAATTGAACTTGAACCTGTTACAGATAAAGATGTTCCTGAAATTTCAGATGTTGAGTCAATAAAATCATTTACATTTGATAATATTGAAGAAGATGCTCAAAATGTTAAAGATATTTTTGAAATTAATAAAAAAGTCACAAAACGTGTATCTTTAAAAAAGAATGAATCTAGTTCGGAAGAAGAATCAAATAGTGACTCAGATGGTTTGACTAGTTCTGAGGGTTCAGATGAATCAGTTGAACTTGATTTAGATATTTGTCTAGAAATTCCAAATATGCCAGTTATCCTAATCTACCAAGAAGCACAAGAAGGAGTTATGGATAACCTTCTTGATGAAGATGAAATTGATGAACACAAGCGCGGGTCTCAAGGATGGGAAGCTCGTTGGATTGCCTGGTTATTTCAAGTTATCTCTGTACTCTCATTTTTACAAAATGCCATCTGCTTTACCCATAACGATCTTCACTCAAATAATATTCTTTGGAGAAAGACTGATAAAAAATTCCTGTATTATAAAGCTAAAGATGGAACTATTTGGAGAGTGCCAACATTTGGAAAAATATTTACAGTTATTGATTTTGGTCGCTCCATTTTCCGCTTAGGAAAACACTTATGGGTTTCTGATGATCATTGGCCTGATCAAGAAGCAGGTGATCAATACAATTTTGGGCCATTCTTCGATCACACACTTCCTAAAAATCCTCCAAATCCATCTTTCGATCTCTGTAGATTATCAGTTAGTTTACTTGATGGCCTCTTTGATGAAGCTCCTCCAAAAAAGAAAGGCAAAGGTGTATCAATTATGAGCCAAGAAGATACCTGGAAAGTATATGAAACCAATTCACCATTATATAATCTCCTATGGAGTTGGACTGTAAATAAAGATGGGCACACTATATATGAGGATAAGAATGGGGATGAGAAATATGAAGGATTTGATTTGTATGTTCGAATTGCACACGATATTCATAATGCGGTTCCAAAAGACCAAATTCATAAACCAGTCTTTTCTCAATTTAAATGGAAACAAAAAGTTTCACAAGATGAAACTATTTATTCCCTTGGTGCCTAAATAAATTAATTATAGTACTTATAAAAGTAATTAGATTAATTTAAAAATATTAATTAGTCCCACAGCAAGATTGTTCAGCTAGAGTAAGTGGTGAGCAGGGGCAACCATTATCAATAGTAGTACAGCCTCCAGTACCCTTTCTATAAAATCTCATTTGGCCATTCTTTACAGTATTAATAATGGATTGATCCCAAATACCTAATGCTGGCGCATATCCTGTATTTGGTTGATTTGTTGATGTACCTGTGGGTGGAATATTCCAAGGAGAAATACGACTAATAAATGAACCGGACTCAGTAGTAGCGCGACGGCGTTGTGTGATTAACGAACTATCATATACAGTCGTAGGCATTTCTACATCACTGTGAGAAATAAACAGGAATTATTTTATAAACCTAATCCTTTTCTTAGATTTAATATACAAACCCATTCGGTTTATATTTAACTAGAAATGTATTGGGTGCAACAGTAGGTGTACTACTATTAGCTAATGTTCCAGCTACATCTGTAGTTCCAGGTGCATTATAGATACTAATTGGATTTGATTGATAAGTTCCTGTTACAATAATATTATCACTAGAATCAACTGTTACACCGATTCCCCTATCATCATCTGTTCCAGTAATTCTAGTTGCCCATATACCAGCTCCATTTGAGTCATATTTAATTATTAATACATCATATGAGCCACTATTATCTAGTGTTCCAAATAAAACTGTACCTGCTGTCGGCGGTGGTGATGCATTAAAAATGCTAACTGGGTTTGATGAATAAATTCCTGTTACAATGATATTATCACTGGAATCAACAGTTATGCTATTTCCAAATTCATCTCCAGGCCCAGTTCCAGCAATTCTAGTTGCCCATTGAGTAGTCCCAGTTGAATTATATTTAACTATATACCCATCATTATCACTATTAAAAGGTAATGTTCCAAATACATTTATAATTCCACCAGGAGAATTATAGATAGTAACTTGTGAAGTATAATATCCTGTTGTAATAATATTATTATTAGAATCAACTGCTATACTAGATCCAATACTAGTACCAGTGTTACTAATTTTAGTTGCCCATTGACCAATCCCATTTGAATTATATTTAACTATAAAAGCATCATAGCCACCACTATTAGCTAGTGTTTGAAATACAGTTCCAGATGTAGTTCCGTATGGAGGAGTTATTTGTGTATTATAGATGTTAACTGGATTTGGATAGTAACTTCCTGTTACTATTATGTCATTATTAGAATCAACTATTATAGCTCCCCCAAATGAACCGCCATTAAGGTTACTCCCAGCAATTCTAGTTACCCATTGACCTATTCCACTTGAATCATATTTAACTATATATGCATTACGTACTGAAGGAGTAAATATTAATGTTCCAAATACATTTGTACCGGTTGGTGGTGGAGATGTATTATAAATGTTAATATTCCTAGTATAACTTCCTGATAGAATAATATTATTATTAGAATCCACTGTTACACTAGATCCTTCTACTATAGAAGATCCTGAAGTTCCAGCAATTCTAGTTGCCCATTGACTAACCCCATTAGAACTATATTTAACTATATATACATCTTCAAAACCACTATTACCTAAATTTAGTGCGGTATTAGCTGATCCATCGGCATTATAGAAAATAAGAGGGTTTAGACCCGTTGTATCAGTATAAGTTCCTGATACAATTATATTATTATTAGAATCAACTGCAATGCCTCCTCCAACAGATTTAGAATCATTAGAATCATTAGTAATTCTTGTAAACCATATACCAAATCCATTTGAATTGTATTTTGCTATATATACACTACTAGATATACTATTTGGTAATGTTCCAAATATAGTTCCATCTATATTATAGATATTAGGATTTGATGTATATTGCCCTGTTATAATTATGTTATTATTGGAATCAACTATTATACTAGTTACATCCGTAATTCCAGTTCCAGCAATCCGTGTAAACCAATTACCACCCGTATTAGATATAGTTGATGTTAAGGATGCTAAGGAAGCACAAGGACAACCTAAATCATAGGTTGTACATGTTGGACCTCTAGTTACAAATAATGAATTACCCAACTCTACCTCATTAATTATCGATGCATTCATATTACTTGTTTGTGGTTGTGAATTAACATTATTAAAATTAGAAATAATACTTTTAGCTATAGCTTTATTTCCAAGTCTTTTTGTTATAACTGATGCATCAAAATTACGGTTTGACATCTAATTAGAATCTAATAAATTTATCTATTTAATATGTGTATTCTGACATTTGTCCAGTTATAACACTATTTATTATGGACTGTTGAGAAATACCTAATAGTGGAGCATATCCAGTTGTCGGATTTGTTATACTTTGGATACGATTTATAAACTATCCTGAAATTGTCATATTCTTTCGCCTCTGTGTGATTAATGAACTATCATATATAGTCGTAGGCATTTCTAATAAAATAGTTTATTTAACTATATATTTAATAAACTATTAATTTAAATTTAAATAATATTTTTATCTACCAGCTAAGCGTGGTGGGCCAACCTGTAAATCTAAATCTCCATTATCAAATCCTCCACTAAATGATGACGGAAGTGAAACTGGCAGTTCCATTTTAGGAAACATATCTGGTACCAAAACACCCGTAAATGCTATTAGGATAGATCCACTAATGAAATCTTGTAGTAGATTCATTGTTTTATAATCCTTATCTTTATACTTGGCAGCAGTAAAACTTAAAGCAATGAAGACTAAGCCTCCAACAAAAATCCAGGGGAACCACGTTGGTGTCATTATTCCATTGGTTCGAGAAAAACACACTTGAGATGACCGCACTGAAATTAATTTAATTCCTCATAATCTCCAACCCCCATTTCTTCATTTTCATTCTTCTTTTCGTCTAGACTATCAAAATCCAATCCTTCTGATAATGGTGTGCCAACATCATCTAATATTTCAAGAGCCGGAACATCATTATCTTCTTCACCATCCTTAGGATCATATATCATATCAGAATCCATTGGGTGGTCCGAATCAAATACCGCATCAAACTCTCCAAATCTTACAGTAGGTTTATCCTCAATTATAATTGTTTGTGGAGGTAACTGAACAACTTCGGATGGCTGAACAATCTCATTTTTAGGTGTAGTGTCAACGGAAATAACTATAGGAGCTGGAAGAGGTTCAACAGATGTCTCAGTAGTTGCAGTTGTTGTTTCTGGAACTACCTCTGGAACAGTTACAGGTTGTGGAATAGTAATTTCTGGTGGAATTTCCTTTGTAGCATCCTTCGTTTCATCTTCTTTTTCATTATCACTATCTTCTTCATCTGCTGCTTCATTGCTTTCATTGCCTTCATTATTAACAAAATCTTTCAGAATCGATTTAACAGGCACTAAACTTCGTACAGCTTGGATAACTCCTTCATTTAAAATTCCCTCAATATTTCTATAATTCTGTTGTTTCTCAATTCCAGAAATATCCTCTCTAAACAAATACGTAGAACTCCATAATAACTTTGAAGTTTCACATAATACTTTAAATAGGAAATGTTCTACTTTCGGTACATTAATTTCAATCTTCTTCTTATTTGAAGAGAGACGAATGGCAGTTAAAACTTTGGTGTAAGCAATAAAAACTGCGGTAAGAAGATCATCGAGATAGTCGCAGCCACAATTTGTGTAAATTGTATGTATCTCATTATTAACTTTCTCCATATTCCAGTCGTGAATCTCATTTAAATAATTTTGGAATTGCCATAAGGAACGTTTTGGCGTTGTAGTCATAGTCTGTTTAGATTTTTCAAGTAAGTTAATGAAAAACTGGAAGTAGGCCGGTACTAAAAAAACACAAAGCTGCTTTGTATATTCCGCTCTAGCATCCGAATACACGGAAAGAATTGAATCTGAACCTCTATTCATTCTTCTTCATTCTGTGTTGTTGTTGATGCCTTGTATAACGCACTTCCTAAAAACGCCCATAATGATCCTGAAACCTCAACACATTTACCGTAGTCTTTTAATAGAGTTTCATTCTTAAGAAGTGGATTAATAAGTGTATCTGGATTATAACCCTCTTTAATATATGAAATTAGGTTATCTGCTGATTGGGTTTGTGTAACTAAACACTCTTTGCGGCGATGTTCAATTATATTTTCCCAAGTCTCATTATACTGGAGTTGTAAAAATGCACACTGCTTTGCACGACGATAGGAATACTCATTCTTCTTTAAGTACTCCTTGATTTCACTTGTGTTAAGACTAGTAAAAGTTTTATTTAAATACTCTTCTAATTCATTCCAATTGTGTTGATACAAATGCTACATCACACACCGAGAACGAATTGGCTCTTGAAGGCGACCTGCATCACGACACTCCAAAATAAATAATACATCGTGTGCGTGTGTTTCTAGAATACGACGCAAA
>Ga0114963_10002149_pt1 | contig 13441 bp, 6 predicted proteins | sample C_131016_EF_Meta_FD_87019 | JGI IMG/M metagenome (GOLD analysis project Ga0114963, IMG submission 87019) | Freshwater microbial communities from Lake Croche, Canada to study carbon cycling - C_131016_EF_MetaG | ecosystem: Environmental > Aquatic > Freshwater > Lake | place: Lake Croche, Canada...
GCACTGCGCCATCAAACCCGTCTGCAGCTGTTCCAACCGCCGCCAAAGCCAACGAGGCTTTATCGCCGCGAGTCGTTGAATGACCGCGAGAACCAGTGGTACGTTTTAGATACTTGCGAGTCACCACGGAGCAGAATCGAGCTTAGGAATAACCCCAACACTCTAATGGAAGTTCATGGTTGACGGTTGTACCCGAACCAAAGTTTGAGTCACAGCCTGAAACAGAGCCTGAAACAGAGCCTGAAACCTAATGTTGACAAGCGCCCAACGAACGCCGCGCTATAAAGTCAAAATTTTTTGTACGATAACCCGGATACTGTGACAAGGAAATTACCCCACCTGCTCCCGGACGCGACACGGACAGGGCCGCTGCACGGCGTGCGCGTCGTGGATCTCTCGCGCCTCGTTGCCGGCAATATGCTGACGCTGCAGTTGGGCGATTTCGGCGCCGACGTCATCAAACTGGAATCGCCTGGCAGCGGCGACACCCTTCGGGAATGGCGCGAGAACCATCCCAACCACTCGGCAGGATTCGACGGCTGGTGGCAGGTCTACGGACGCAACAAACGTAGTCTCGCGCTGAACTTGCGCGACGAGGTGGCCATGCAGTGGTTGCGCAAATTGATTGGAACGGCCCAGGTCCTCGTCGAGAGCTTTCGCCCTGGCACACTCGAAGCCATGGGTCTCGAGCCCACGGTCCTTCATGCGCTTAACCCACGACTCGTGATCGTACGTCTCTCGGGCTGGGGCCAAAGCGGCCCATACCGCGAACTAGCCGGTTTTGGCAGCTTGATCGAGGGCTTCAGTGGGTTTGCACACAAACACCGCAACCACGACGGCGAGCCAAAGTTGCCGAATCTTGCTTTGGCCGACATGGTCGCGGGCCTTACCGGCGCCTTTGCGACGCTGGCAGCGCTGCGCGAAGTGGAAGTTCGCGGGGGCCTTGGACAGGTCATTGACCTGTCCTTGCTCGAACCGATGCTGGCGATCCTGGGTCCCGATGCGACCCACTTCGCGGCCACCGGCGTTTTACCCGCGACGGATCAAAAGATTTCTTCACCGCGTGGCGCGTTTCGCTGCCGGGACGGCAACTGGGTATCGATGTCGGGGTCGACCGACTCGATGGCGCGCCGAGTTTTTCAGGCGATCGAACAGGCCGCCTTGTTTGACGATCCGCGCTTTAGTTCGAATGCTGCGCGCTTGGAACACGACCGCGAACTGAACACGATGATTGGTGACTACATCGCCCGATTGGATCTAACAAGCTGCCTCGCGCATTTCCGCGCCCATGGCGTCACCGTGGGGCCAATCTACGACACCCAACAACTGCTCGCCGACCCGCATATCGCGGCGCGCGCTGCATACGTACACTTAGCGAGCGACGATGGCGCCGTGGCTGCGCTAATGCACGGGGTGACTCCGAAGCTGAGCGCCACACCGGGGGCGATTCGACGTCGAGCGCCGCGGCGTGGCGAACACAGCGCGGCCCTACTGGGGGAACTCGGCGCCAGCTCGGACGACATGACCGCAATGCGTGCGCGTGGGGCTCTCGAATGAATACAACCGTGCCGACTGCTCAACGCGCCCAACAGCTACGGGAGCTGCGATCACTTCTCTTTCTGCCGGCGAACTCGCCGCAACTGCTACCCAAAGCCACCGAGCGCGGCGCTGACGCGCTGATCGTCGATCTCGAAGATGCGGTGCCGTTGTCGCAAAAAGCGGCCGCACGCCCCCTCGCTGCGCAGGCGATTGCATCGTTGGCGACGCGCGGGGCCGTCGTTCTGCTTCGCATCAATAGCGAGCCGGAACAATGGCAAGAGGATTTGGTCCATCAGCCGCTCGACCAACTCACCGCCTTGATGCTACCGAAAGTCGAATCCTTGGAGCAAATTGACCGCCTTGCCGCAGCGGTGCAGCACCTCGGTGAGCTCGCCCCCGCGATCGCGATCCAGATTGAAACGCCCCGCGGAATCATTGAAGCGCCTCGCATTTGCGCGCATTCGCGGCTAAGCGCTGTCGGCTTCGGGGGCGAAGACTACAGTGCGGCGCTCGGCGTCGCACCGAGCTCGGCAGCGCTTGCGTGGCCGGCGCAACAACTCATTACCAGCGCCCACGCCTTTGCCCTGCCCTGTTGGGGACTGGCTGCCAGCGTCGCCGAAATCCAAGACCTCGACGCCTATACGCGCTCGGTTGGTGAAGCACGGTCGATGGGATTCACGGGCGCGGTTTGCATTCATCCGCGGCAAGTTGCGATCGTCAACCAAGGGTTCGCACCAAGCCCCATCGAGCTCGAGTGGGCAGCACGTGTTATCGCAGCTGACCTTGAAGCGCAGGCCGCTGGAATTGGCGCACTCGTGTTGGACGGAAAAATGATCGATCGGCCCATCGTCGAACGCGCGCGCGGGTGGCTTCGCCAAGCCTCGGCAAACAGCGAGAGCCCTTAAGATGGAACACCCAAACAGGGCATGCGCCTGGAGGGGAAACCCTAAGCCACGGACCTGCAAGGAACCGCCACAATATGCGCTTGGGCAACCGACTCCGTCGGTCTGACTCGCCACCACTGCTCCATAGGATTCCGACATGTTTGTGCGCTCACCGAAAACCCGCCTCGCGGTTCTCCTCAGCACCCTGCTGATCTCGAGCACCTCTTTCGCCCAAGCCTGGAAGCAAGGCATGACCGCGGAGCAGGCGAACTCGACCCTTGCGCCACTCGCTGGCAAGCTCACCGTGACGCCGGCTTCGGAGATCCCGATTGACAAACTGAAACTGCCACCTGGTTTCAAGATTGAACTTTGGGCCACCGGCATCCCCGGCGGCCGCGAAATTGCCCAAGGAGACCAGGGCAAGTACTACGTCGGAACGCGCGGCATCGGTCGTGTTTACGAAGTGACCGACAAGGGCACAGAGCGCACCAGCCGCATCGTTATCGACAAGCTCGACCAGCCCTCCGGTGTCGCTTACAAAGACGGCAGTCTTTACGTGGCTGCGGTCGGAAAGATGCTGCGTTTTGATGGTATCGCCAGCAAGCCTGATGTCGCTCCCGTCGACGTCACCGCTGCGTTCAACCTGCCAGCAGACCACGTCCACCACAACTGGAAGTATCTGCGCTTCGGCCCCGACGGCAAGCTCTACATGCCGATCGGCGCACCCTGCAATATTTGCGATGTCAAGACCGAACAGTTCGCCACGATTCGTCGCTACAACCCCGACGGTTCCGGGATGGAGGTCATTGCTACGGGTGTGCGTAACTCCCACGGTTTGGATTGGCACCCGGTGACCAAAGAGCTATGGTTCTCCAACCATGGCCGCGACTGGCTGGGCGACGACACCCCGAACGACACCTTTAACCGGCTCACGAAAGTGGGGCAACGATTTGGGTTCCCACACTGCCACCAAGGGACGATCGCAGACCCGGACGTCAAAAAAGACGACGCCTGCACGGGCGTGGAGAAACCCGTCGCGCTGATGGGGCCTCACGCAGCGGCGATGGGCGTGCATTTCTATACCGGCGCGATGTTCCCAGCCGAGTACAAGAACGTTGCCTTCGTCGCACGCAAAGGTTCGTGGAATCGGACCGTCAAATCCGGCTTTGACGTGGTCACGGTTCAGGCCGGCAACGAAGGCCAGGACGCCAAGGTGACCCCGTTCATCACCGGCTTCCTGGATCCCGCGACGCAAACCTTCTTCGGTCGCCCAACGTTCTTTCACCAAATGCAAGACGGCTCGCTGCTGATTTCCGACGAGCAGGTGGGCGCCATCTATCGCGTGTCCTACGCCAAACCCTGATCCATCATGAACAAACAGCCAGAGTCGAGTGCACTGGCGATGAAAGCCACCCCAGCGCGGGTGGCTTTTTTCATTGCCCGATGTGCCGCCAACGCCCTCTTTGCCGGGCTTAGTTTTGCGTTCTCGTCGAGCTGGGCAGCGAGCCCCGGCAGCGCTGATCAGGTGCGCCCCGTATGCGCTGCTTGCCACGGCGCCCAGGGCACTTCGAGCCTGCCCCTAATGCCGTCGCTGGCAGGACAACCGAAGGTTTTTCTGGAGAACCAGCTGGTCATGATCCGCGAAGGCCTCCGGGAGATCCCCGCCATGACCGGTCTGCTGACGAAGCTCAGCGACGCCGACCTGATCGCCTTGGCGCGTTGGTACTCGGAGCAGACCCCTGATCCGCTGGCAGCTCCGGCGTTCGCCACGCCACGCCAACCCGAACGCCTCACTGCCGGTGCGACGATGGCGAAAGAAGCGCTCTGTGGCACCTGCCACCTGCCAAGCTACCTCGGACAGAGCCAAGTCCCGAGGCTGGCGGGCCAACGCGAAGACTACCTACAAAAAACAATGATTCTCATGCGCGATGGCAAGGCCGTCGGGCGCGACAGTATCATGGCGTCAACGCTGCGCGGCATGAGCGATGAACAGCTGCGCAACCTAGCGCATTACTTTGCAAGTCTCGGCACCCCGCCCTAAGCACCGATAAGGATCCGGGGGCCCCCGCCCCTCGTTCCACCCCTCGTGCAGATCGTCTTTTCCAACCGCTACGAAATCCTGCGGGAGCGCCTGCTAGAGGGACTCGGGGACGAACGCCTTGGGCCCTTCCAAGCCCAGCAAGTCGTGGTACCCAGCATCGCCATTACGCGCGACCTGCAGCGCGCGCTTGCGATTCGGGACGGTGTTTGCGCGAATGTCGAGTTTTCCTTTCTTGCGCAATGGCTATGGCGTGAAATTAGTCACTACCTACCGGTTGCCCAGCAATCTCCGTTTGCACAAGAAGTCCTTGCCTGGAGGGTATTCGAGAGCCTAAGCGACCCGGATTTCGTCTCCACTCAGCCAGTGCTCGCGCCCTATCTGGCAAAAATCAACCCAGCACAACGTTTCGATTTCGCCAACCAAACTGCGCGGCTATTCGAGCAATACATTACGTATCGCCCCGATCTGCTGCAAGCGTGGTCGATGGCCACCGCTGCGCCCACCGACCCAAGCACCCAAGCAAAAACCCACCCGAGCACCCGAGCAAAAACCCAGACGACGAAGGTGAGAGGCCCTGCACACGCGCACGCCGGATGGCAACGGGCGCTGTGGCGGCGCATCGCCGAACAGACCGGTGCGACGCACGAGCACCCGGCGAGCGCATTTTTACAAGTCCTACCGGCGCGAACCCGCGATCCCAAAGCGGTCCATGTGTTCGCGCTGCCCGCGCTCCCGCCGCTTTATTTGCAGGCCCTCCGCGGACTCTCGAGCGTCCTGCAGGTTCATTTGTATGTTGTTAATCCTTGTCAGGAGTTTTGGTTCGATGTCGTCGACCCCAAGCGCCTAACTCGCCTGCAGATGAACGCGCGAGCGCATCATCACGAAACGGGTAATCGTCTGCTGGCGGCGTGGGGTCAGCAAAATCAGGCCGCCCTCACGAGCCTGCTGAACAACGAAACACCCACCGAAACCCTCGAGATGGCGTTTGCGGCAACCGGCAAAACGACGCTACTCGCGCGCCTCCAGGACGCCATTTTGTGTCTTGAAGAGCCGTCGCAAACACCCCGTCCGGAGGCCGACCAGAGCCTACAGATCCATATCTGCCACGGCTTGCGCCGCGAGCTCGAGGTTTTGCACGATCAGTTGTTGGCCCTTTTCGCCGAGGAGCCCACCCGGCGCCCCGACGAAGTGCTCGTGGTGACCCCCAATCTGATTGCCGCGGCGCCTCTGATCGATGCTGTTTTTGGTACGACCCGTGAACCCGAGCGACTGCCGTACCGCATCACCGGCTTACCACAACGACGCGTCAACCCAATTGCGCGCAGCCTATGTCTGCTGTTGGCGCTCGGCGACCGGCGTTACACCGCGAGCGAAGTCTTCGGTTTACTTTCTCAAGCCCCCGTGATGGCGAAGTTTGGGCTCGACCTCGACGCGCTCGAAACCATTCGGGTTTGGTTTGAAGTGAGCGGATTTCGCTGGGGCCTCGACGCCGATCAGCGACAGTCGGTTGGGCTCACGACCGAACCCCGCCATAGCCTCTCCGATAGTCTGCAAAGGCTCCTGATTGGCTACGCGATGGGTCCGGAGGTATTCGGCACGCGTCAAGGCGTGGGCGACTTTCCGCAGGAGCAAGCGCCCCTGCTCGGTACCTTGTGGCAGTTTTTCGAACGCCTCCGGCACTACCAGGAAAAATGGTCGTGCGAACAAACGGCCAGCGTCTGGTGCGATTGTCTGCGTTCAGCCTTGGCCGACTTTGTCGCGTATGAAGAGCCTTGGCGAGACGATTACCAAGCCGTTTGGCGCTGCCTTCACGAACTCCACGAGCACTTGCAGCAAGCCGAATACACGGCCAAATTCCCCTTGAGCGTCTTTGTGCGGGCACTGAATGAGCGCCTCGAAGAAGGCGCTCAGGGCGCCACCCCGAGCGGACAAATCACCTTTGCGGCCATTCCAGGCTTGCGTTACCTGCCGTATCGATACCTCTTTGTCGTCGGCCTCAATGATGGCGAGTTTCCGCGCCCACAAACCCACCTTGAGTTCGATCTCATGGCGGCTCAACCGCGTGCCGGCGACCGTCAGATCGGCCTCGAAGACCGCAATCAATTTCTCGATTTGTTTCTCGCCACCCGTGAACGTTTGAGCTTGTCGTACACCGGTCGCCATCCGCGCAGCAACGCCCGGTTACCCCCTTCGGTGATGGTCGCCGACCTACTCGACCAAATCGAACGCACCTGGCCTGGCCTCGCGAAACAAATCACCATTGAGCACCCTCTTCAAGACTTTGAACGATATGCCGAATCAGAATCGTTTCAGTCCGTAGGTTCCATCGTGTACGAGGCTCCAGCGCAGCAGGCAGTTCCCGTCGCAGCGCCGGAGGAGCTGGAGGGCAAGGGCGAGGGCAAGGGCGATGGCAAGAGCGACGTCGAAGGCGAGAGCGACGTCGAGGTCGAGGTCGAAGGCGAGAGCGAGGATGATCTAGAGGACTCTGCCCCAAGTCTTGGCACCCGGTTTTTTGATGCTCCCCTGCCTGCCGCCGAGGCACGCTGGCATCCGGTGTCCCTGGATCAGCTCCAGGCCTTTTTTCAGAATCCAGCCCGTTATTTCTTGCGCCATCGTCTGGGGATCGAGCTCAAGTCCAATGACGAGGAGCTGAACGACGAGGAGCCCTTTGAACTGCTCGGCAGCGCGCGCCGTGCGCTTGTTGAGCGGCTCACGCCGAGCGCGATCGCGGGGGCGAGCGCAAGCGAATTAGAGCGCCTGGCCTTAGCGGGCACCGAACTGTCCAGCGGCGCGCTCGGCGAGCTGCAAGCCCAGCGTGAAATCCGCGATTTACGGCATTGGGCGAACACCGTACGCGCTTACCGCGAGGACGCGATCGTCAATCCGCTGGATCTGCACTTGAGCGTCCCAATCGATGGCGAGCACTGGCAACTGCGGGGCACGCTCACGGATGTTCGCCCGGACGGCCTCGTACGCGGGTCATTCGAATCCGCCCACGCCAGCGTCTACCTCAGTAACTGGATCGAACACCTGTTTTTGTGCGCCGCTAAAGAACCGCCTGTCGACGCGCAAACCCGATGGCTCGGACGGGCCACAGGTTTCCGACTGCGCGCGGTACCCAATGCCCGTGAGCAGCTCGAAGGGCTGGTCCGTCTCTACGCCCGCGGCTTGTCGGAGCCACTACGTTTTTTTCCCAAATCTGCCTGGGCACGAGTGAGTCAGGGCCGAATGGGAGCGGCGCACCAGGAGTGGCGTTCTCATTCGAGACGTCCCTTTGGAGAAGACCGGAACGCAGCCTTTCAGTTGGCGTTTCGCGGCATCGCCAACCCCCTGGATCGGGTCTTTGAAACCCTGGCAGAACAGATTTTTCGCCCCCTTCTGAACGCCCTCGATGGTCCCGAAGCCCTGCATGGTGCCGACACTCCCGCTGGTCTCCCGAGTCTCGACCAGTCAGAGACGCACGCGAAAGGGGTGCGCGCGTGACGGCGAGCCCGCTCCCCGATGCTCTGCATTGTCGGCTCGACGCGGTCACGCTGATTGAAGCCTCGGCCGGAACCGGAAAGACGTGGACGATCTGCCAGCTTTACCTGCGACTGCTGCTGGAGCGCGGTCTGCGCGTCAAGGAGATCCTTGTCGTGACCTTCACCCGCGCCGCCACCGCCGAGCTGCGCGGACGCGTTCGCGCCCGGCTGGTCGAGATGCAATCCGAACTTCGCGCAGCGGAGGCCCTCGGCGTCGACGGCATCGCGAATCTGCTCAAACGCTGCGCGGTGACGACGAACGAACCGGGAGCGAAGCTGCAAGCGCGTCTCGAACTCGCCATCAACGAATTTGACGAAGCCGCCATCTTCACCATTCACGGGTTCTGTCATCGCGTTCTTGCTCAAACGCCCCTGAGTAGCGGGCTGCCGTTTGCGATGGAACTCATCGAAGACGACCGTAAGCTCTGCGACCACGTCGTCGCTGACTTCTGGCGCAAGGAAATCCTCACCTTGCCCGCAGATTCACTCTTTACGCGTTATTTGTACGAAACGCGCCAGACGCCCGCCCTGTGGGCGGCAATGCTTGCCCAAACGCAAAGCCGGCCCTACGCCGCGTGGCGTTGGCCAGAGCTGATCGACGATGAATCCTTCGACGGCGATGCCGCAGCGATGGCGGAAGCGATGGCGGCGGCCCTCGAGCGCGCCGCAACAATCTGGCGGCGCGAGCGCGGCGCAATCCTCGAACAGATCGTGCAAGCGCTACCCGCGATGAATGCGCAGTCCTACCACGCGCAATCGATCGCCGACAGCGCCGAACGTTGGGACGCATTACTGATCCACCGCTCGGCCTCCCTATTCCGGGTCGCCAGCACGGACAAAGCCCAGTTACTCACCAGCGGCATGTTGCGCCGGCGCGTGCGCCGCAACAAACAAGCCCCCGAACATCCGTTCTTTGACGCTGCCCAGGCCACGCTCGAGAGCAGCGCCCTCGTCAGTCAAGCGTCCCAACGCACCTTGCTGCGCACGCTGCGATCGATGCTCGATCAATCCCGTACCGCACTCATGGCGCTCAAGCATCAAAGCGGGGTGGTTTCGCACGACGACCTCTTGTTCATGACCTGGCGTGCAGTCGCCCATTCGGAAGACGGAGGCGCGGCGTCTGCGGCCTTGGCGGCACAACTGCGCGCGCGCTATCCCGCCGCATTGATCGACGAGTTCCAGGACACCGACCCTCTGCAATGCGGCATTTTTTTTGCAATCTACGGCGATGGGACGCTGCCCATGTTGATGGTGGGCGATCCCAAACAAGCGATTTATCGCTTTCGTAATGCCGATCTCGCCGCCTACCTTGAGGCTAAGAAAAAGGCGCAGGCGGTCTACGCGCTCAAACACAACTACCGATCCGTCGGCGGCCTTGTCAGTGCGGGTAATGCATTCTTCAGCAGTCACCCCGAAGCCTTTATTGAGAGCGGAATCGTCTACCAGTCGGTCGCGGCGGCAGCCCAGCCGCGCGAGCTACTCGTCGACCCTGCGGACCCGCCGAGCGAACCGGGCTGGCGACCCCTGCGCCTTTGGCGGCTACCCAGCGAAGCAAGCGGACAAGCCTTAGCCCTCGCGCAAGCACGAGCTTGGGCGATCGGACGCTCTGCTGACGAAATTCAGCGTTTGCTGCAAGCCGGCGTGAAGATCGACGGACGCGCGCTAAGAGCAGGAGAAATCGCCATCCTGGTGCGAACGCACCGAGAAGGCCAAGCGATGAAAGCGGCCCTGCAAGCGCGGGGGGTTGCCAGCGTCGAGCTCTCGCAAGCGAATGTATTCGGCACCACGGAAGCGCAGGATCTCGAGCGCCTGCTGCGCGTGCTCCTGCTGCCGATCCGTGACCCGCGGCGCCCCGCCCAGCTGCGCGCGCTGCTGGCAAGCGAGCTACTGGGCTGGTCGAGCCACTCGCTGAACGCGCTCGCCTCCGACGATCGTCAATGGCAAACGATCAACGAGCGTTTTGCGCAGTATCGCTTGGACTGGCAGACCCACGGATTCGCTTTTCTTTTTCAGAAGTTTCTGCGGGATGAATGTATCGTTGAACGCTGCCACGCGCAGACCAACGCTGACCGACGCCTGACGAATCTGATGCACCTGGGGGAGCTACTCCAGAGCGCAGCCCAGGAACTCGATGCCGATGCCGCCCTGGTGCGTTGGTTCAGCAACCAACGCAATGAGCCGAGCGCGCGCGAGAGTTCTCTATTGCGTTTAGAGTCTGACCAAAATTTAGTACAAATTGTCACCATCCACCAGTCCAAAGGACTTGAATATGGCGTTGTGTTTTGCCCGCTCCTCTGGGACGCTTCGAGCAAAGCTGGAACGACGACGATTCCGCTTGCCGATCGCACTGCGACGGGCGAACTCGTCTTGGATTTTTCGCCACTCGTCGACGATGCCAAGAGCCGCAAAGCGCGTCAGCGCGAAGAGGATGAAGCAGAAGCCGTTCGGCTCATGTACGTGGCGCTCACGCGCGCCATCCACCGCTGCTATCTGGTGGTCGGAACGTATCGATCGGGGCGCACAAACGATCAACGCAGCCACCAACGTAGCCACCAAGGCCTGCTGAATTGGCTCGTTGCGGGTGCGGGTTTCACCCGTGCACAGTGGCGAGAGCGCTCGATTGACCGCGACGAGATAGACCACGCTTGGGCTGCGTTCGCCGAACGGGCATCACCCAACGTGTCACTCGAATCGCATCCCCCGCTGCTCGAAGCCCTAGCGCCGCCCGCTCTGAATCCGCACCAGCAAGACTCTGGGGAGATGCTGGCGGGCACGGATTCGCCGAGGAACGCGCGCGAAAACACCAGCGGCGCACCGTGGAGATTCCCCGCAGCCGATGCCAACCGCGGCGAGACCAATCGTATTGAAACCAATCGCTTCGAAGCGAAGAGATCCGATGCCTACCGATTCGAAACAAGTTGGTTCGAGGCCAGTTTTTCAAGCCTCGTGCGTGGTGCTCACACGGTCCAATCGAAGATGCATGGCCCGGCTAAAGAGGACCGTTCGGGCATCCACCGCACCCCTGCGCTGGGCAATCCAAGCGACCTGGACGAAGACGACATCCTGAGATTCCCAGCAGGGGCCGACGCGGGTGAGTGTCTGCACGCGATCCTCGAGCAAATCGACTTCACCCAAGCGCAAAGCTGGCCAGCCGTGGTCGATCGAAGCTTGTCGCGGTTTGGCATTGCGGAGGCCCCCGTGCAAGCCAGACGCGTGCAGAATCTGCTACGAGATGCACTCGCGACCCCACTGCCGGGCGGCTTCCGACTTGAACAAATTAGCCCTGCGCAGCGCCTCATCGAACTGGAGTTCCGCCTGCACCTCGCCCCCTTGAGCGCTCCGGCCTGGAACACTTGGCTACGAGACCAAGGCTTGTCCGTGCCGCTACTCGCCTTCCTCAAGCCAGCACGTTTTTTACAAGGGTTTATCGACCTCGTGGTCGAAGCCAACGAACGCTTTTTTGTCATTGACTGGAAATCCAACCGCTTGGGCTACCGCAGCCAAGACTATGAGCGCACGGTGCTTGAAACCCCCATGGCCGAACAGGGCTACCACCTGCAAGCCTTGCTCTACACGCTTGCCCTGCACCGCTATCTGCGCCGCCGTCTCGCGCACTACGACTACGACACCCACCTCGGCGGCAGTCTGACGCTTTTCCTGCGCGGCTTAAGACCCAATTGGCTCGACCCGAAGGGTGCGCCCACGGGCGTGGTGGCCCAGCGCTTTGCACGGCACACCATCGAGTCGCTCGACGCGTTGCTGACACCGTTGGCGCCGGCTAGGGCGACCACATGAAACCGAGGAACGCTTGAATTCCGCCTCACGGCCGGCTACGCCGCTAGCGCTCGGGTTTGGCCACACGCTAGCCGACTGGGCTCGCGAGCGCGGAGCCAGCCCAGCCACGGCCGCCATCCTCCAGAGCCTTGGTGAAGCGCTCAGCATGGCCACGAGCGAGGGCCAGATTTGCATCGACCTAAGTGCCCATGTTGGATGCCGTTCCCGCCTCGAGTTCGAGCGGCTGCGCGAGCAGCTCCTGGCCTCGGGCGTCGTCATGCCCCACTCCGATTCAAGGCCATGCCCTTTGGTTCTCGACGATGCCAATCGCTTGTACTTGTTTCGCTATTTTGCCTTGGAGCGCAGACTCGCCCAGGCGCTCGTCGCGCGCTCAAAAGAGCCCTCGCTGGGCCTTCCTCAAGAGCGACTGCGTACCGCCATCGACGAGGTATCGGGCGCACCTGCTGCCGCTGGTGCGGTCGCGGGCGAGGTCGCGGGCAAGGTCGCCGGCGAGAAGATTGACTGGCAGCGCGTTGCGCTCGCGCAGGCCCTGCTCAACCAGCTAACCGTCATTTGCGGGGGGCCCGGGACCGGCAAAACTCGCACCGCGGCGCGGCTGATCGAACTTTTTCTCACCTTGCGCCCAGGTGCCGTGGTGATGCTCGCAGCCCCCACCGGCAAAGCGGCCGCGCGACTGCTCGAAGTCCTCCAGCGCTCGACGAACGATCGACCAGGCCCGCTGCGCGAGCAATTGCCAACGCAGGCATTTACGGTCCATCGCTTGCTGCAGATCGGCGGGCCGCGCAAGCAGGCGCGCTTTGATGCTGAACACCCGCTGCCCTGTGACCTGCTGATTTTGGATGAAGCGTCGATGCTCGATCTCGCGCTTGCCGTGCAATTGATCGACGCCTTACCCGCAAACGCCTGTTGCGTTTTGCTCGGTGATCCGCAACAACTCACCGCCGTCGAGAGCGGCTCGATTCTCGGGGCCCTGACTGCGCAAACGGCACTCGATCCAAAACGTATCCAGGCCCTCGCGAACCTTACGGGGTTTCGCGCCGAAGCCCTGCGTGACGCGATCGACAACCCTCCAACACGGTCAGCGCCGATGGTCACCCAGGGCATGGTGCGCCTCACAAAAACACATCGGTTTTCAGCTGATTCTAAAATCCACACACTCTCGCAAGCGATTGCGCAAGGCGACGGACAGACCGCGCTACAGCTGATGCAACAGGGCCCAACGCAGCAATTGCAATGGCTCGAAGCGACCACGGACGAGTTGGAACCACAGGCTCTTGCGATCGCCCGCAACGCCTTCGGGCCCTTTGCAAGGGCCGTCCAACGGTACTGCGACGCTGCGCTGATGGGCGCTCAAGCGGGCACAGAGCCCGGCGAGCCCGCGTCCGCAGAGAGTACGTCGACGCAGGACACGCTGCTCGACGAAGTATTCAAAAGTTTTGAATCGTTTCGGGTATTAACAGCGGTTCGCGAAGGTCCACGGGGATTGGAGACCCTCAATCGATGGCTACGGGGTGCGCTCGAGTGGCCTTCTGTGGCGTCCCACAAGGAGCCGCCCCACTGGTTTGCCGGACGCCCGGTTGTGATGACACGGAACGACTATGCAATCAACCTCTTCAACGGAGATCTGGGTATTTGCCTGCCCGCCTGGCAGGCCAGCGCAA
>Ga0114963_10002151_pt1 | contig 13427 bp, 13 predicted proteins | sample C_131016_EF_Meta_FD_87019 | JGI IMG/M metagenome (GOLD analysis project Ga0114963, IMG submission 87019) | Freshwater microbial communities from Lake Croche, Canada to study carbon cycling - C_131016_EF_MetaG | ecosystem: Environmental > Aquatic > Freshwater > Lake | place: Lake Croche, Canada...
TGTTCCCTAACGCTTTTCCTCCCAACTTGGTGAATGGGCGTGTAAGTAACTTGTGTGGACGCCTGCTAGTAAGTGATTCCGTGGCCGATAATGTAGTTTTCTAGTGAAGCAATCCTGGAGGATTGTTCGTCTACAAGGTGATTCACTAGGTCGCCAATAGACACAACACCTAGTACCTCAGTATTTCTTAGAACAGGTAAATGCCGAAGTCTTTTTCCTGACATGATGCCCATGCATTGATCTAGATCGTAGGATTCATCTACCGCCAGTGGGTGAGCGGTCATGATCGATTCAACGCTGGTATGTTCAGGGTCTAGACGCGCGAGCAACACTCTAATGGCGCAATCGCCCTGAGTGATAATTCCTTTGAGTTGTTTGTTTTCAATGACCAATATTGATCTTACTTTGTGCTTAAGCATCAATTCTAAAGGCACCAAGATGTTATCTGTGGGCTGACAAGAAACAATGTTCTGATTTTTTTGATCGAGTAACTCTTTGACTGTGATCATTTATCCAACTCGAAAATTGGTTGTGACGCAAATATTACATATGTTTATTGGTGTGGCAAATGATATTGATAATGAAGCGGGCTACTCTTCCAAACGGTGGCTTGAGTAGTGAGGTGAAATCAATAGGACCCTGCTTAAATACTCCCTTGGCATGGCTAAATGCTCTAAATCCTTCAACGCCATGGTAGGCGCCAATGCCGCTTGCCCCTACTCCCCCAAAAGGAAGATCGTCTTGCACGAAGTGCATTAAGGTAGTGTTGATGGTGAGATTTCCAGAGATAGTTCGCTTTACCATTTTTGTAATATCTTCTTTCCTATGTCCGAAGTAATACAGTGCAAGCGGTCTGGGTCGGGTATTCACATAGGCAATCGCTGCGTCTAGATCTTGGTAAGTAAGGATGAGCAAAATAGGGCCAAAGATTTCCTCCTGATGAATGCGCATCGTTTGATTTGATCCAACCACCACAGTAGGTGGGAATTGGCGTGGATGAGATTGAGGATTAGAGGGGTTGCCTACTTGAATTACCCTCGCACCTTTTGTTGCTGCATCTTCAAGCACACTCTGAAGTCGGGCGGAGTGGCGATCTGAAAGGATAGATGCGTAATCTTTGCTGGCAGGTCCCTCTGGATAGAGCTCAGAAACGGCTTGGCTATAAGCCGAGATAAATGCCTCAACTTTGTCTGGAGTGACTAAAACATAATCGGGGGCAATACAAGTTTGTCCCGCATTTGCTAGCTTCCCATAAGCGATATGTTTGGCGGCTTGGTCTAGTGAATAATCGTTTCCTATAATGACAGGCGATTTTCCTCCAAGCTCTAAAATGACCGGTACTAAATGAGTGCTTGCCGCTCGCATGACTTCGCGCCCTACTGCTTCGCTGCCAGTAAAAAACAACAGATCAAAGGCTAGATTAGAAAACGCTGCGCCTACATTTGCTTCTCCTCTAATAACTGCCACCTGCTGTTCGGGGAAGAGCTGAGCGAGGAATCTTTTGATAAAAGCGCTGGTTTCATGGGTGAACTCAGAAGGCTTGATCATGACTCTATTGCCAGCAGCAATTGCAGTTGCAAGAGGCATCATCGACAAGACCAAGGGATAGTTCCAAGGAGAAATGATCCCAACGACGCCGAGTGGTTGGTATTCGACGTGGGCACTTGAAAAAGGCATTTCCCTTGAAACACTGCGTCGAATGGGTCGCATAAAGTAACGTAAGTTTTTAATGAGGTAATCGATCAACCTAGTAATAGGGATGATTTCCATAATAACGGTCTCATGCTCAGAACGATGTCCGTAGTCTTTGTTCAGTACCTCAATAATCTCTGTGCGTGCGTTAAGAATAGCTACGCGGAGTTTTTTTAGATCGCTGATTCGGCTCTTTAATGAGGGAGAGCCTTCACATAAGAAAGCATCTCGCTGAAGAGATAAGATGCTCTGTAGATCTCGTTGTTCTTGCATTGAAGTCTCTCATCCCACTACTTATGAACATTAAAATAGTATCACCCCATACTGTAGGGTCCATGCTGCTGAAGGATCCGTATGTGCGCTTGAATTTGTTGCTGTATTGATGAGAGAAATGATGTGCTTCAGAAAGATTGATTTGTGATGGCTTGGTTCAGTAAATGTCGGGCAGCAATCACAAGTTCCGATGCAGTCATGCCGATCGGACCGATTCCTGAATCGGCTAATTGATCTCCCGCAGCAGCATGCAATTGCACTCCCAAACAGGTGGCTTCCCAAGCGCCTAGTTGTTGACGAATGCCCTGCGCGCACAGTGAACTGATTATTCCAGTGAGAACATCTCCCATCCCTCCGGAAGCCATTCCAGCATTGCCAGCCATACAGCGTTGAGGAATACGCTCAAGTGCACCCACTAAAGTATGTTGACCTTTTAAAACGATAATCGAGTGACTGATCTCAATTAAATGTCTCAACGTAGCCAATCGATCCGACTGCACAGCGTGACTATCACTACGGAGTAAGCGCCCTGCCTCTCCGGGATGGGGCGTCAACACCGTTGGAAATGGCCGCTGTTTGATCTTAGATAAAAGAGTTCTATGGCTTGCAAGAATATTCAGCGCATCGGCATCTACTATAAGTGGGCCCTCATGGTTGATTGCAGTACGAAGCCATTGTTTGGCGTTTTCTTTTTGTCCTAATCCAGGTCCTATAGCGAGAACGTCAAAAGGGTGAGAGTTTATCCATGATTCAGGGCTCTCATCACTGATGTCGTGGATCATCAATTCCGGGTGAGCGGCACTCACGTGCGCAGAATGTCTGTCTAGCATGCCTAGTCTTACCAGCCCGGCGCCACAGTACAAAGCCCCAAGTCCTGCTAATAGAAGACCGCCTGACATGCCATGAGCCCCACCAATGATCAAAACTTTGCCGGCATCTCCTTTGTGCGAATCGTCTCTTCTCTGAAGGTGTTGAGCAAATGCTCGCGCTTCAAGGTCCTGAAAAAGCGTTTCTTGACTACACATAACATTACCTCTGGACTAGGCTGAGAGCAGAGGAATCAATCTTGGTTTTTCTTCTTTTGCTCCGCTGCAATACGACGATCAAATACACCAATGGGTTCGACTTCTAAATCAACATCGGGGTCGTCATTTCCCTGAGTAGACATGCGCTCCATACGATCTGCTGAAAGCTTAATCACATGTGAAAAAACAAAGATGCTAGCAGAAATAGCCCCCACTACCGCTAACACCGCCAAACAGATTGCCCCCATTTTGGAAAAAGTAGTCATTACAAACCAAATTGAATTAGGGTGGGGGGTGCCCACAAAACGATCTCCAAACAAGGTAATGAAGGCAATGATTGCCAGGGGAGAAATAAATATAACCGTAGCCCCCATCATGGATGTCATACGAGCAATACCTTTCAGTCCTTTAAGAGCGAAAGGTTCGGAGAAAGGCTTATAGATATTTTCAGTGGGGGTGACCACAACGCCGGGACTGGGGCTGGGCAGAATGTTTTGTACAGTGGCCATAGTAACCTCTGTGCTTTAGGTCATGCGTTGGTAATGATGGATTTGTTCAACTAGGTAACGTTCTCAGCTCCTCATTGTGTGTTAACCCTACTCGAGAATAGAGTGGAACAACGTGCGATAGCCCACTTAGCAACGAGAAAAAAACAGATCCTCATTTTTTGAGATCAAAAGGGTATAAGCGTCATTGAACATGAGGAACACAATATGCTGCACCGCAACAGCTAAGCGCCATGTCCTTATTTGCGTTCATGCAATTCGTAACAAATAATATTGGTTTTCGTCTCTAATCGGTTTAAGCGGTTCCCTTAAGTGTGTAAAATAAAATTTACATTCATACTGGATTAGGTTTGACATGCTACCTGTTACGTCTATCTTCTGCGCAATACTGACATTGATTTTCATGCGGCTTTCGTTCCAGGTGGTTTCTTTGAGAAAGCGCACGCAGTCATGGTTGCGGACTGATGGCAACGAAACACTAGAGCGTGCCATACGCGCCCAAACCAGTTTTATTACCTATGTGCCTATTGGTGTTGTCATGGTGGCTTGCTTGGAGCTCAATGGTGCGCCCTGGTATTTGCTGGCATTTATGGCAACGTTTTTGGTCGTGGGGCGGGTGTTGTATATATCTGGAGTGACGAACCCCAATTGCCATCCCAATAAACGAAATTTAGGCATCGCTTTTACTTTTTCTGCACTGCTGTGCCTGTCAGTTCTTAACATCCTCTGGCCTCTCTACCTCTTCTTTTAATCATACAGGCGATTTATTTGTTTTTTGGATATACAAATCATTAATAATCATTATGCGAATATAGAATTTAAGCCTACACTTTCTGAATAAGCGCTCTTGCTCATACGAATTGTTATTCAGAGTATGAATTTTCAACAACTTAAAATCATTCGAGAAACTGTCAGGCAGGGTTTCAATCTCACTCAGGTTGCTAAAGTACTGTTCACTTCTCAGCCTGGCGTTTCACGCAATATTAAAGAGTTGGAAGAAGAACTCGGCATTGAGATCTTTGTACGCCGAGGCAAGCGTCTCTTAGGTTTAACTGAGCCCGGAAAAGAACTTGTATTTGCGGTAGATCAGATTTTGGCGAATGCCCACAATTTAAAAAAAATTGCGGAGCAATTTTCAAATAAAGAAGTTGGCCAACTGAGCATTGCGACCACGCATACTCAGGCGCGTTATGCCCTGCCGGGGCTCATCAAATGGTTCAAGACGGACTATCCCAAAGTGCATTTGGCTCTTCAGCAAGGGAGCCCCAGTGAAATTGCTTCTCTTTTAATTTCTGGCGATGCAGATATCGGAATTGCGACTGAGAACCTAAAGAATATCCCTGAGCTGGTTACTTTCCCTTTTTACTCTTGGAATCACGCCATAGTGGTCAGAAAAGATCATCCTCTTACCCAAGAAAAAAAACTGACACTAGAAACAATTGCCGACTACCCCATCATCACTTATCACGAGGGGTATACAGGTCGCGCGGCCATCGATAAAACTTTCGATGATGCCAAGCTGGTTACAGATATTGTGCTTTCTGCAATCGATGCGGACGTTATTAAGACGTATGTTGAACTCGATATGGGTGTTGGAATTATTGCGTCGATGGCTTATTCCGCCGAAAAAGATCGTGAGTTAGCACTTTTGCCAGCAGATCATCTTTTTTTTAAAAGTACTACGGTGGCTGCAGTGAGAAGAGGCTCTTACCTAAGAAGCTATGCGTATGCATTTTTAGAAAAACTCTGCCCTGATTTTGGTGAGCAGGCCATGAGAGAAGCAATCCAAAAAATAGAAATTGAGTAAGCTTGCTTACACTTCATTTTTTGACGTAAGCCACGCAGTGTGGGAGAGTAATGGGCTAATAAATTCTCCTTTCTCAGATAAGGTTTCACCACTATGCGTCGCCAACTCCGCTGCTTGCTTCCTGCTCTTGTTGTTATTGCTCTTACGGCCTGTGGTGGTGGAAGCGGAAATGGCTCAACGCCATCGGCTCCAACTGGTTTTAACGCGCATTTCTCTGACCAGTCAGTTACTTTTTCATGGAATTACGATTCCAGTTTAGATTACTGGCTCTACATAGGCCCAGAAGGTACAACACCTACCAACGATGTCATCGCAGGAGCCTATTTCAGCCTTGGAGTGACTGCACCTTCAACTTACATGCTGAACGCGAATGGCGGAAGTGTTATTTACAACCTGAGTATTAATGCACATTCTGGTGGAAGTCCTGGCAGCGGAGTTTCTACTATTGCCTCAGGTAGTCCGGTTTCCGTGCCCAATACCACCAAGAACCCCTTTGCAGCCTCCACAGCGGGATCAAGTACATTGAACGGGGTTGCTTATGGCAATCCTTTCTCAAGTGCAGGCACTTACAGTGGGAATTCAGCAACGTATGTTGCAGTTGGCGCAGGGGGCTCAGCCTACACCGGGATTCTCAATACCACTTATAGCGCTAGCTATACGCCGAATTATGTGTTCAGTTCAAAATCCACCAATGTATCCTCAGACCTCAATGCTGTGGCTTATGACACCACGGATGGTTTTTTGGCAGTCGGTGCAAGTGGGGCCGCAACCTATAGTCCTGATGGCCTAACCTGGACAGCGCAAACCAATACCAGCAATTCCAATACATTAAGGGGCGTCTTGGCATTAGGTGGAACTTACTTAGTGAGTGGTGATAGCTGCACGTTATTGAGTGCTACATCAATTAACACCGGGAATACCAACAATAAATTCACATGGACTAGCCTAACCCCCTCTTCTCAGTGCTCCAGCCAATCAATTTATGCAATGGCATACGCCGCACCCGTTGGCAATACGGGTACTACTTATACCTATATTGCGGGGTCTAATGGATTACTTGCTTACTCGACTAATTTCTCTTCAACCTCGACAAGCGGTGTTACTTGGACGGCTGCAACAATCTCTGGTTCTCCCTGCTCAGGCACCATGAATCTCACGAATATTACTTATCAATATTATGGGGCAAGTGGAACTGCTACCAACCCACTTTGGGTTGCAGTGGGTAACTGCACTGTCGGTGGCGTCAAGAGCCCTCTCATTCTGTACTCGACCTCTACAAGCAATCCAACCACATGGGTTGCAGCCAGTTTGCCTGCAGTGACGACCAATACCGGACTAAACGCAGTAACGGCAATGCGCGACGTTGGGGCGTATTATGGTCAAGCAGGCTACATTACGGAATGTTCTGGTTGTGCGACAAATTTGATTGCAGTGGGTGACAATGGGGTGGTGCTGACCTCACCCGTGGTGACATGGTCTACCTCAGCGGGGACTAGCCCAACCAAAGTGAAAGCATCTTTGGTCTCGGTTCCTGGCTACACTTGGACTCAATACGGTGCCTCTTCATCGGATTCTGGGTTGACTGCAGCAGGTTCAGTCAATTTACAATCCGTTGTGGCTGCTACTTTTGGCAATGCAACTTCAAGCTACAAAACAACCGATACCAGTACGCCTCACTATAATCCCACGGGTGTTTTAACCGTTGGCGCATCCGGCAAAATTCTTCAATCTTTTTAATGATCATTGGCTGATCGTATTGGAGAGCTATAGTTAAAACTTGAGTTCCCACTTAGCTTGGATCAAGGTGTGGGTATTAGCAAAAACTTGAGTAGATTGCTGCTGATTGAGGGCGGGCACATTGATAAAAGAACCTGAGTTGTAGTGGATGGGTAAGAAGTTGCTGGCACTGAGTCTGAGGCTGGAATTGGGGTTAAATTTCCATACCCCATACATATCAGACACGATTTTGACTGAGGCAAAGCTGGCTTGTTCTGAAGTTGTCTGAATGTAGGTATTGGGTGTCCAGTTGATATTTGAACCCAGAGTCAGCGGCATGTCCTTAAACTTGTACTCCCCTCCAAGATTGCCAGTCGCTTTGGGTTGCTGATCTAAACGATTATTGGGTCCTTGAACATATTCAACTTGTGATCGATAGAGACTCAGCGTGCCGCGCAGATTCATATTTGGGCCATGCTCAATCAGCTCATCCATCTGCAATTTGGCCTCAATCTCGATGCCTTCAGTGATTGCCCCGCCAACATTACTGGGTTCAGAAACCCAGCGCTGAGAAGAAGACCACGGCACCGTTTGTAAAGAAGTGACAGTGCGAATCAGATTGCTGATTCTGCGTCCGAAGGCGCTGACACTGACCAAACTGCTTCGAGTGAAATAGTTTTCGTATGCAACATCAATGCCCGTTGCCAATTGTGGTTTGAGATTGGGATTGCCTACTGAGTCAGGGTAAACGGCATCATTGGTTTTCACCGACAACACGGGCAAACCGCTGAGCTGGCTCAGCGTAGGAGAAAGATAGGTGCGGGTGAGGCTCATGCGAATTTGGTCATTTGCTTTGGGGTCTGGCTTCCAAACGGCATGAAGCAGGGGAGTCCAGACACTGTTGGTATTGTTTCCTGAGTAGCCACCTGAATGACTTTGGGTGTTGATCTGTTCACCTCTAAGACCTGCATACGCTGACCAGTTCGGATTAATATCTACTTCATCCTGGGCATACAGGGCGATTAACTCGGTCGTTGCGTTGAGATTGCCTCCTACCGTATTCAAACCTGGTTCAATAGCCCCATTTTGGAGTGTGGTGTAGGTTTGTGAGCGCTTTGCTCTTTCAAATTCCCAGCCCCCAACGAATTGATGGTTTTCTTGCCAGGAGTAAGATACTTTTCCTTTGGTGTTTAAAGTCACATCATTGATGTTGGAGTTTGTATCTAAGGTTTTATTGGTTGATCCTGAGCTCAATAATTCACTGCGGTTAGAAATGTTCGTGTTGTGCGCATCCCCTACTCCAAAACTGAGTTGTCCTTTAGTCAATTCATTGAACCTTGTTTCCCATTGGCCGTTTAGTCGCGCAATGGCTGATTGAGATTCTCCATCAGTCATTGAACTGGAGTAGGAACTCGAGGTGATGTTTGACGCAGTGCTATTGAAGATGGGCTGTGTAAGGTTGGTATGCGTGATGCTCGTACTTTGGCTGAGAAGTGCAAAGGGTTGCAAAGAGAGTTGATCTCCATTCTCTAGCGGTAATTTAAGGCGCCCACTTAAATGAAGACCGCTATAGAGAGATCGCTCCCGTAAAGACTCTTCTTGCAACAAATCTGTTGCACCAGATCTCGTATCGATCGAACGAGTTTGGGTGAGCGATTGATCAATGTTGTCGTGATGATAAAGCGACAATGAAAAAGTGTAGGAACCCTTATCCTGTAACTTGTCATTTGTTGTCCAAGAGAGTGAGGGATGAAGGCGACCTTGCTCACTGCCTAGGCTGGTTCTTAATTCATCAAATTGTTTGTTTTTGAGAGGTTCGCGCAAGATGATATTGATCGTGCCTGCTATTGCCCGCGCCCCAAACTCAGCTGTTGGAGAACGCATGATTTCAATGCGTTCAATTTGATCAGGTGTAAGTTGATCAACCGAAAAACCTTGAGGGATGCGCTCGCCGTTAATCAGTATGAGGGTGTAGCCATTGCCAAGTCCACGCATTCTGATTTCACCCCCACGGCCTGGTTTTCCGCCGATGGTGATGCCGGGAAGTCTCTTTAAAACATCGGCTACAGAGGTATCGCCATACTTGAGGATTTCTTCTCTGCCCACCACGACTTTAGAGGCTGTAGATTGACGGCGTTCATCTAAATCCGTTCGAGTGACAGTGACTTCTATGGGTTGCAAAACGGCAGGTGCCGAAGCAGGATTGGCAGAAGGGCTAGCAGGTGAAGTACTTGTTGTACCAGATGAAGAAGTGTTTGAATTGCTCGCTGAGTCTGCAAAAACCTCGGAGCAAAAAAAGATGAAATTAAAGGCTAAAAAATAAAAACGGTGTTGGCGCATTCATCTCAGACCGCTAACTGTCGACAACGTTCAAACATCAATACGGATCCTGCAATGGCCGCATTCAGTGATTCGCAACTTGCAGCCATTGGGATGGCGATGCTGTCTGAGCAAGCCTGACGGAGGGCCAAGCTTATCCCTGCCCCTTCATTCCCAATCGCAATCCCTCGTGCCTGAGATAGAGAGGATTGCCATAAGCTTTGTTTGGCTTCACCACATGCCGCATAGCTAGGTATGCAGGTTTGTGCGAGTGAAATTAAATCCACTTTTTCTATTAGATCCAAGTAAAAATGTGCACCCATCGCCGCTCGCATCACTTTAGGCGCCCAAGGTTCAGCACACCCTTCAGATAAGGCGACATATTGAATGCCAGATGCTTGGGCTGAACGTAATAGAGTTCCCAAGTTGCCCGGATCTTGAATCTCTTCCAACATAAGCACACAGCCCTCTTTGGGAATTTGATTCAATAAGGATTCAGAAGGGGTTACGTTAGGGTGAGGCCAGACTGATAAAACTCCAGATGGATGTTCGGTAGGAGCGATACTCATCAGCGCTGTTTCAGGTACTTCAAACCATTCAGAGCCTCTTGCTTCGCAAAGCGCTACCGCCTCGCGTATTTCTTCTTTTTGCATTGCAGTTTGGGTGACAACTCCCCAAGCAGGATGACGCGCACTGTCTAGTAGCGCTTTTAGGAGATGAACGCCATCAAGCAGCACTAACCCCTGCTTTTTGGTCTCCCGGGGGCTCTCGCTGAGTTTGGCGAGCTGGCGTATGCGCGGATTATCTCTGGATTGTATGGTTTTCATTGAGATGTGATTTCACAATATTGACCAACCCGGCGCTACAGTCTTCCACTAAATCGAGAACATGCTCAAATCCAGCTATATCTCCAAAGAATGGATCGGGCACCACCTGGATAGAGGTATCGCTTGAATATTCTGCGAACCTGCGAACTTTACTTTGATGTTGAGGGGGGCATTGACTCTGTGTAAGTGAGAGATTGTCCCAGTCCATCACCAGAATTAGATCAAATTTTTCAAAATCTGAATCCTTGATCTGTCTTGCTCGCAGATCAGCGAGATCATAGCCACGTGATGCTGCAACTTGAATGGCTCTGGGATCGGGTGCCTGATCTGGATGATAGTTGTGGGTACCTGCAGAATCTATTTCCACGATTTCATGCAATCCCGCATCAATAATGTGTTGGCGAAATACGCCCTCTGCGGTTGGGCTACGGCAAATGTTCCCCATGCATACAAACAATACTTTCATAGGTTGGCTCTAATTTAAAAAAAGTAAAAGGTTTTTGGACTGAAAGGAAATTCTGAACTCATTGCAGTGCAGCCAGTTCGTTTTCAGTGAAGCCCGCAAGACGACGGGCTTCGATGTTGAAAGGGCCTTGCAGTTTAGGTGCGCCATATTTCAGGGCTAATTGAGAGTAGGTTAGTTCAGGATCTAAATTTCGTTCTTGGCAAAGCCAGCGATACCAATAGTTACCCGCTGCTACATGACCAATTTCATCGCGCAGAATGATGTCGAGTATTTTTCCAACAGCATGATCGCCGGCACCAATAAGTCGGTTTTTGACGGCTGGGCTTGCATCGAGCCCCCGCGCCTCAAGTGTTCTTGGAACAAGGCTAATCCGAGCCAATAAATCGCCTTTGGTTTTTTCAGTCATTTCCCAGAGCGCATTGTGTGCTGGGAAATCACCATAATCAAAACCTAATGTCACAAGATGATCGCGCAGTAGCGTGAAATGCAATGCTTCCTCGCTGGCAATACGAATCCAATCTTGATAGAACTTGTCGGGCATTCCTGAAAACCGCCAAGTGATATCCATTGCAAGATCAATTGCATTGAATTCAATATGCGCAATAGAGTGAATCATGGCAGCCCGTCCCTCAAGAGTGGCGAGCGAGCGTTTTGGTATGCGTGTATGAGGAACCAATTCAGGCCGAGTAGGGCGGCCTGGCAGACCAATGGGTTCGACCAAAAAATCTTCAGAGCCTAAACTGATATCCTGCTCAAACAAAGACTTTGCCCTGAGGGCTTTTAGAAGGGGGTCGGCCTCTCTAACTACCTCAAGAGCGCAGTGGCGAGCTGTCTTCATCTAGAATGCATAATTATGTTTTTTCACGATCAATAGTATAGGGCCTAAGTACGAAAGCAACTCAAAACAGTGAGTTCATGGCTTAATTCCTCCCGAACTGAATTAATTGAACTTTTCATTCACTCAAAAAATTGGAGCACTCATGTTCACCATACCCATCGTTTCTTTATTGGTTGCCGCTGTGATGCCACTAATGGGAGCTGCAGGCGCAAAGTGGGGCTTTGAGTCTTATGACAACAATAATCCACGCGCCTGGCTTTCGCAGCAAACGGGTTTTCGTGCCAGAGCCAATGCAGCACAGGCCAATAGTTTTGAAGCCTTTCCCTTCTTTGCAACAGGGGTGCTCTTAGCGCTTTACACACATGTTGATTCAAGTTGCCTCAATACAATTTGTATTCTCTTTTTGGTTTTTCGTTTTGCTTTTCTTTGGGCGTATCTCAAGGATCGCGCTTCTTTGCGCTCAGCAGTTTGGGGCCTAGGGTACTTGTGTTGTATTTCCCTTTTTATTGCTTCGATATCCTTCGCACAGTCTAGTAGCTAGCTCGAGCGAGAGATGGCAATGGTTGCGAGCCCTGCCAGAGCATCGCGGTAGGAACTAGATGGAAGGCATTCCAAGCAGGCTAATGCCGAATCCACCTCGCGTTGAGCGCATTCTCGGGAATAGTCTAGAGCACCTGTTGCATCAATAGCAGATAGAACGGCGGAGAGATCGGTTTTTGACCCGTCGGGATCTGTGATGGTGTCTCGAATCAGTTGGGCTTGTTGCGGAGATCCTTTGCGCATGACATGGATCAGTGGGAGCGTCACCTTCCCTTCAGCGAGGTCGTCCCCCAGGTTTTTGCCGGTTTCTTCCGTTTGCCCAGAGTAATCGAGGACATCATCAATGACTTGGAATGCAGTGCCTAAATGTGCCCCATAGCTTGCGAGGGCCTCTTCTTGCTCCATTGGAGATTGAGCCAGAATAGCACCTAGACGCGTGGCCGCCTCAAATAGACGAGCGGTTTTATAGCGGATCACTTGCAAATAGCGCTGTTCATCTACCTCTGGATCGCGACAATTCATGAGTTGAAGCACTTCGCCTTCGGCAATGATGTTGGTTGCATCGGCCAAGACTTCCATAATGCGCATGGAATTAAGCCCCACCATCATTTGGAAAGCACGCGAATACACAAAGTCACCCACCAGCACTGCAGCGGAATTACCAAACATTTGATTCGCTGTTTCACGCCCGCGTCGCATATCTGAGGCATCGACCACATCATCGTGTAGTAGCGTAGCAGTATGAATAAATTCGACCACAGCCGCTAGAATATGATGCTGATTACCTTGGTATCCTGTTGCGCGTGCAGTGAGAGCGTGAAGTAAGGGTCTTAGCCTTTTGCCACCACCTCCAATAATGTATTCAGAGACCTGATTGATCAGCACGATCTCAGAATGGAGTTGGCTGCGAATAACAGTATCAATGCCCGCCATGTCGGGGGCGGCTAGAAGTTGTATGTCAGGAAGGCGCATCGTGCAATTTTATCCTTTTCTCGGCAACGACCATAGCACAACGTGTCTTCGGGCTGGGCTATCTGAGAGGGGTGACTCGAGGCCATTGCTTTTTCAGTCTTTTTGCGCTAAAGTTGCGGATTACTCGAAGCATTAATGCTCTAAATAAACATTAACGCTCTGAATTTAAACAGAGCGGTGAGGTCAGCCATGTACGCAGTGATTAAAACCGGTGGAAAGCAGTATCGCGTTTCTTCCGGCGAGAAACTTAAGATTGAATTGCTCGGTGACGCCGAAGTCGGTAGCCAGATTGACCTTGACCAGGTTTTGGTTGTCGCTGATGGCGATAACATTACCTTTGGCCGCCCAATGATTGTAGGCGCAAAAGTTGTTGCTACTGTATTGAGCCACGGTCGCCATGACAAAGTGAAGATTTTTAAGATGCGTCGTCGTAAGCATTATCAGAA